>PPYE01597816.1_pt1 | contig 17053 bp, 10 predicted proteins | sample 1559881 | NCBI WGS metagenome assembly PPYE01 (sample SAMN08240022, study PRJNA423297) | Human gut metagenome, whole genome shotgun sequencing project. | reverse complement strand
GTGTTATGGGACCGGGAACCGTACTGAATCAGATTTTGCAGGTTATGAATGCCGCAGGTAACATTATTTTCACGAACCTGCCGATCATATTTGCCATGGGCGTAGCAATTGGTATGGCAAAGAAGGAAAAAGAAGTAGCTGCACTGGCAGCGGTTATCGCATTTTTTATCATGCATGCCTCTATCGGAGCACTGATCAGCATCAAAGGCGGCGCTGAGACAATGTTATCCGGTTCTGTCACAGATGTATGTGGTATCACATCCTTACAGATGGGTGTATTTGGCGGTATCATCGTTGGACTTGGCGTTGCTGCTTTGCACAACCGTTTTTACAAAATTGAGCTTCCGCAGGTGTTATCTTTCTTTGGCGGAACCCGTTTTGTACCGATCATTTCCGGTATCGTATTTGTTGGCGTCGGAATCCTGATGTTCTTTGTATGGCCGCTGATCCAGTCCGGTATTTACGCACTTGGTGATCTGGTACTGAGATCCGGTTACGCAGGTACATGGGTATATGGTTTCCTTGAGCGTTTACTGCTTCCGTTTGGTCTGCATCACGTATTTTACCTGCCATTCTGGCAGACAGGCGTGGGCGGAACACTGGAAGTTGGTGGAAAACTCATCGAAGGCGCACAGAACATTTTCTTTGCACAGTTATCCGATCCGACCGTGGATCACTTTGCAGTATCTGCAACCAGATTTATGTCCGGTAAATTCCCGCTTATGATCTTTGGTCTGCCGGGAGCAGCACTTGCAATGTACCGCACTGCAAAACCGGAAAAAAGAAAAGCGGTCGGTGGTCTGTTACTTTCCGCAGCACTGACTTCCATGCTGACAGGTATCACAGAGCCGTTAGAGTTTACATTCCTGTTTGTAGCTCCGCTGCTGTATGGTATTCACTGTGTATTTGCAGGTCTGGCATACATGCTGATGCATATTTGTAACGTTGGTGTCGGAATGACATTCTCCGGTGGATTTATTGACCTGTTCCTGTTTGGTATCTTACAGGGTAACAAGAAAACAAGCTGGGTATGGGTAGTGATCATCGGTGTGATCTACTTCGTTGTATACTACTTCCTGTTCAGCTTCCTGATCGAAAAATTAAACCTGAAAACACCTGGTCGTGACGATACAGAAGAAGTAAAACTGTATACAAGAGCAGATGTCAATGCAAGAAAAGAAGGCGAAAACGGTGCAGCAGGGGATGATCCTGTTTCTGAAGGAATCCTGCAGGGACTTGGCGGAAAGAAAAATATTTCTGACGTAGACTGCTGTGCAACCAGACTTCGTTGTACCGTATTCAAACCGGAGTTAGTAAACGATGCGATCCTGAAAGCAACCGGAGCATCCGGCGTGGTTCACAAAGGAAACGGTGTTCAGATCATTTACGGACCGAAAGTAACCGTAATCAAATCAAATTTTGAAGATTATCTGGAAAAAGCTCCGAATGAGGAGATTAACACAAATGAGACAGCTTCTGATTCCGCAGATGCAGCTCAGACAGAGAATGCAGCAGAGGCACAGGAGTCAAAAGAAGTTGTAAAAGAAACCATTATCGTATCCAGCCCGATCACAGGTATCGCAGCAGATTTGGCAACTGCACCGGATGATGCTTTTGCTGGAAGAATGATGGGTGACGGAGCCGTGGTTACTCCGACTGCAGCAACCATCGTGGCACCGGAAGACGGACAGGTCATCTTCGTATTTGATACAAAACATGCCATCGGATTTTTGACAGACAGCGGTTTATCCATGCTGCTTCACATCGGTATTGATACTGTAAATCTGGAAGGCAAAGGTTTCACCTGTTTTGTAGAAAACGGACAGAGCGTGAAAAAGGGTGACAAGATGCTGGAAATCGACATTGAGTATCTGACCGCAAATGCACCGTCCTTATGCTCTCCGATTCTGTGTACAGAATTAGAGGATAACCAGAAAGTCAGACTGCTGGCAGAGGGCGAAGTAAAAGCTGGCGAGCCGTTATTTGCAGTAGACGTATACGAAGAAGCGTAAAGAAAATAAATGCAGCTCAGGGATTGGAAAAAGAAACCTGAGCTGTCAGATAAAAAGAAGATTGAAACAACAAAGTAAGAAACGAATGATCATAAGGAGAAGGAGAGCAGTATGGCGCAGGAATACAAAGGAAAATCCGTATATAAAGGAATTGTCTTAGGACCGATCGCAGTATTTAAGAAAAATGATGTACAGGTAAAACGGGAAAAAATCACAGATGCGGAGAGCGAGATCGCCCGTATGCAGGAAGCAGTATCTGCTTCTCAGGAGCAGCTTCAGAAACTGTATGACAAGGCAGTGAAAGAAGTTGGAGAAGCCAGTGCAGCGATTTTTGAAGTACATCAGATGATGCTGGAGGATGAAGATTATCAGGATGCGATCTGCAATATGATCCGCAATGAGATGGTAAATGCAGAATATGCAGTTGCTGTTACCGGAGATAATTTTGCAGAAATGTTTGCAAGCATGGATGATGATTATATGCAGGCACGTTCTGCCGATGTCAGAGACATTTCCAACCGCCTGGTGCAGAACTTATCCGGAAATGCACCGGTGGATATGAACGACATGGAGCCGTCCATTATTGTAGCAGATGATCTGTCCCCAAGTGAGACGGTTCAGATGGATAAAGACAAGATTCTTGGTTTTGTAACTGTACACGGATCTACAAACTCACATACTGCAATCCTTGCCCGGATGATGAATATTCCGGCGCTGATCGGTGTGCCGATGGATCTGGATGCAATGAAGAATGGTATGCAGGCAGTGGTCGATGGATTTGAGGGGATGTTTATTGTGGAGCCGTCAGAGAAAGTATGCGAGCAGACAAAAGCACGCATGGCAGAAGAAGCGGAAAAACAGCAGCTTCTGCAGCAGATGAAAGGACAGGAAACTGTTACAAAAGATGGAAAACACGTCCATCTGTATGCAAATATCGGAAGTGTTTCCGATATCGCGAGTGTGCTGGATAATGATGCAGAAGGTGTCGGTCTGTTCCGAAGCGAATTTCTGTATCTTGGAAAAACAGATTTTCCGACAGAGGAAGAACAGTTTGCAGCTTACAAACAGGCGTTACAGCTGATGGCAGGCAAAAAAGTGATCATCCGTACCCTTGACATTGGTGCGGACAAACAGGTAGATTATTTTAACCTTGGTGAAGAAGAAAATCCGGCAATGGGCTACCGTGCGATCCGTATTTGTCTGAAGCAGCCAGAGATTTTCAAAACACAGCTTCGCGCATTGCTTCGTGCCGCTGTATACGGAAATCTGTCTGTGATGTATCCAATGATCACATCCACCGAAGAAGTGGAGCAGATTTTTGCTGTTGTAGAGGAAGTGCGGGCAGAATTAGAAGCAGCGGAGATCCCTTATAAAATGCCGGAACAGGGTGTGATGATCGAGACACCGGCAGCAGTTATGATCAGTGATGAACTGGCGCAGATGGTTGATTTCTTCAGTATCGGAACCAATGATCTGACACAGTATACGCTGGCAATCGACCGTCAGAATGCAAAACTGGATGATTTTTACAATGCACATCACAAAGCGATTTTACGCATGATTCGTATGGTTGTGGAAAACGCACACAAATACGGAAAATGGGCAGGCATCTGTGGCGAGCTTGGCGCAGATCTGGAACTGACCGATGCATTTATGGAAATGGGTGTGGATGAGCTTTCTGTGGCACCGTCCATGGTTTTGAAAGTTCGCAAAAATATCCGTGAATATGCAGAAATATAAATATTGACGAAAGAAATGCGGGCAGCAGCAGGTTCGGAGAGGATTTGTTGCTGTCCGTTTTGTCAATATAATTGTAAATATGGTACTGTAAAAATGAAGCGTGCTTGTATAGAACGTTGATTCATAACAATATTTTACAGCATAAGATTGCTTTTTATTGCTTTTTTAGAGGGTGAATTCTGTTTTGTGGGTTTGAAAATATGGGGTTCTATGCTAGAATAATACTATTACAAACTATTTTGTGGGAGAAGGAAGTAAAAACATGTATCGCATATGTAAGGTATTGAATCATAATGGGGTAATTGCCCTTGATATGAATGACAGTAAAGAATATGTGCTTTTAGGAAAAGGTGTCGGATTTGGGAAAAAGCCCGGTGAGCGTTTTGAACAGCCGGTGGATTGTACCGTATATTCCCTGCAGGAGACTTCTTCAAGGGGAGATGCTGCTGATCTGATCAAGACGATCCAGCCGGAATATTTTCAGATGACAAACCGGATTCTAAACGAGGCAGAGCGTCATTTTGGAAAAATTGACCGCAGCATTCTGTTTCCGATGGCAGACCATATCGCGTTTGCGGTGCAGCGTTTGCAAAAAGGAGAGCAGATCTCCAATCCTTTGACGGAAGATATCAAAACATTGTTTCATTCGGAATTTAAAGTGGCGTCTCACATACGACCGATTCTGAAAGAAGAGAAACAGATTGATATTGATGATGACGAGATTGGTTATGTGGCATTACACATTCATTCTGCACTGGAAAAAGAATCTGTTTCGGTGTCCATGCAGATGGCGCGGGCGGTACGCGATTGTGTATCCATGATCGAGGAACAGCGCGGTATTCATATCAATGTGATGTCTTTAAGCTATAACCGTCTGATGAATCATGTGAAATATATGGTTGCCCGTGTGTTAAAAGGGGAGTCTCTGAAAGTCAATATGAATGATTATGTACAGCATAATTTTCCAGAGTCATATGAGCTGGCAACGACTGTCTGTGATCATCTGAGCCATGCGCTTCGTAAACCTCTGGAAGAACTGGAGATCGGATATCTGGCAATGCATATTGAGCGAGTAAGTCAGGATGATGAATAGTGTTCGCTTGTAAAAATGATCGAAAATATGTGATTTTTGGAAAAGCGGACAAATATAGGAAAAACGGACGAATACAAAAATGCGGGTTGATGTAAGTGCATCGTCCCGCATTTTTTGCAATATACCAGTTCGATTTATTTTGTCAAATATGCCTTTAAAAGTTCGAATGTGTTTTTTACACCATCCACATGAGAGCGCTCATAGTTGTGGGAGGCATACACACCCGGACCGATCAGTCCATGACGGATATCAAAACCGCCACGCAGAGTTGCTTCCACGTCGGAACCATAATGTGGATATACATCAATGGCATAAGCAAGACCGTTTGCTTTTGCAAGCTCAGACAGTTCTGTCACCAGATCGTAGTTGTAAGGGCCGCCAGAATCTTTTGCACAGATAATGTAACCGCTTGGAGTTACCGTTGTGCGCGGATCCATGGCAATGATATCTCCGGTCTGAACACCAAGTGCTTTTACTTCATCTTCAGAACTTACATTTTCATCCAGCAGGATTTCCATGTTTTCTTCTACTGTTTCCACTTTCTGGTCAGCTACATGTGCAGATGGCTCTTTATTCAACACAACACCGGTGTATACTTTGCCGTCTCTTGTGTGTACGGTACAGTTTTCACCGTCAGCAGTACTCCACTGATGTCCACCGAGGGTTGTCGGGCGCAGACGACCGTTGCTTTTGATGGAACGGACCATAGCACCAAGAGTATCTACATGTGCTGCAAGAATCAAAGGACTTCCTTCGCCACCGATCGCTACAAGGATATTACCTTTGCGGGAGCGTTCCGGTGTGTAACCCATGCTTTCCAGTGTAGAAACCAGATACTGAGTGACTTCTTTGGTAAAGCCTGTTGGACTTGGAATAGAAGTCAGCTGCTTTAGCTGATCAGTAATAAAAGTAATAGTTGAATTTTTCATAATCAAACTCCTTAATAGTATATTTTTGATCTGCATGAATCATACATTTATAGCAAAGAGGTTTGCTCTGTTATTCTATAACGAAACAGAAAAAAATTCTAGTGCAAAAATAGGGCAGCGCCAGCTGTGGCACAGTTTGGAGTGAATGAAATGTGGTGGCTGGCAGGAGGACATGCACACAGGACGGTAGGACATTTTTCGTCGCAGGAGCGAGCATAGCCTGCCTCCGGGAGTGTGTCTGAGCACGCTGGTTTTGCGTGTGAGTTCGCGGGAGGAGGCAGAGATAAGCGGCGCAGCGGATGCAGAAAAATGTCCGTGTCCGTGTGCATGTCCTCCTGCCAGTCCCTATTTCAGGAAGGTAAAATTATACAAAATATCCGGAAAATTCAGTGCTGACTTTTGCATGTTTTTACCGTATTATTAAAAATATTCTGTAAACAAAAGACAAAAGGAGGAAAAGTGTGCGTGTCACAAAAACAGGTGTGCGAAAAATAAATACAAAAATTAGCTATTTTAGTTGACCATTATGTAAAAAGCAGGTATAATAATTGATATTGTCGACAATTTACAATAGTAAAGCACTAGAGAATTGTATAAAATTGGCGACAGCGTGACGTATGAGAATGAGAGAGGAAAGGTGTAAAAAATGGCGAAGTACACAGTACGAAGAGTCTTTATGGCGATTGTTACAGTGCTGGTAGTTGCGTGTGTTACGTTTTTCTTGATGAATGCAATCCCGGGTAATCCGTGGTTATCTGAGAAAACTCCGACACAGGCGACCATCGACGCTTTAAATGCGAAATATGGACTTGACAAGCCCCTGATCGTTCAGCTGGGCAAATATCTTGGAAATCTTCTTCACGGAGATTTTGGTACATCAATCAAAATGCAGAAAAACCGTGCAGTATTAGACATTATCAAAGAAATGTTTCCGGTTTCTGCAAAAGTAGGTGTGTTTGCACTTTTATGGGCAATTGCAGTAGGACTTCCACTTGGGTGTCTGGCAGCTTACAAGAGAGGTACATGGGTAGACAGCTTCCTTAGAGTAGTATGTACTATCGGTATCTCCATGCCAGGATTCGTAGTTGCAACATTATTACTTCACACATTATGTGGAGGTATCCCGGGATTTAAAGTATTCCCGGCATTATTTGACGGAACACCAAAGAGTTACGTCCTGCCATGTCTGGCATTAGGATTTTACCCGATGTGTTATCTGTCACGACAGACCAGAACAGCGATGCTGGATTCCATCAATCAGGAATATATTAAGACAGCACGTGCAAAAGGTCTGAAAAACGGAAAAATTATTTTCAAGCATGCGCTGAGAAATGCATTGATCCCGGTTATCACTTATCTGGGACCGCAGATTGCATTTACACTGTGTGGCGGTATGGTTGTTGAGCAGGTATTCTCTATCCCGGGACTGGGTCGTTATTTTATTCAGGCTATCCAGAACCGTGATTATCCGTTGATCATGGGAACCACAATTTTCCTGGCTTCCTTTATTGTTATCATGAACCTGATCGTTGACCTGTGCTACAAACTGGTAGATCCGCGTATCAATCTGGCGAAGGGAGGAAATTAAGCATGTCTGGAAAGAAAAGATTTCAGAAACCAGGCTCTCTTCAACCGAATATTGATGATATTTTAGAGTGGAGCAAATTACCGGAGGATGCATTTGATCCGGCAAGCTCACAGGAAAAAGCAGATTTTATCAAAGATCGTAAGAGTGTTTCCTACTGGGCAGATGCATGGCGCCGCCTTCGCAGAAACAAGGTTGCAATGGTTGCCCTGGGGATTATCATTGCTCTGGTTATTTTCGGATTTGTGGGACCGAGCGTGGTTCCTTATACTTATAAGCAGCAGGTACGTGGTTCTGAGGCGTTACATCCATGGCATTATACTCTGGAAGATCAGGAGAAAATCAATGCCTATATGGAAAAACATAACAATACCGAAAATCTGACACCGGATGAGGCAGTCGAGAAAGCAAAAGCTGAAGCTGAAGCAGAAGGTAAGGAATTAAGTCGTATTGAAGAATCAAAGATCCGTGCGAAAGCAAGTGTTTCTCAGCAGAAAGAGAGTGAGGAGCATGTGACAGAGGCAGAGGCAGCCAAAGCACTTGGCATCAAACACAAAGCCTTTGGTTATTCTGCTCAGGAACTTCAGAAAAAAGCAGATGGTGAGAAAGTATTCCCACATGTATTTGGTACAGATGATCAGGGTCGTGACATCATGGTTCGTGTCATGGTGGGAACAAGAATCTCTATCATTGTTGGTGTATGTGCGGCAATTATCGTACTGATCATCGGTGCATTATATGGTTCTGTTTCCGGTTACTGCGGTGGCGTAGTAGATACGGTAATGCAGCGTATTGTTGAGATCATCTACTCCATCCCGGAGATGCTGATCATCTTGTTGCTTTCCGCAACATTAAAACCGGCGCTGGAGCAGTTCCAGAACACCGGTAACGGACCGTTGCAGAATCTGGTAACGATTCTTGGACCAAACCTGATCTCCATGTTTATTGCATTCGGTTTATTATACTGGGTAACCATGAGCCGAATCATTCGTGGACAGATCCTTCAGTTAAAACAGCAGGAGTACGTGACCGCTGCCCGCGCCCTTGGTGCAAAAGGCGGACGTATCATTGGTAAACATCTGCTTCCGAACTGTATCGGACAGATCATTACAACGACATTCCTGCAGATTCCATCCGCAATCTTTTTGGAATCCTTCCTTTCTTTCATCGGTGTAGGTGTATCTGCCCCGCTGACAAGTTTAGGTTCTATGTGTTCTGAGGCTTTAAGTGGTCTGAGCACATATCCATACAGATTATTTATCCCGGCAGGAATCCTGAGTCTTATGATCCTGGCTCTGAACCTGTTCGGTGACGGACTTCGTGATGCATTAGATCCGAAGCTGAAGAAATAAGGAGAGGAGGAGACAAAATGGAACAGGAAAAGAAAAATGATAAACTGTTAGAGGTCAGAGATCTCAAGGTCTCTTTCTTTACTCCGGCAGGAGAAGTAAAAGCAGTAAACGGAATTACTTACGATGTCAATTATGATGAAGTTATGGGTGTCGTAGGTGAGTCTGGTTCCGGTAAAAGCGTGGAAGCATATTCTATCATCGGATTACTTCAGAATCCGGGTAAAGTAGTGGGAGGTTCCATTACTTTTGAGGGACAGGATATGCTGTCAAAGACCAAGAACGAGATGATTAATTTCCGTGGAAAAGAAGTAGCAATGATCTTCCAGAACCCGATGACCTGTCTGAATCCGGTTTATACCATCGGAAACCAGCTGGTTGAGGCTCTGAAAGCACATGATACAGAGATCAGTAAAGAGGATGCCGCGAAGCATGCCATGAAGATGCTGGAAGAAGTAGGTATCAACAACGTGGAAAAACGTATGAAACAGTACCCGCATGAGCTTTCCGGCGGTATGCGTCAGAGGGTTATGATCGCCATGGGTCTGATCTGTCATCCGAAGCTTCTGATCGCCGATGAGCCGACAACCGCTCTGGATGTAACCATTCAGGCACAGATCCTGGAGCTGATGAAAAAACTTCAGAAACAGAATCACATGGGTATTATCTTTATCACACATAACCTTGGTGTTGTGGCAGAGATCTGTGATAAGGTATCTGTTATGTATGCAGGTAAAATGGTAGAGCAGGGACCGGTTGATGATATTTTCTATAATCCGGGTCATCCTTATACAAAAGGTCTGCTTCGTTCTATGCCGCGTGTAGATGCTGAGAGTTATGAGCGTCTGATTCCAATTGAGGGTTCACCGGTCGATATGTTAAATCCGCCGGAAGGATGTCCGTTTGCACCGCGTTGTGAACATGCAATGAAGATCTGTCTGCAGCAGATGCCGCCATATGTGGAGATGGGAGAAAATCATCGTGCTGCATGCTGGCTGCGTGTGCAGGACTGTCTGGAAGAAAACCAAAAAAGGCGATACTCAGACAGAAAATATTGAAAAAACGGAGGTAGACAACCATGAGTGAGAAAAATGATGTACTTATTCAGGTTGATCACCTGAAAAAATATTTCCCGGTAAAGGGATTAAAAGGACCTGGTGTGCAGGCGGTAGAAGATATTTCTATCTTTATCAATCGTGGTGAGACACTTGGTCTGGTAGGCGAGTCCGGATGTGGTAAAACCACTCTGGGACGAACCATCCTTCAGTTACACGAGCCGACTTCCGGAAAAATTGTTTACGATGGTGAGACAATTTTTGAGAGAGAGGATCCGTGGCAGAGAGATGCAGAGGGAAATCTGCATCCGGTAAAAGTACCAAAAGCAACACAGTTAAACATGCTTCCATACAGACGGAAAATGCAGATTATTTTTCAGGATCCGTCCGCAAGTCTGGATCCGCGTATGACCGTTGGTGAGATTATCGGAGAGGCACTGGATATTCATAAACTGTGTCCGAACAAAAAGGATCGTACTGACCGTATCAAAGAACTGCTTGGAAGAGTAGGTCTGAATACAGAGCATGCAAACCGTTATCCGCACGAGTTCTCCGGTGGACAGCAGCAGCGTGTCGGCATTGCCCGTGCGCTGGCAGTAAAACCGGAATTCATCGTTTGTGACGAGCCGATTTCCGCACTGGATGTTTCCATTCAGTCACAGGTTGTAAATATGCTGGAAGATATGCAGGAGGAGATGGGACTGACCTATCTGTTCATCGCTCATGATATTTCCGTTGTACGTCATATTTCACACCGTATCGGCGTAATGTATCTTGGAACTATGGTAGAGCTGGCAGAGAGCTATGAGCTGAACCGTCATCCGTTACATCCGTATACACAGACTCTGCTTTCCGCAGTACCAGTTCCGGATCCGGAGGTAAGCAGAAGCAGACAGCGTATCGTTCTGGAAGGAGATATTCCTTCTCCGATGAATCCGCCAAGCGGATGCCGTTTCCATACACGTTGTCCATATGCAATGGATAAATGTAAAGAATGTGTACCGAAATTCAAAGAGTATGAAAAAGGTCACTGGGTGGCATGCCACCTCCTGGAGCAGTAGAAAATTGCTTTTGTCTCAGTCGAGACGGCTTTCACTTTTATAAGTGAGAGATTTGAGATTGGATAACACAGGGAAACCTGTTTATCAATAAAATTTTAAAGGAGAGTACTATGAAAAAGAGATTGGTATCAGTTGTATTAGTTGCAGCTTTCGCTTTTTCCATGCTTGCGGGCTGTGGAAGCGACAACAGCGCATCTAAAGACAACAACAAAACATCTGCAGATGCAGAGCAGACAGCAACCAACGACGGCGATGGATTCAACATTACTGTAAACTTCGCATCCGAGCCGATGACAATGGATCCGGCCCTGAACTCCGCCGTAGATGGAGCTGTCATGGCTAACCATTTATTCGAAGGTCTGATGAAATGGGAGAGCACAGGTGAGGAAGTTGAAGGTTCTGAAGGAAGTTGCGACACTGCAAAACTTACTTACGGCCAGGCTGAGAGCTATGACAAAACAACAAATGATGATGGAACTGTAACATACACATTCCACCTTCGTGATGGCATCAAATGGTCTGACGGAAAAGACGTTACAGCAGGCGACTTTGAGTATTCCTGGAAACGTCTGGTTACCCCGGCTACAGCAGCAGATTACAACTACATGCTTGACTGCGTTGTAAACGCAAACGAGATCATGGCAGGTAAGAAAGATCCTTCTGAGTTAGCTGTAAAAGCAGTTGATGACAAGACATTTGAAGTAACTTTAACAACAGATCTTCCATACTTTGAGGAGTTATGTGCATTCCCGGCTATGATGCCTGTACGTCAGGACATCATTGAGGCTAAGGGGGATCAGTGGACATTTGATCCTTCTACATACATCTCCAATGGTCCATACAAACTGACAGAGTGGACACATAACTCACAGATTGTAATGGCTAAAAATGAGAACTACTATGATTATGCAAATCTTGGACCGGATACCATTACATTTAAATTAATGGATGATTCCAATGCTATGCTTTCCGGTTTCAAATCTGGCGAGCTTGATTACATCCAGAATGTTCCACAGGCAGAACTTCCTAGCCTGATCGCTTCCGGCGATATGAAGATCGTAGATTATCTTGGAACCTACTATGTATGCTTCCAGACACAGAAAGCTCCATTTGACAATCCGAAAGTACGTGAGGCATTCACACTTGCTGTTGACCGTAACTACATTGTTGATAAAGTAACTCAGTCCGGACAGGTTGAAGCTGGTGCTTATGTACCAAGCGGTATCTCTGATGCTGAGGAAGGATCTGATTTCCGTAAAGTTGGTGGAGATTACTATGATCCGACAAAGGATGCTTATGAAGCAAACTGCGAGAAAGCCAGACAGCTCCTTGCAGAGGCTGGTTACCCGAACGGTGAAGGATTCCCGGTTGTAGAGTACCTGTACAACACAGATGATGCTCACAAAGCTGTTGCTGAAGCACTTCAGAACATGTGGGAGCAGGAACTTGGCGTAACAGTTACACTGAACAATCAGGAGTGGAATGCATTCCTTCAGACACGTAAAGATGGTGATTTCTCTATCGCACGTAACGGATGGATTTCTGATTACAATGATCCGGTATCTTTCCTTGATATGTGGGTAACAGGTGGTGGAAACAACGATGCTCACTACTCTAATCCGGATTACGATAACCTGATCAGCCAGGCGAAAGCTGAATCTGATCCTGCTGCACGTATGAAACTGTTACATCAGGCAGAGGACATCTTAGTAGGTCAGGATTACGTAGTTGATCCGCTGTACTTCTATACACAGAAATATATGCTGCGTGATGGAATCGAAGGCATGTACTACACACCACTGGGATACTTCTTCTTTGGATATTGTACACAGTCTAAGTAGTAAATGACATGAAAAGGAATCCTGCTTGCAGGATTCCTTTTTTAAAAAAGAAAAAATTGTTTTGGTGTTATGAGGAGAATTTTTTCAGTGAGAAGCACGCAGACACGGACAATTGAAAATTCTCATCTATGCAATGGCAATATTTTCCATTTAGCCAAATAAATTTTATGATAAGATTTTAGTGAAAAGTATATGAAGTGAAATAGCGTATCTTTTTCAATGAGATTTTATTTCCAAAGAATATAGAGATAAAATTACTTTACATATAAAGGTAATTATGCTAGGAGGTATACAATGCGAGCTTATGAAAGATTATTAAATTATGTGAAAGTCTGGACAACCAGTGACGAGGAAAGTACCACTTCTCCGACCACTGCGCGTCAGTTTGATCTGGCAAAAATGCTGGTGGAAGAAATGAAGGAAATGGGCATCGAAGATGCCATGATGGACGAGTATGGTTATGTGTATGGTCATATTCCGGCAACTCCGGGATATGAGAACCGTACAGCAATCGGTTTTATCGCACATATGGATACCGCACCGGATTACAGCGGAGAAAATGTAAAACCGCAGATCATTGAAAATTATGATGGAAAAGATGTGGTTCTTGGAACTTCTGGTAGAACATTGACTGTTTCTGATTTCCCTGCATTACAGCAGATGGCAGGCAGAACTCTGATCACTACAGATGGAACCACCTTACTTGGTGCCGATGACAAAGCTGGTATTGCTGAAATTCTGACTGTTGCTGAAGAATTATTAAAAGGCGATATCCCTCACGGAAAAGTATGTATCAGTTTTACTACCGATGAGGAAGTTGGAAGTGGAGCCTGCCATATGGATCTGGAACGTTTTGGCGCACCGTATGCTTATACGGTAGACGGTGGTGCGGAAGGCGAGATCCAGTTTGAAAACTTTAATGCAGCTTCTGCTGAATTTGCGATTCATGGCGTGAACGTACATCCGGGTGAGGCAAAAGACATTATGGTCAATTCCATGAAAATCGCAATGGAATTACAGAGCATGCTGCCGGAGCAGGAAGCACCGGAACACACCGAAGGCTATGAAGGATTTTTCCATCTGATGGAGCTGAACGGAAGCGTGGAAGAAACCACAATGGGATATCTGATCCGTGAATTTGATGCAGAAAAATATGAAGCGCGCAAAGCACTGATGCAGGAAATCACAGCTTCCTTAAATAAAAAATACGGTGAGGGAACTGTCGAGCTGAATCTGAAAGATTCTTATCGCAATATGCGTGAGAAAATTGAGCCATGTATGCAGCTTATTGATTTTGCAGTTCAGGCATGCAAAGATGCGGACGTTACACCAGATATTGCCCCGATCCGCGGAGGCACAGACGGTGCACGTTTAAGTTTTGTGGGACTTCCGTGCCCGAACCTTGGAACCGGCGGTTACGGATTTCATGGTGCCTATGAGCATATCACGGCAGAAGGTATGGATAAAGCTGCTGCAATTATAAAAAATATTGTGCTGCAGTTTGCAAAATAATAGAAAAATACCATATGTAGATGATTTTTCGGTACTATCATATGCAAAAACTTTACATTATCGTGTTATCATAGTAAAGTATTAGCAAATGCAAGTGTAAAATAAGCTTCATAGAAACTGTGAGAGAAATACAGATAGAGATTGTAAGAAAGAGTAGGAAATTTTATGGGTGCATTATTGTATCAGACGTTAAGAGAGAGCATTGTGGATGCCATCCGCAGCAAAATTTTTAACCATGAGATCAAATCCGGACAGCGTATCGTGGAATTGGAGCTGGCGAAAGAATTTCATACAAGCCGGGGACCGATCCGTGAGGCACTCCGACAACTGGAAAATGAAGGGATTATTGTGTATACAAGAAACGTAGGTTGTTCCGTGAAAGAACTTTCTTTTCAGGATTCCTATGAGGTATATCTGCTGAGAACCAATTATGAGGTTATCAGTGTGCGGTTTCTGCAGGGAAAAATCCCGGAGGACACTATGCAGCGCCTGGAAGAGATTCTGGATCGAATGAAAAATCTGACTGCAGAGGAGTTTGACCAGGTATTTGAATGTGATAATGAATTTCACGAAGAACTGGTCAAAATGTGTGGAATGCCACGGGTTCAGAAAGCCTGGAAAGAACAGTATTACGGAAATCTGTTTGCCGGATATGATCTGGTGCAGGATAAAGAAGCCGTTGCAAAACGCCAGTATGCGTCACATAAGGTCATCTTTGACGCTTGTGTGTCCGGGGATTGCGAGGCAATCTGCAAAGCCATTAAGGATCATTATTGGAGAACCATTGCCGGAATGATGCGCGATCAAAAAGTAGATGCGCCGCAGCTTGAATTTGGCTGGAATGAGGCGTTTTAGAACTCTTTTGTGATAGAACGGTAGACTGTGAATGGAAAATCAGCTTTATTTTTTCTTGTCAGCTAATAATCGCTTTCCAAGAAAAAATAAAGCTGATTTTCCAATATATGTGTAAATAGCGGGCTCAGAGCAAATTTTTTCTGGCGAGCGATTGTTAGCTGACAGAAAAAATTTGTCTGAGTCCGCTTTCGTAAACCTATCGTATAGCCACAGCGACATAAAGTAAGGGTTAGCAGAGTCCCTTTTCATAACTTATATTTAAACCACACAATTACCCGAAGCAAAAATCCTACGATTTTGAAAAAACGTCGTTTTTTAGACGAAAGTCGGAAATTGTATGGTTGACTGTTAAAATCTGCTTTCGTATAATGTTTGTTACAGCTTAAACATAACAAAGAAAACAGCTTCCTATTAAATGGAGAAAAACAGGAGAATGCATAGAAGTATGAAAAATGTACTGAAAATTTTTAAAAGAGATCTGAAGCGTCTGCTTCGGAACCGTGCAGCGGTACTTGTAATTGGCGGTGTGTGTCTGCTTCCGTCCCTGTACGCATGGTTCAATATCGATGCTAATATGGATCCTTATGGAAATACGAAAGGCATTAAAGTTGCGGTGGCAAACTGTGATGAAGGAGCCAGCATCGCACAGATGACACTGGATGCCGGTGAGACGATCATTGAGAATCTGAAAGAAAATAAGCAGCTTGGATGGACCTTTGTCGATGAAGATGAAGCGAAAGAAGGCGTAAAATCCGGAGAATATTATGCAGCGATCGTTATTCCGGAGGATTTCAGTGATTCATTGCTCAGTATTTTGTCCGGAGATATTAAAAAACCGGAATTAGACTATTATATTAATGAAAAGAAGAATGCCATTGCACCGAAGATCACAGATACCGGAGCAACGACTTTACAGCAGCAGATCAATGATACTTTTTCTTCTGTTGCATCGGAGGCAATTTCGGAAGTAATCAGTTCTTCCGCAGGAAATCTGACGGTAGATGTGGATCAAACCAATTCGGAACTGTTACAGACGATTCAGGACGTGCGTGAGAACCTGTCCGGTTATCAGGGCGTTTTGACAGATTTTCAGGACACCGTAAAGCAGTCTGACAGTCTGATCAACGATACGGTAAAGACACTGGATCAGGTAAAAGATTCTGTAAAATCTGTCTCTGACACATTGAATACCAGCACCGATCTGTTAAAGGAGAGTCGACTGTCAACCAGCTCCTTTGCTACACAGATTTCAAACAGTTTATCGGATGGAGAAAGTTTTGTAAACGATGCCTATATCAATGCGGCAGTAAAATTTGGAAAATTGGAGACACAGGCAGAACAGATTGCAACCTCTGTGTCTGGAAGTATTGATTCTGTAAACGAATTAAATCAGAAAAACAAACAGATTCTGGATGAACTTTCCAAACTGCATGACAGCATCGGTGGAGATTCTCAGATTTCTGCAACGATTGGAGAGCAAATCACAAAACTGCAGCAGCAGAATCAGGAATTTTCACAGCTTTTGGATTCCTTAAACAGCGGAAATTCAGCAATTGCAGACAGCATAAAAAATGCTCAGACAACACGTACCAGTCTGGAACAGATCGCAGAAAACAGCAAAAATTCCCTGCGTGATTATAAAAACTCTCTGAGTCAGGACACCCTTCCGAACGTAGATGATTCATTGGATGCGGTGGCTTCCGTCAGTGGTAATTTTTCTGCAATTTTATCCGGAATTACACCAACGGTGGATCAGTTAAAGGCAATGCTGCAGCAACTGCAGACCAGTCTGGATGACAGTGCGAATGCTCTGACCAAGACGGGAGAAGCACTGGAAAAAGTCGACGCGCAGCTTGCATCTACAGCAACCGATGTGCAGGCATTACAGAGTTCTGAAGCATATCAGCAGATTTTGTCTCTGGAAGGCATTGATGCAGAAGCTATTTCGGACTTTATGTCCTCACCGGTTTCCATCACCTCAGAAGTACTGTATGATGTGAAAAATTATGGTTCCGGCATGA
>PPYE01412141.1_pt1 | contig 17057 bp, 11 predicted proteins | sample 1559881 | NCBI WGS metagenome assembly PPYE01 (sample SAMN08240022, study PRJNA423297) | Human gut metagenome, whole genome shotgun sequencing project. | reverse complement strand
AAAATGAAATATTCGGATCAAAACTTGATAACATAAGCTCTAACCGAAATGGCTCTGAAAGCCCTTCAGTCAGCTTAAAACTGATCACATCAAAAGTATGTTTTTCACCGGCATCAAGGGTGTAACGGTAGTCGGATTGAACAGCCATGATTATCCTTTATTTAACGCGTAAAATATCGCCTAGTATAATGTAATTTCATCTATTTCTAAATAGTAAAAATAGTTGTAGTAAATTTCTATATAAAAAAATAAAATACCTAAGTTTATTTATCTTTCAAATGCTTTATTAAACATAAGGATCTCAAATAATGATCAAAATTAACTTAGCCGCGACACTAGGTGCATTAAATGATGTTTCTAAATTAATGTTAGAAGAATCTGCCGCTTATGCAATTAGTTGTGGTGAATCAGAAGTGCTTCCAGCCCATTTATTACTTAAGTCATTGGAAAATCCATTCTCAGACGTTCGCTTTATTTTAAATAAACTTAACATTTCTCACGAAGAACTGACCGCACTTTTACTCAGCAAAACGCAAACATCTCACACTAATATTGACTCTGTACCAAGCTTCTCGCCGTTATTGATTGAAATGTTGCAAGAGGCATGGTTACTCGGATCACTTGAATTTGAACAAACACAAATTCGCAGTGCAAGCATTTTCTTAGCATTGGTATTGAATGCATCGCGCTATTTACCAACCGCTGTTGCAAGCTATTTAAATCAAATTAACAAAGAAACATTACGTCAATCTTTACTGGTATTTGCTAAAGGCTCCGCAGAATCTCAAGCTACACAAGAAAATACCGCAGCCCCTTCAGCTGTACATACAGATCAATCTGATTTAGCACGTTTTGCTGAAAATTTAACGGCTAGAGCCTATGCGGGTAATATTGACCCTGTTCTTGCTCGCGACAAAGAAATTGATCTGATGATCGATATTCTTTCACGCAGAAGAAAAAACAACCCAATTGTCGTTGGTGATGCGGGTGTCGGTAAAAGTGCATTAATTGAAGGATTAGCATTACGCATCGTCAATAAACAAGTTCCGCCACATTTACAAAATGTTGAACTTTGGAGCCTAGATCTTGCTGCTTTACAATCTGGCGCATCAATCAAAGGGGAATTTGAAAAACGTTTAAAATCGGTGATTGATTTTGTAAAAAATAGTACAACACCAATTGTACTTTTCATTGATGAAGCTCATACCCTTATTGGTGCGGGTGGTAGCGAAGGTGGCAACGATGCAGCCAACCTTTTAAAACCGGCTCTTGCTCGTGGTGAACTTCGCACAATTGCAGCCACGACTTGGTCTGAATATAAAAAATATGTAGAACGCGATCCTGCTTTATCCCGTCGTTTCCAATTAGTGAAAGTGGACGAACCATCTATTGAAGAAAGTATTGTCATTCTACGTGGTTTAAAACCACTCTACGAAAAAGCGCATGGCGTTTATATCACGGGTGAAGCACTTGAAACAGTAACAAAATTATCTGCGCGTTATATTGCGGCGAAAAAACTTCCGGATAAAGCCATCGATATTTTAGACACGGCTTGCGCTCGCGTTTCTACGGCAAAAGACACGCCACCAAAACGCTTAAGCTACTTAGATAATAAGATCCATGAAATCAATGTTGCCATTGCTGAATTTGATCGTGATTATCAGCTAGGTGAAACAGTTGATAATACAGTGAAAACAAAACTAGAAAATCAACTCACTGAATTAGCCGAAGAAAAAAATGTGCTTTCTTCTCGATTTGAATCTCAAAAAGCATTAGTGGAAGAAATTTTATCCTTACGAACCAAGCTCTCTGATTCTGAAACAGAATATACCGAAGAAGAACGTCAAGAATTGATCGCACAATTACAAGCGAAAAAAGCGGAATATGAAGCAATCAAACCTGAAGAATGTTTAATTCATGCTGAAGTGGGAAGCAAACAAATTACTGCGGTGATTGCTGATTTAACTGGTATTCCGGTGAATAGCATGACAGGTGATGAACTTACTAAACTCACTGAGCTTCCTGATATTCTTAATGACAATATCAAGGGGCAATCTCAAGCCATTGAGCAAATTCACAAAAACTTGCTTACTGCTATGGCGGATTTACGCCGTGCCGGCACACCTTTGGGGGCATTATTGCTGGTTGGACCGAGTGGTGTAGGTAAAACCGAAACGGCAATTCAAATTGCCGAACATATCTTTGGTGGCAAACAGTTCCTGACTACCATTAATATGTCAGAATACCAAGAAAAACATACTGTTTCACGTTTAATCGGTTCGCCTCCAGGTTATGTGGGCTATGGTGAAGGTGGTTTACTGACTGAAGCTATTCGCCAAAAACCTTATTCTATCGTGCTATTAGATGAAGTAGAAAAAGCCCATCCAGATGTGCTTAACTTGTTCTATCAAGCCTTTGATAAAGGCGAACTCGCAGATGGCGAAGGTCGTTTAATTGACTGTAAAAATATTCTCTTTATGCTCACCTCAAACTGTGGTTTCGATGCTGCAAATGATCAGTTTGCCGTGAAAAGTGATGAAGAGTTGCGTCGTTCGCTTCTCACATTCTTCAAACCGGCGTTACTGGCTCGCATGCAAATTGTGCAATATCACTATTTAACGACAGATGTAATGCAACGCATTGTAAAAGCAAAATTAGCGAAATTAGAGAAATTAATCGCTGAGCGTTATAAAGCGACTGTTACTATCGCGGAAAACATTCTTAAACACATTGAACAACAATGTGAAGCTGATACAAATGGTGCGCGTTTGGTCGATGCGATTCTTGAAGGACAACTTTTACCACCTCTTTCCTTAGCATTGCTTCAACGCATCGCTAGTGGTGAGAAAATGTCAAATATCACGATCAATTTTGAGAATGGTGAATACCTCGTTGAGATTGCGTAATTTATGATACAAAACATCTAAAAATTTGACCGCACTTTGGCTTTCATTCATAAAGTGCGGTCATCTTTTAAGTTATTTTCTTGAGGTTTATATTTCAATCTTTAGATTTGAACTGCACAGCAGTTATTGCTATGATTTCAGAAGGCATTTTGCCTCTTCAATCATTTTAAAAGGAACATTATGTCCACCTCCCTTTGGATTTCCACTACATACCTACAACAATCTCCAAGTACGGATAAATTTGTCGCATTATTGGCTTTTGCCGATAGCCGAGAAACATTTGAGCAGCTTGTAAAAACCACCTTTAACTCAGAACAAACGCATTATCAATATCAATTAGCCCCTCTGAAAGCTGAAATCTTTTTTCAACGACATGGGCAAATGTGGCTTGCGTATCAAGCTAATGGATTGAAAGAAGGTGAAGTACGGGTAATAGAATTAGTTGGGGATAAACCAAAAGAAAACTTTGCTAGTGAGACTAATTACTTACTTTGTCATCAAATCAACAATGTGAAATTGCTAGATAGACAATTTGGGCGCCACCCGCAAATCTTTGCACCTGATGAGATTTTTAAGCTGCTTTTCCCTAACACACCGATTCCGCCCGATATGACTCAACTGGGTTGGTCTGAAAATCACCAGGAACCGCTTTTCCCCTCACCCGTTTGGGATGAAAACACATTAAAAAAAGATATCGCACTGTTTGGTGAACCATTACCGGAATTAAAATGTTATTTCATCTTAGACGCGAATAAACATAAACTTTTAGAACCAGAAAGCTTTCACTGTAGAATTGAAAACCTATTCCAAGGCGAGTTTGCTGAAATCACCAAAGAAATAGGTCCTTATTTAGTCGAAGTTATCCCTTACCCAGACTATAAAGCTGAGAGCGAATTAATGGGCTTGTTTAGTGATGAAGGTGCAATGACAAGATTCAATTGGCATGAAGAGTTAGGCATTTTTATCCACTCCCGTTATGATTTTGATACCGTATTACACCATCTTCGCCACTTTCCAGTAATGAAAGACGAAAATGGAAAGTGGTTTTTCTTCCGTTTTTATGACCCAAAAGTATTACGTAATTATCTAGATGTTATCGCCACCAGCCCCGAAAAACTTAATAAGTTTTTTGGTTATGAAAAGCGCATTATTCATGCTTTTGGCTCTGGCATTGGAGACAGTTTTTATTATTATCAAATTAAAGCATTACCAGAAGACACTAGAAACATTCCTATTATCCTAACAGATTTTGAAATAAAAGGATTTAAAGATAAAAAGTGGCTGGAAACGAGAGAAAAAATGGTTGGATATATTTTAAAAACTTATCCTCATGTTTATTCCCCTCTGGAGCAAGAACAATTAATTAAACATTTAGATGAAGCTAGAAACAAAAACTATATTTACGAAACAGCAATCGTGCAATATGCTGTTGCCAAACAAAGTGCGGTGAAAAACGGACGAGATTTTGCAACACTTGAAAAACAATTAGAACAAGAGTTCACGGCACCCTTAGCCCGTGCAATACAATTATTTAATCTCTTAAATTTGGAATAAGAAAATGGCAAATAAAGAACAAGATTATAAACCACAAGCAAAACCTGCCGATGAAGCAACCAAACCATGCCAAGAATTTATTCGACTTTATCCGACAAGGTTCGCCCTAACCGATAAGGCGTTTGAAAACATAAAAACTAAAGGGGAGATACCACTACTTCCGAAGAATTCATCTGGCGATGAGAATTATGATGTGCGCCGTTTACGTGATGGTTATGTTTATATTTTAGCAGTGAATGCCGAAGTTAAAGGATGTTTTGAAATTAGCGCAGAAGCGGCCGATGGTCAGGCTTGGTATATTTACCGCTATCGTTCAAAAGATGTGGATTTTAACCAAGGAAACCAAGCGTACGGAATAAACTACTCCTTTAGTCTATTTAATGATTACGAAACCGGTTATACAAATACAGTCACCTTACCAACGCCTTATATCGAGCTTAATAAAGCCATTGAAAGTGCGTATATGATGTTTGCCGATGTAGGCCTCCCCATGAGTTTGCTAAGAAAAATAGAAACCGATCCCTTAGTGAGAAATCATTGGATGCGCAATGTTCAGCTAAAAAATCCGCAAGACTACTCAATTAATATGTCCACCTTGCAGCAAACGGTTAAAGACTTTTCGCCACAAACCAAAATGATGACTGACCAGGCGTTAACCTCAAATGCCTATCGCTTTACTCCGATAGGTAAACCGACGGGCTGGGAAGAGATAAAAAATCAACTCATGCATAGCCAAAACGGTGTGATTGTCGCTTTAGAAGACCCTGTAGGAACAACAAGAGATTTGTCGGGATATCATTTATATCTAACTGCAGAGCGAGATAAAGTATTAGCGAAATATGAATATGCAATCTCGACCGCAAGAATTCTTGATGCTCACGCACTACATAAATATAAAGAAGCGGTCAAGTCTGCTCGGGATAGCCTTGAAATGGCGAATGCAGAATTGAGCGACCAGGGTTTACGGACCATTGAACCGGCCCCCATCAAATTCTCCCAACTATATCAAAAGGTCTTTTCTGATTATATTAACTCGGAGCATTTAAAAGCTAATGGCGATGCCGATGTACTGAATGTGTTAAAATCGGAATTACAATTGGAAGATGAGCTGCCGGGAGTCAATGCAATTAATAAAATGGCCTATATCCCAACTCGTTTTGGCACATTCTTTAAGAATGTTGCAAATGCTCATAGCGCTTTTATTGCAACGCACAGCAATAAACTCAGTGCGCTATATGATTTGTATGACGGTAATCCAGAAGACATTGATGCGGCAAATGCATGGTGCTGTTATATGCATGGTTTTCTGCATGGATTGGATATTTCACCTTACGGACGTAACGCCTTAATTGCTACTTTACCGATTGAAGATGCGGACGCATATAAAGCCCCACCTTATGCACAGCAAGCCACACCGGCGGTGGAGTCTCTGAAAAAATATTTATCGGATTTCACCAAAGCCTTAGGCGCGCTTGAAAAAGTTGCGAAGACAGGCTATCTCAACATGGCAACCTATGATTTAGTCATTGAACTGGTGATTGATAAAATCTATGTACGCTATGCCAATAGTAGCCATAAAGGTTATGTTAGACAGCCGTTTAGTGTGCCTCAAACTATTCAGGCTACATATCAAGCCAAATTAAACACCAAAGAGATTGAGAAAATCCTACCGACACATCGAAGCCAAGCCGCGGTACCTAAGCATGTAAAAAAACTACAAGAAAGCATTAGTTCTCTAAAAGTAGATATGGCACCTAGACAATACGGCTTATTTCAAATCACGGAAGGGTTAGCTGGATTAAACAAAGCCTTGAGTGCCTCCGTTGCATTGGGCTTCTTTGTACAAAATAAAGCGGAAACAGAATTAGGAAAACTAGGTAGTGATCCGTTTTTAGCCTCTATGCAAGTGATTGCCGGAATGTACGCACCGAAAGGCGGTTTAGAACAACACACTTCCCAAGCATTAACGGAACTTGAACAGTTAACCTCGCGCAAAAATCTGCAACCAAACAAATGGATAAGTTATTTTGAACAAAAAGGTGCCGGTTCGGCATTGACCCGTATCCGAAATGCGATTATCAACGTCAATACAGGATTGGCCGGAGTCGGGGCGATGTTTGAATATTTCAACTGGGCGGAGGCCAATTATAAAAGCGATGAAGTGGGCAAAACCGCAGCCTTATTAAGCATGGGGGGAGGATTAGCCATTGAAGGTGCAATCGGCTCGTTAGGTATGTTGGCAAGTTCATCCTTGTCTGCCGGTACACTGACATTACTCACCGGCCTATCCTATGCCACCTTAGGCATTGGGATTGTGCTGATTACCATTGCAATTATTTATAACTATTTTGCCCCGGAAGATATTGAATTATGGGCTGAGAATGGTTTTTGGGGTAAGAGTCCTCTTTATTGGGGGGAACCTAATCAGAAGAAAGCGTATGAGTGGATGGTTAAAAGGCCTGACGTATTTAAAGAACAATTTGATAGTTCTAAATTTGAGTATAGTAACAATGAGCTAATTATCAATGATAGCGTGCATTTTTATCGTATCGAAATGCAACGCTACTTAAAATCTATGGCAGAAATCATTGTTACTTTGGATTCGAGTAACCCGCGTAAAATACTGGTTAATTATCCGGGCATTTATACCATTCAAGACACTAAAGAGATCCGTATTGATAGAATGGATGGTTATGCCAAAAATGTGAAAAAGGTCTATCCGAGTTATGAAGATTGGCGATTAAGCATTGAGAAAGAAAAACTTCATACGACAACAACGTTTGAGCAGGAAGGCGTAGCCGGTATAACCATTCATGATGAACGGTTGCCTTATATGAATACTACCACCTATTCGGAAGATGTCGATGAGGGTACTATTCCTTATGAAGACTTACTCGCCCTCAGCGTGCAAGTCAGCGTACCGAATTATCAAGGCAATAAATACCGTAAGCAATCGAAACTCACTAAACTGACATTGAAAAAACATTAGGAGAAAACATGGCAGAACAACAGGAAAACAAAGACTGGCTAGATAGACTCGGGGAGTTTTTCAGTAAAATATTCATTAATCCAGATAAAGATATTGCCTACTCCATTCGTAAATGTGGCAACGATGAAATTGAAATTCGGGATTCCATCTTTGATGGATATGCTCGTGGGTTTATTCGTTTTGTTTTATTTGCCGGATTTTTAATTATTGGATTTGGTGGCGGAAATAGCCTAAATGAACCATTTAGTTCTCAAATTAGTGACTTTAAAATGGATTATACTTGGGCATTCACTCCTGATGAACTTATTATTCCTAATTATAGAAATTATTTAGAGCTATATAAAAAAAAGGATACTCTTACTTCAAAAGATCCATTTAAAACCTATGAGGAATATAGAAAACCTTATTTACGTGAATGGGAAAATGATAGATTCAAATTTATTCTATATTGTACTTGGTTATTTGTTTTTTTTATTGCTGTGCTATTTGCTTTTTTCCTCCCCCGACCACGTGGTTTTCGTGTCAACCGCAAAAAACGGGTGATTTATTGGCAAACCATCTTCGGTAGTCATGCCATCGCCTTTGTGCCGGAACAAGGTGACCCGCTAGGCGGAATCAATTACAGCCGTTTCGGCTTGTATGCGTTTGGTGGTCATGAACGTTTTTCATTACAACTTTGGATTGACGATTACCTTTCCAAACGCCGTGTTACCGCACTATTTGGGGTATACCCGAGCCCGAGTTCTGAACATAACGCCCAAATCCTACGAGCTATTCGCACCTATCTTACGGAAGACAATCCTGAATTTTTAAAGTATGTAGGCAGAGATTTTAAAAACTTTGGCTTAAAATTTAATATTGCGCTATGTAACGCTTTTGCACTGCGTGTGCCGTTTAGTCGCAAAAAAGCCGACCGTGCCATTGAACTGGCGCTTGCCGAATGGAATAAGAAAACCCCGAATCAAAAACAAGGTTGGTTCAACGAACGCCGAGCAACACAAAAACTCATCAATGAACGCCATCTGCGGGAAGAGTTGGATAACGAAGTAAAATAAACCAATTTAAAACAAAGTGCGGTAAAATTTTTCAACGTTTTAAAACGCTTAGAAAATCAACCGCACTTTTATTTGAGATGAATAAAGAAAACATGGCAGAACAACCGGAAAACAAAGACTGGCTAGATAAACTCGGGGAGTTTTTCAGTAAAATATTCATTAACCCAGATAAAGATATTGCCTACTCCATTCGTAAACGTGGCAACGATGAAATTGAGATTCGGGATTCCATTTTTGATGGGTATGTCCGTGGATTTATTCGCTTTATTCTATTTGCCGGGTTTTTAATTGTTGGATTTGGTGGGGGAAATAGCTTAAATGAACCATTTGCATCTCAAATAGAATCTATTAAATTAGATTTCACTTGGGCATTTAATCCAGATGAAAGAACAAAACCATTATATGAGCAATATATAAAGACGGTAACATCTGATGAGTTTAAAAAGGATTACCCAAATGACCGCATTATTCCTTATGAAGAATATCGAAAAATGTATATAGAGGAGCGACAATATAGAGTTGTAAGAGCTTATTTTCATTTTATTTGGCCTATTGTTTTACTATTTTTTATTTTCCTCCCCCGTCCACGCGGCTTTCGTGTCAACCGCAAAAAACGGGTGATTTATTGGCAAACCATCTTTGGCAGTCATGCCATCGCTTTCGTACCGGAACAAGGCGATCCGCTAGGCGGAATTAATTACAGCCGTTTCGGCTTGTATGCGTTTGGTGGGCATGAACGTTTTTCATTGCAACTTTGGATTGACGACTACCTTTCCAAACGTCGCGTCACTGCCCTGTTCGGCGTATATCCAAGCCCAAGCTCGGAACATAACGCCCAAATCCTACGCGCTATTCGCGCCTATCTTACGGAAGATAATCCCGAGTTTTTAAAGTATGTTGGCAGAGATTTTAAAAACTTCGGGTTAAAATTTAACATTGCTTTATGTAATGCCTTTGCACTGCGTGTACCGTTTAGTCGTAAAAAAGCCGACCGAGCCATTGACCTGGCACTTGCCGAATGGAATAAGAAAACCCCAAACCAAAAACAAGGCTGGTTCAACGAACGCCGCGCAACACAAAAACTCATCAATGAACGTCATTTGCGGGAAGAGTTGGATAACGAAGTAAAATAACCAATTTAAAACAAAAGTGCGGTGGAAATTTTAGATATTTATTAAATAGTTAAAAAGTAACCACACTTTTTTTGAACTTCTTACTGGTTATTGTTATGATTCCGCAAAGTATTTTCATCAGTTAACAAAAAAATTATGTCCACCTCTCTTTGGATTTCTACTGCCTATCTACAACAGCCCCCTAGTTCTGACCAATTCGTCGCGCTACTGGCTTTTGCCGATAGCCGAGAAACATTTGAACAACTTGTCAAAACGACCTTTAGCACGCAAAAGGCACATTATTATTACCAACTGGCGCCCTTAAAGGCTGAAGTCTTTTTTCAACGGCATGGACAAATATGGCTGGCATATCAGGCTAATGGGTTAAAAGAAGGTGAAGTACGAGTCGTCGAATTGGTTGGGGAGAAACCCAAGGAACACTTTGCTACTGAGACTAATTACTTGCTTTGCCATCAAATCAACCATGTGAAATTGCTGGATAGGCAGTTTGGTCGTCACCCGAAAGTCTTTGCACCTGATGAGATTTTCAAACTACTCTTCCCTAACACACCGATTCCGCCCGATATAACTCAACCGGGTTGGTCAGAAAATTGGCAGGAACCGACTTTTCTCATGCCGGTTTTAGATGAAAAAACGTTGGAAAAAGACACCGCACTTTTTGGCGAGCCACTGCCTGAATTAAAATGTTATTTCATCTTAGATGCCAATAAGCATAAATATTTAGCACCTGAGAATTTTCATTGCCGTATTGAAAGCCTGTTTCAAGGCGAATTTGCTGACATCACCAAAGACATCGCGCCTTATTTGGTAGAAGTGATTCCTTATCCTGATTACAGCTCAGAAAGCGAATTAATGGGCTTGTTTAGTGATGAAGGTGCAATGACTAGATTCAATTGGCATGAAGAATTGGGCGTCTTTATTCATTCCCGTTATGATTTCGACACCGTGTTACGTCATCTTCGTCACTTTCCTGTGATGAAAGACGAAAACGGCAAGTGGTTCTTCTTCCGTTTTTACGACCCGAAAGTGTTACGCAATTATTTAGAGGTCATTGCCACCAGCCCGGAAAAACTCAATAAGTTTTTCGGCTATGAAAAGCGCATTATTCATGCTTTTGCCTCAGGCATTGGCGACAGTTTTCATTATTACCAACTTAAAGCCTTACCGGAAGACACCCGAAACACCCCGATTCTCCTAACGGAATTTGAGCTGAATGGATTTAAAGAGAAAAAATGGTTGGAAACGAGAGAAAAAATGGTTGGGTATATATTTAAAACTTATCCGCACGTTTATTCCCCTCAGGAGCAAGAACAATTAATTAACAATTTAGATGAAGCCAGAAACAAAAACTATATTTATGAAACAGCAATTGTACAATATGCCGTCGCAAAACAAAGTGCGGTGAAAAATGGACGAGATTTTGCAACACTTGAAAAACAATTAGAACAAAAGTTCCCTGCACCCTTAGCCCGTGCAATACAATTATTTAATCTTTTAAATTTGGAGCAAGAAAATGGCAAATAAAGAACAAGATTATGAACCACAAGCAAAACCTGCCGATGAAGTAACCAAACAGTGCCAAGAATTTATTCGACTCTATCCCACAAGATGGGCATTAACAGACAGCGCATTTGAAAAAATTAAAAACACAGGAACAATACCAACTCCTCCAAAAGGAATAGCCGAAATGAATAGTGATTATGATCTCCGCCGTTTGCGTGATGGTTATATCTATATTTTGGCGACTAAAGCTGAATGTCAAAAGTTTAAAATAACTACTGAAGCATCTAATGGTGAAGCTTGGTATATTTATGACTGCAATAGTGATGGTGATAAACAAACATTTCATAAATGGTCTAAGAATTTTTTTGAGCAATGGGTTAAAGAACAATCTGAAAAGGATACATCTGAAAAGGATATATCTGAAAAGGATATATCTCAAAACGATACATCAAATGAGGTAAAAGAAGATAATTCTCAACAATTTGAAAAAAACAACAATGAAGAACTCGCAACTAGGGAAGCTCCTCAACAAGCGGAAATACCTGAAGTTAATGTAATAGGAACTCGACGTACTGCATTTATAGAATTAAATCGGGCAATTGAAACAGCATATATTATGTACTCGGAATTTAAATTGCCATACGAACTATTGCAGGCAATAGAAAGAGATCCTTTAGTTAAGATGTTCTGGATGAAGAAAATTCCGACTAACGCACCTTCCGTCCTCACATTAGATATAAAAACGACAGAAAATATAGTTAATGATTTTGCTAGCACAACAAATTATGTACGAGACTATATCAGTAACTTATATCGTAGCCAGCCCATAGGAAAGCTTAGCGCCTGGAAAGAACAACTAAAGAAAATAACCAATTCAGAAGGGGTTATTGTTGCATTAGATGATCCTATTGGTATCGCAAGAGACCTAGATTATTACGTTTATTATTTAGATGATAAACGTCAAGAGGTCTTATCCAAGTATGAATATGCGTTTATTACTGCACAGATAATTGATGCGCACGTAGCACAATTACAAATGGCAGAAAACAGTAAAAGACGTCGAGCCGTTTCTCAATATGTGCCATATGATAAAAAAATGGATATGACAATAGCTGGAGCATATGCCACATTAAATATTGACGACTCTCACCTCAACAATAGTGAAGACTCAATCATTGAAATACTCAAGAATGAATTAGGCATAACCCAAACCATTAATGGCGTTAATACAATTAATAAAATTGCCAAAATACCCAACTTATTTAATGCACATATAGATAATGTAGTACATAGCATTTGTGATCATATTGCGAAAAACACCCCAAAAATAAAAAATTTATTTGAGTTATATGAGAAAAACAAAAATGACTCTATGGCAAGTTTATGCTCTCAATATTTTGAAGGGCTTATTGGACATTTAAGTTATACATCCCTGGGGCAGCAAGCTTTAATTACAGCATTCAACTCTAATAATGATGTAGTGACAAAAACACAAAAAGAAATTTTAACAAAAGCAGCAGAATCATTAAAAAATTTATTAGACTCTTTTAAAAATTTTTTAAGTTCTCTTGCCAACATGGGGAATTTTTATCGCTTCAATCTCTATTCTTTTGATCGAATTGTTCAAGTTATCAGTAATGAAGTGGTACTAGCAGGTAGTTATAGAGAAAATGGCAAGCGGTACTATAAACGAACTGAAATCATTCGGAATATAGAAGAAGTTTATCGAAAAACCGGTGTATTTGGGCAAGAGGAATTATTATCCGAAAAAAAGATTTTTAGTCATGCGAATAAATTAAAAGCATCACGAAAAAAACTCACTACAGAAGAGCTCATTCCTGTAAGAACAGAACTTCCTAAAGGCTTAAAAGTAGATGATTCAGACTTTAAACGGGTAACTGAGCTCTCATCCAAACTTGATGGTGCAGCAAAACTGTTTGCTTTTTCAGCTATATTAGGCTTTTTTACTGAAGATTCCAGTTATACCAAAGAAGGGCGCTGGGCAAATAATGCCGCATTTGCTACTTTATTAGCATTTACAGAAAAAGTCGCGCCAGACAGTGAGTTAGGGTTTGAATTTAGGCAGGTTGCCGGTCAACGCATGTCTTTAACAGCAATTAATAATGCAACGGGAGCAACATTCTCAAGCGGCTGGCAAGCTGCAAGGGCGGGGTTGTTTAATTTCGGCACAGCGCTGGCAGGTATTGGCGTATTAGTTGAAGTGGCAAATGCCCATGAAGCTAAATATAAAGGCGATGAAATAGACTACTGGGGGGCGGTGTCTAGAGGTACTGGTTCTGCTTTAATGGCGTTATCTCCAACAACGTTAGGCACAGCATTAACCATGATGGCATCCACATCAGCGAACGTGGCACTTGCCGGTACAGCATTGCGAATAGTAGCATTAGCGTTGCCTTATGTAGGGGCGATATTGTTATTAATCGGTATTGGTTTAGCATTATTTAAGAAAAGCGATATGGAGCTTTGGATTAAACATAGCTTTTGGGGAGATAGCGATAATTATTGGGGAGAAGCTGTTGGGGCTTATGGTTGGTTAAAGAAAAGAACTGAGTCCTTTTATAATGACTACTTTAACAATAGTTTATTTAGTTATGAAAATGAGGTAAGTAAACAGCTATCACTTAAATCCAAGAATTATTACAAAATTGAAATGCAAAGGCTCTTTTCTATAACAGAAAAAATTAAGTTTGAAGTAATCGATAAACATCACATTTGTGTACTTCATCCTAACATCACTAATTTAGCTATTGCTCAAGGAATTTCCATTTCTCATAAAGCGATAATTAATCGTACAGGTAAAGCATTCTGGGTTAGAACCAAGCCACAAATTCACTTTAATGACAGCGAGCCTGGACAAGCAATATTATATTTTCCAAATTGGCAGATTGTAGATATGTTAACTGGTGAATCAGGATTTATTGATGAGAGTGATATTGTGAGCTTAGAAATAAAGGCTACCCTCCCTCGCTACAATCACGCAAGCGAAAACATCGAGTCAGATTTACACACATTAAATATGGCAGGGAAATAATATGAATTTAAAAAAAATATATTGCGGCTATTTACGTGGTTTTTTCAGAACTCTTATTATTGGCATTTTCTCTGTAATTGCATTTTTAGATTACCAACACAAAGAGCCTCCTTTATCTGGAATTTATAATTCTATAAAAGAAGATTTTTATTGGGCCTTCTCTCCTGATAAAATTATTACTCCACTATATAAAGAATATGTATTACATGAAGATATACCTAATTATTTTATTGTATATCCAGAAAAATACCCTCCAATGCCTTATGAAGAATATCGTAAACCATTTTTAGAAAATCATTTTTGGCGAACACATGTATTTTACTTTGAGCTAATTCCAATCTTTTTGGTATTTATACTCTTTTTCTACCCTCGCCACCGCTCTATTCGTCTTAACCGTAAAGAGCGGGTGATTTATATGCAGGCCTTTCATAAAGTTTTTGTAATCCCAGTGCCGGATAAAGGCGATCCGTTAATGGGGATGAAATATAACCGCTTTAGCTTTTATATGTTCGGTAGCCGTAAACAGTTTTCATTGTTGATGACGGGGCTTGTGGTGGAAGGGAAATACACGGAAGCCGAGCTTTTAGGTTGTTATCCCCTACCGAATCATCAGCATAATATGCATCTCATTAAAGCTATGCGAGAATTTTTTACTCAAGAAAATCCTGAATTTTTAAAGCATATCGGCAGATTTTACCGCACGCCATGGCTTCGTCCCGGCATTGCTTTTTGTAATAGTTTCAGTTTTATTCGTTTTCCTATTTCCAGTCGGAAGAAAATCAACCGTGCCATTGCGGAACAAAAAGCTTTTTGGAATTCGCTTTCTTACAAACAACAAATGCAACGCTATGCCAAAGCCGTCAAAGAACAACAAGAACTTAATGAACAACTGGCTTCAGAAGGTTTAATTAACGAAGTTAATGATGACTGGGAAGAAACCGAAAAATCTCCAGCTTTGCAAGATTAATAAACAGGTTAGATTGAAAAGTGCGGTGGAATTTTTCAACGTTTTTTAAAATGTTTAGAAAATCAACCGCACTTTTATTTTTTATGAACATTAGAATGGAAAGTATCCTATAAGGTATACTAAATGCCAAAAAATCAGATTCAGAAATAATAAGGAAAATGATGAATCGAAATAAAATTTATCATGATCTTGGCTTTTCTATTAGCAAAGTCAATGAGGATGAAATTGAAATCAAAAATTCATTTTTTGATGGCTATTTACGTGGTTTTTTCAGAACTCTTATTATTGGCATTTTCTCTGTAATTGCCTTTTTAGATTACCAACATAATAAAACTCCTCTATTGGGAATATATCAGTCAATAGAAAAAGACTTTATATGGGCTTTTAATCCAGACAAAATAATTAAGCCTTTATATAGTGAATATGTTATTTTTGAAACTAATCCAGAAATGATAAAAAAATATAATATAACAGAAAAAATAAAACCTTATGAAGAATTCAAAGAACCATACTTAAAAAAGCATTTCTGGGATCGCATTTCTGCATATCTTTATTTGATTGGAATCCCACTAGTCTTTTTTCTCTTTTTCTACCCTCGCCACCGCTCAATTCGTCTTAATCGTAAAGAGCGGGTGATTTATATGCAGGCATTTCATAAAATTTTTGTCATTCCAGTGCCGGATAAAGGTGACCCGTTATTTTATCGCACGCCATGGCTTCGTCCTGCTATTGCTTTTTGTAACAGTTTCAGTTTTATTCGTTTTCCTATTTCCAGTCGGAAGAAAATTAATCAAGCCATTGCAGAACAAAAAGCATTTTGGAATGCGCTTTCTTACAAACAACAAATGCAACGCTATGCTAAAGCCGTCAAAGAACAGCAAGAACTTAATGAACAACTGGCTTCAGAAGGCTTAATTAACGAAGTTAATGATGACTGGGAAGAGACTGAAAAATCCCCAGCGTTGCAAGATTAATAAACAGGTTGATTGAAAAGTGCGGTGGAAATTTTAGGTGTTTTAACCCCCCCCCTAAAAATGACCGCACTTTTGTTTGAAGCACGCGTTGGGAAACGGAGCCAAAGAGGGGAAATCTATCCCCCCTTGGAAAGGCATCCCTTGGGCGATTACCGGCACCCGTAAAGAAAAAGCTAAAATGGAGACAATCGATCCGCGTTCGGTAAAAAGCATTCGCCTAAAAGTGTACCTTGCCGATTATCAAGGATCGGAAGGCAAAATTAGCTCCGAATCTACAACCATTCCAATGAAGTGAGTATCAAATGAGTAAAAATAAAGCATATAAAACACTAAAGTATTCTATCCGTCAATGTAATGAAGAGGAAATCGAAATCCGCAATGCCTTTTTTGACGGCTATCCTCGAGGATTTATTCGGCTTTTATTTATTGGTGTTTTTTGCATGAGTTGGTATCAAAATGCCAAATACAAAGAACCGCCATTTTCTTATGAGATCGCTGCAATAAAGGAAGATTTTGTATGGACATTTAATTCAGATGAAATTATAAAGCCTTTATATAATAACTACTTAAATAAAGTGACAAAACCAGATTTTTTAAGAGATTTTCCTAATACTAAAATTGATACCTATCAAGAATATAAGAATTATTATGTTGAACGACATAAATGGAATAGGATTCGCTTTTTTTTCCACCCAATTTGGATGGCATTCCTGCTATTTTTATTCTGTCTGCCGCGCCCGCGTGGAATCAGAGTCAACCGAAAAAAACGGATTATTTATGCACCGATTTTAAACGGCACCTACCGCGTCGCCTTTGTGCCGAAAGAAGGTGACCCGCTGGGCGGCGTAGTCTATTCCTGTTATGGCCCGCACCCTTTGGGCGGAGAAAGTTTATACTCTTTTGTGATGGCCATTCGGGAAGAGA
>PPYE01000803.1_pt1 | contig 17059 bp, 14 predicted proteins | sample 1559881 | NCBI WGS metagenome assembly PPYE01 (sample SAMN08240022, study PRJNA423297) | Human gut metagenome, whole genome shotgun sequencing project. | reverse complement strand
ATATAAAAGGTGATGTAGAGGGTATGAGTCAATATCAACTATCGTTAGTAAAAGATATGATTCTTTCAATTAAAAAATATAAATTTTAGTTACTCCCAAAAACCGTGATACAGTTAATAGAAATGGTAAACAGTATTATGGTTTTTATTTTTCGTTATTGGCAAGTTTTGAAAATCAGAAACACTTTTTGTATTTTCGTTATGTAATTTAGGTAACTATAAGGATATAATATGAAATGTGAATTAGACTTTATAGAAATAGGAAACAGAATACAGTATTACCGTACTCAAAATAATATGACACAGGCACAATTAGCTGAATTGATTGGAACTAATCAAAAGCATATTTCAAAGATAGAAGCAGGACAGCTTAGAGTAAAACTTGATACAATGTATGCAATTACAACAGCTTTGCATATTTCCATTGATACATTGATAGCTGACTATGATAACAGTAATGATGAGGCTAATCTGAAGCTTATTTTAGATGAGATTAGGGGTATGAATCACAAACAGCTTAAAATGCTTCGTGAAAATATTGCCACAATTAAAAAGTTTAATCAGTAAATGAGATAAGTTAAAAAACCGGCATACAGCTGTCGAGAATGGCAAGCATATGACGGTTTTTGTTTTATGGGGGCGTAGGGCGGCTATGCGCCGTGTTAGGGGAGCTATCATCTGAACATATAGTGTTCAATATATATAATTATATTATTTTGTTTATTAAAAAAGCTATCTATGTACTTTGTATATAAATGGTCTTATTAAATATTATAACAGTTTTTTCAAAAAAGTCAATGTATAGGCTGGGTTACAATCCTAGTCGTTGTTCGAATTGGATATAAATTGGTTTATAATAAATTTGTATAAATAGTGTTAAGGAGTGACCAAATGAAAAATATAAAATATTATATCGGTCGTAGAATTATAGCACTCCGGAAAGCAAAAAAATTAACACAATTGCAACTTGCAGAAGCTATAAATATTCATGAAAATAACCTTGGTTCAATAGAGCGTGGCGAAAATGGTATTTCAATGGACACATTAATGGCTCTAAGTACAGTTCTTGATGTAGATGCTGATTATATTTTGTTCGGCGAGCGTAAAAAAACAAATAATACTCCAATCCAAAATCTAATTGCGGAACTTGATTCTGAAAGTCAGGCTGACTTAGAGGAAATTATTAAATTATATATAAAGGCAATAAAACGATGAATAACAAAGATGATAGTAAAAAAGAGGAAAATAATATTGTATTTGTAAAAATAGGGCAACGAATACAAAAATATAGAATACAAAGGAATCTAACACAAGATCAGGTTGCTGAAACAACTGGTATATCTCAAAAACATTTATCAAGAATTGAACAAGGATATCACAATCCACGTTTTGACATGGTAATCCAGATAGCGAAAGCATTAAATGTTCCGACAGACGCATTTGCAAAGGATTTGTCTGATGATAACGTTGATGTTTTTTTAGAAAGTATTAGACCAAATATTGAGAAATTAAATGTCAAGCAATTAGAATATTTAAAGAAAAATATTGAATTGCTTTTAGAATTATGAAAAGGTTAAAACATTACTTCATCTCAATTTTTTGCTGACAATGATATGGTTGAACTCATATCAGAATTGAATGAGCTATATAGTGAGGGAAAGTTTTTAACACCAAAGCAGAAAGAATTAATGCTGCAATTTGTAAAAGAAATGAAAAATAAATTAAACTGTATATAGTTTAATTTACTTAGTATACAGAAAGTCTATTTAGTTATAAAATATTAGCTCAAAAGAGGTGATACCAATGGTCAATAAGAATAATCAAACAAAAGATAGTATAGCTTTTGAAAAGGAATACGCCGAGTTTGTTATTCGAGTGGGCTTGAAAATTGGATATTATCGCCGGTCAAGAAATATGACACAAGAAGAACTCGCAGAGGCCTCTAATTTAAGTCAGGTATATATTAGTCAATTGGAAGGTACGAATTTTCACTATGCTCCTTCTTTAAAAACTCTTTTACGAATAGGCAAGGCATTAGGTGTTAGTGTATATAAATTTTTAGATGTTGAGAATGATTAGAAGTTATAAAATATTAGTTCAAAAGAGGTGATATTTTTTTGAATGTACAGGATAGACTTAATGAACTGCTAAAAAAACAAAATTTATCACGGTATAGGCTTGCTAAAAACAGCGGAATACCAGAGGAAACATTGACAAATATTTTTAAGCGTGGAAGTATTCCAACAATTCCAACACTTGAAATGATTTGTAAGGGGTTAAATATTTCTCTTTCAGAATTTTTTGCAGAAGATGATATGATTGAGTGTTCTCCAGAGCTTATGGAACTACATGATGAATGGAAATTCTTAACACAAAAACAAAAAAATTTAGTTTTAGAATTAATAAAAGAAATGAGAAATAAAAAATAAAAACCGTCATACAGCTACCGAGAATGGCAAGCATATGACGGTTTTTATTTTATGAGGGCGTAGGGCGGTTATACCGCCCTACCGAAGTTCACTAGGCGACCTAAGCGAGCAGTACTTTTTCTTTGGTGAAGCGTTTCTTTTTCTTACGAGAAAAAGAAATGGTTCAAACACCCTATTATGTAATAATAAATTTTTTACATGGGGTCATATACAAAGTATATAGGATAGTTTTTTTATAAACAAAATAATATAATTATATATATTGGTTATTCAACTTACAAACAGTAAGTCAAAAAAATAGTTTACGCGCTCGGGTCCGGCGAGCGCAACCGGGCTAGGCCGTCATACCGAACTGCAGCAGTTTAGTAACTATATAAATAAAATAATTTAAGGGCACAGTTTTCGTAACTCGAAAAACAGTGCCCTTTTCAATTTTAATAAAATTTAAATATAATAATACATATCAGCAGTGCGGAATATTTGTAAATTCTGAAATCTCCCTGCTGGTGGTGCAGAGATCTGACACATTCATATCGTGAAGATTTTCATGACCTGTTATGCGCGCAAACGTTCTTAACTCTTCTAAAGAACAGTTGAGGAAATTAGCAACCCTTAATACTGCCGGTTCCTCTTTAAACCGGCTTCTCAATTCCTCGTCCTGGGTTGCCATTCCCATAGGACACATACCGCTTCCGCATATCCGATACTGCTGACAGGCGGCGGCAATCAAGCCTGCGCTCGCTACAGCAACCGCGTCAGCGCCCATTGCTATCGCTTTCGCAAAATCGGACGATACTCTCAGTCCGCCTGTTATTACCAATGAAATATCTGATTTGACAGAATCAAGATATTTTCTTGCCCTATATAAAGCAAATACGGTCGGAACACTGGTCGAATCCCTGACTATTGCGGGACTGGCTCCGGTTGCGCCGCCCCTGCCATCAATCGTTATAAAGTCGGGTTCGGCAAAAACGCAGTATTCCAAATCTTTTTCTATTTTACCTGCCGCTATTTTTATCCCTATCGGACGACCGTCACTGCGTTCCCGAAGTTCTGAAACCAAATTTTTTAAATCTTCTCTAGTATTGATATTTGGAAATTTGGACGGGCTTATAACATCCTGACCCAGCGGTTTGTTTCTGATTTCGGCAATTTCAGGTGTTACTTTTTCTCCCGGAAGATGTCCGCCCATTCCGGGTTTTGTTCCCTGTCCGATTTTTATTTCTATTGCGTCTGCATTTTTTAGGTTTTCATCCGTAACGCTGTAAAGGTTAGGAACGTATTCAAATATGTATTTATAGGCGGATTGCATTTCCTCAGGCAGAATTCCGCCCTCGCCGCTGCACATTGCCGTTTTTGCCAGCGCGCTCCCTTTTGCCAGCGCAACTTTAGTCTCTTTTGACATTGCTCCAAAAGACATATGCGATATGTATACCGGGTTTTCTATGACCATTGGGCGCTTAGCGTTTTTACCTATTACTGTTGTGGTATAGACATGGGCGTGTTCGTCAAGCGGCGGAGGATTGAACTGTGCCCCGAGTATAAGTATATCATCCCAATTCGGCATTGGACGGCTTGTACCCATAGCTGATATAATGGATTTTCCGGTCACCGCCATTTGGTGAATCTCGTCCATATATCTTATTGTTTTATCGTGTCGCTCATATTCTCTGGGGTATGAAAGGTCAATTTTGTTTTCCTGTTCAGTTTTAAACGATTCAATTTTGTCAGGTTCGTTTGCTTCAGTTGGCTCATCTGATGATTCTTCAATGAGTTCAAAATCTGAGGCCGGATGTTTACAGACCGGACAAAATTCGATTTCATCAATTGTTTTTCCCTCAGCCTCTTCATCAAAAATAAATCCGCATATGGGACATTTGTATTTTGCCATAAAATTCACTCCTTTTATTATATTTATGATACAATTTCAATTTATAGACAAGACTGCTTATTATTTTTTAATTTAATTATGACTAGTTTTATATGACCTGTTTTTCTTTAATTAATTATATTTACAACACAAATATCTGTGTATATATTGCAGATAGACAAAAGTTAATGTTTTAGCCTCTTCATCTGCGGAGTGGTCTCAAGGAGAGTAAACAGCGTTTTCGAGCCGTTTTTCATCCTTCGGCTCAGCTTAGATAACAGTTCACTCATCTGAGGAGCTTATTATGTTTATGCAGTTTTTTTCTCAAAACCACTTTTTTACGCATTGTAGCTCCTATTATATATAGAAGTTAACTTTGTTTTTATGTTATAATAAATAGATTTATTTAAATTATAAAATTAATTTAAAAGTTAAACGCCTTTTGTTTTTTATCTTTTTCGACACACTGTAAATCTATTATAATACTATTTTTATTAATTTTCAACAATTTTTATTACTTTTAATATATTAATTTTATACTATTCGGGGTGCGTGTTGACTATCCGCTGTTATTTGTGTATAATATTAAGTTGTTGGTTCCGGGATAATAAGCTGTAACGGAACTTTTCAAAATTGAATTTAAATCTGGGAGATATGAGATGGAAGAGAAATCATTATCAACTCTTGAATATACAAAAATTTTAAAGTCGCTTTCAGAGTGTGCTAAAAATGACGACGCAAAAACAATGGCAGAAGAATTGAAGCCGTCGTCAGATTTCCGCGAGGTGGAAAGGGCGCTTGCAGAGACAGATGCTGCGGTTACTATGTCGCTTAAATTTGGCTCGCCCGAAATATTAAGAGTAGAGCCGGTTGACGGAGCGATAAAGCGTCTTGATGTGGGCGGCGCACTTTCGGCGGCCGAACTTCTTAATGTGGCCAGGCTTTTAAAATGTATCAGAAATTTAAAGAGATATACTAAGGAACAGACAGGGGCGCTTGAGGAATATTTTTCTGAGCTTGTCTCCGCTAAACCTATAGAGGACGAGATAAACAGAGCGATTGTTTCTGAGGATGAAATTGCGGACGCGGCCAGTCCCGCTTTAGCTAATGTCAGAAGAAAGATGAAAAATACAGGTGCCAAAATAAAGGACAGCCTTGACAGCATGGTTCGTTCCGGTCACTATCAAAAGTTTTTGATGGATAATATAGTAACTATGCGTAATAACCGTTATGTTGTTCCGGTTAAAGCCGAGCACCGCAGTGAGGTGCCCGGTATAGTTCATGATATGTCCGCCTCAGGCAGCACGGTTTTTATAGAGCCGTCGAGCGTTGTAAACGCCAATAACGAACTGCACGAACTGGAGATAAAAGAAAAGGCGGAGATAGAAAAGGTATTATATGAGCTGTCAAACAAGGTTGCTGAAATATCAGAGCAGGTCAAGTATAACTATGAGACTTTGATTTTAATAGACTTTATTTTTGCCAAGGCAAAGCTGGCTCTTGACATGAAAGCTGTCTGTCCGAAATTGAATACTGACGGCAAAATAAAAATTGTTAAGGGAAGACATCCGCTTATAGACAAGTCAAAAATAGTTCCGATAGATGTTCGGCTGGGCGATGATTTTGACGTTTTGGTGGTTACAGGACCCAATACCGGCGGTAAGACTGTTGTGCTTAAAACTATAGGCTTGTTTTGTATTATGACTCAGGCGGGGCTTCACATACCGGCCAACGATGAGAGCGAGATGCCTGTGTTTGATGATATTTTCGCTGATATCGGCGACGAGCAGAGCATAGAGCAGAGCCTTTCAACATTTTCATCACATATGAAGAATATAGTTCATATAGTAGAGAATGCAGGCCCGAATTCGCTTGTGCTTTTTGACGAGCTGGGAGCGGGAACCGACCCGGTTGAGGGAGCCGCTCTTGCCACGGCTATTATTGAAAGTATCAGGCTTATTGGCGCAAAGATTGTGGCTACCACTCATTACAGTGAACTGAAGCTATACGCGCTTTCGACCGACGGTATAGAAAACGCCTCCTGCGAGTTTGACGTTGAAACCCTTAGCCCTACTTACAAATTGTTGATTGGCGTGCCCGGCAAGAGCAACGCGTTTGCCATATCTAAAAAATTGGGTTTGCCGGATAGTATAATTGAGCGTTCAAAAGAGAAATTGTCAGATGAGAATATAAAGTTTGAAGATGTTCTCGGCAGTATTGAAGAAAACAGGGTTTCCGCTCAAAAAGCTAGAGAAGAGCAGGAGCGGATGCGCCGTGAAATAGAGCAGCTCAAAGATGAACTGCAAAGAGAGCGCGAAAAGATAGATAAGAAAAAGGATAAAATATATGATAACGCGAGAGCGAAAGCAGAAAAAATAATAAAGCAGGCTCAGGAAGATACGGAGAGAATGCTTGAAGAGATAAAACAGCTTCAAAAGGAAAAGCGGAATAAGGAAGCTGTCAGGGCAATGGAAGAGGTTCGCAAAGAGCTGAAACTCAAGGAAAAATCTAATGTACGCCCCAAAAATCGCAGGAGCGGCGGCGTAAAGTCGAACGTTAATTTAAACACTTTGAAACTTGGCTCCAATGTTCTGATTATAGACCTAAATGACAAGGGAACTGTTCTTTCGATAAATAAAGATAATCAGACAGCAGTAATTCAAGTTGGCATAATGAAAATCACTGCTAAGATTTCAAATCTAGTGGTGCTTGAAGATGAAAAGGGTTCAAAGCCTGAAAGCTATGTGGCTCCAAAGAGGTCGACAGGAATCAATACTGCAATGAGCGGAAAGACCGAAGTTGATTTAAGAGGTATGACAATAGGCGAAGCGGAGCTTGAAGTTGATAAGTTTTTGGATGAGTCTGTATTGAGCGGCCTCAGTGAAGTCAGCCTTATTCACGGAAAGGGCACAGGCGCGCTGAGGGCAGGGATTCATGAATATCTGCGGCATCATCCGCATGTCAGAAAATACCGCTTAGGCAGGTTCGGCGAGGGCGATATCGGCGTTACGATAGTGGAACTCAAATAGCCGATTATCTGTAAAACAGTGATATAAAAGTATTATATTGACCAAATTCCTAAAATTTTTGTTTTTTGTAAAAAAATTGTTGTATTTTTTCGAAAGTAATGATAAAATATTGAAATGACTGTTTAAATTAGTAAACTAATTTTATTTAGGAGATAAATTTGTATGTTAAAGAAGAAATGGATACTTAAAGAATTTGATAAGGCAAGGGTGGTTGAAATTTCTAAGAATTTCAATATTTCACCTTTAACCGCGATTATCCTTTATAACCGTGGTATCCGTGAAGATGGGCAGATAAAAGATTTTCTTGCCCGTGACCTGAGCGGTATGCACGACCCATTCCTGATGAAGGATATGGATAAGGCTGTTGAAAGAATTCTTTTAGCTAAAAAGAATAATGAGAAAATCACTATTTATGGTGATTATGATGTTGATGGAATCACATCTATAGCGATTCTTTATAAGTATCTTAAAAACATGGGTTTGGAAGTGGGATTTTATGTTCCGGACAGAATGGTTGAAGGATACGGCGTAAACAGGGACGCTCTTGACAAGATAAAGGCTGACGGCACCGCTGTTATTATAACCGTGGATACCGGTATAACCGCCATTGAGGAAGCCGATTATGCTAAGTCTATTGGTATTGACTTTATAATAACCGACCATCATGAGTGTAAGGAAAGTATTCCTGACGTATATGCGGCTATCGACCCTAAGAGGAAAGACTGTGAGTATCCGTTTAAAAGTCTTGCCGGCGTTGGCGTTGTGTTTAAGCTTATACAGGCGCTTGACAGTTCTGAACCAATCGAAAATCTGATGGATGAATATGCGGACTTAATGTGTCTCGGCACGGTTGCTGATATTTCACCGCTTATAGACGAGAACCGTGTGATTGTAACCGAAGGATTAAAGAGATTTAAGACCACTAAAAATATAGGCTTAAAAGCGCTGATTGACGTGTCTACAAATGGCAAGGCAATCACAACCTCAACTATCGGATATACTATAGCTCCTAGAATCAATGCGAGCGGACGTTTGGGCTGTGCTTCCACAAGTGTGGAATTGTTCCTTACAGAAGATGAAGAGGAGGCGGCTAAGCTGGCTGATTCTCTCTGTCATGAAAACACGCTGAGACAGCAGACCGAGCAGAAGATGTTTAAAGAGGCGCTGGAATATATTGAACAGCATCCTGAAATTAAGGATGATGATATTTTGGTTATTCCTCATGAGAACTGGCACCATGGTATTGTCGGTATAGTTTCATCTAAGATTACCGAAAAATATTATAAACCGTCTATTTTGTTTGCGGTTGATGGAGATTCAGCAAAGGGCAGCGGCAGAAGTATTGCGGGATTTAATCTGTTTGGCGCTTTGGAAAACTGCAGCGGTCTTTTAGAAAAGTTCGGCGGTCATGAGTTGGCGGCAGGACTTACTATTAAGGCTGAGAATATTGAGGCTTTTAGAAAAAAGATTAACGAATATGCAAAGGGAAGAATTGAGGATATGACTCTTGTTCCTACTATATCTCTGGACGCTCAAATCAAGGTTCCTTATATAACGATAGATACTGTTCATGATATAAATAAGCTTCAGCCTTTTGGAGTAAACAACCCAACGCCGTCGTTTTCTGTCCGCAATATAAAGATTCACAGAATCAGTGTGATGAGCGAGGGCAAGCATCTGCGCATGACCCTTTATAAGGACGGAAAGTATTTGGATACCGTTGGTTTTGGAATGGGAGATTATTATAGTATGTTTAGAGAAGGCGACTATATTGACGTTGCTTTTGCTCTTGACATTAACGACTATAAAGGATTCCAAAATGTTCAGCTTATTTTGAAAGATATGAGAAAAACGGAGTTTAAAGACGCAAGATAAAAGAAATACTAATTATATAAATAAATATGGAATGAACCGGCTGTATCTTAGATGTATCGCGTTTAGCATACTTTTTTGATGAGACCGGTTCAAACTGCTATATGGCGAGTGATGAATTATGAAAGGTAACGAGCTTTCTACTCTTATAGAGTTAATAAGAAAATATAATAAAACAGGCGATTTGTCCATGGTGGAAAAGGCGTATAATTTTGCTGTCGAAAAGCATGACGGGCAGACAAGAAAATCCGGCGAGCCTTTTGTTAACCACCCGATTCAAGTCGCTTCAATAATTGCTGAAATGGAGTTTGATGTGGAGTCTATAGTTGCCGCGCTGCTTCATGACGTTGTGGAGGATACCGACTCCACCAGAGAGGATATAGTCCGAGAATTTGGGGAGACTGTGGCTCTGCTGGTTGACGGTGTTACAAAGCTTGATAAAATACCATACTCTTCTAAAGAGGAACAGCAGATTGAGACCTTGAGAAAAATGTTTTTCGCTATGGCGGAAGACGTTAGGGTGATAGTTATAAAGCTGGCCGACAGGCTTCATAATATGAGAACGATGAAATATATGCCTGAGGAGCGTCAAAGGGCAATATCAAGAGAGACTTTGGAGGTTTATGCCCCTCTGGCTCACAGGCTTGGTATGTCAAAGATAAAAATGGAGCTAGAGGACTTGTCGCTCAGGTATATAGACCCTATAGGATATTATGAGATAGTTGACAATATAGCTCAGAAGCGTGAAGAAAGAGAAAAGTATATCGGTGAGATTATCGAAATACTTCAAAAGAAGCTGGATGAACTTCATATAAAGGCTCATGTTGTAGGCAGGGCAAAGCATTTTTATAGTATATACCGCAAGATGTTTATGCAGAATAAAACTATTGACGAGCTTTATGACTTATTTGCGGTTCGTGTTATAGTTGATACAGTTTCAGACTGTTACGCGGTGCTGGGTATGGTTCATGAACTGTTCAAGCCGATGCCCGGCAGGTTTAAAGATTATATAGCTATGCCTAAGCCGAATATGTATCAGTCGCTTCATTCAACGCTTATTGGACCTAACGGCACCCCGTTTGAAATTCAAATCAGAACATGGGAAATGCACCAAATAGCTGAAAACGGTATCGCCGCTCACTGGAAGTATAAAGAGGGGAAAAGCGGTTCCAGTGATATGGATGATAAGCTGGAATGGATTAAAAATCTGCTGGAAATTCAAAAGGACAGCACTAGTCCTGAAGATTTTATGCACACCTTAAAAATTGATATGTTCAGCGACGAAGTGTTTGTCTTCACACCAAAGGGCGACGTTGTCAGTCTTCCTGCAGGCTCAACCCCAATTGACTTTGCCTATAGGATACACAGCGCAGTCGGCAATAGAATGACCGGTGCAAAAGTCAACGGAAAGATTGTGCCGCTTTCGCACGAGCTTAAAAATGGTGATTTTATTGATGTCATAACCAGTTCGGTTCCGCATGGACCGAAAATTGACTGGCTTAAAATCTGCAAGACGTCTCAGGCTAGAAACAAGATAAACCAATGGTTTAAAAAGGTAAACCGTGAGGAAAATATAGAAAAGGGAAAAGAGACTATAGAAAAGGAACTGTCTAAAAACAGTATTCCTGTCAAATATATAAATGATGAATCCTTTATTAGCCCGTTACTAAAGAAATACGGATTTAACGGTATAATGGATTTGTATGCGGCTGTGGGATACGGAAGCACAAATGCTAATCGATTTGTAACCAGGTTTCTGACCGAATGCAAAAATAAACAGCTTCAGGAAATGGAGCTTACTCCTGCAGAGCTCAATGTTCCGCTGAAGGTGAAGACCACGGCCAAACCCAATACAAGCGGCGTTGTGGTTGAGGGTATAGATAACTGCATGGTTAGGTTTTCACACTGCTGCAACCCGGTTCCGGGAGATAAAATAGTCGGTTATGTTACTCGCGGCAGAGGCGTTGCCGTTCATAGAGCGGACTGTCTGAATATGATACATGCCGCTGCGTCTGAGCAGGAGCGGAACAGATTGATTTCTGTTCATTGGGCAGGCGATACTCCGCCGTCTTCGTTCCAGTCGATGATTACGATAACCGCTTCAGACAGGGTTAATCTGCTGGTTGATATACTGACTGTTATAAACGATGCAAAAGCGCCTGTAACTAATGTTAACGCCAGAACCGGCAGAAACGATTTGGCTATAATAGAAATAACGACCGAAATTTCAAATACGAGTCAGCTTGACACTATAAAGAGGAAACTTAAAGCTCTCAGCGGAGTTATATCGGTCAGCAGGAGCAGACAGTAAATAAATATAAAGGATATGGTGCTATGATAATAAAAAGATTGATTTTAGGACCTGTTGCAACAAACTGTTATATTTTCTTGGATGAAGACAGCAAAGAGGCGGCGGTTATAGATCCGTCAGCCGACCATGAGTCTATTTTGAATTTAATAAAAGAAAATGGCTATAAGCTTAAAAAAATATTCCTGACCCATGGTCACTATGACCATATAGGAGGACTGTCCGGGTTATTAGAAGCGGAGCCTGAGGCTAAGGTTTACGCCCATGAAAAAAGCGCTGAGGTTCTTGGCGAGCCGCGCGTTAACCTATCCGGTGAGCTTGGCAGAAAAGAAGAAACTTTTAAGGCGGATATTGCGTTAAAAGACGGAGATATTATTCCGTTTGGAAAAGATGAGTTTAAAGTTATTTATACACCTGGTCATACAATAGACGGAATCTGTTTGGTTATAGACGGAAAAGTTTTCTGCGGCGATACCATATTTAGATTCAGCGTTGGCAGAACCGATTTCCCTACGGGGGATATGAGCCAGGAGGTTCAGTCGATTAAGACAAAGATAATGCCGTTTGATGACAGCGTTCGTCTGTATCCGGGACATGGGGAACCTACTACAGTTGGAGACGAGCGCCGCGGAAACCCATACTTGAGATAGGATTAGGAGCACATTATGTCAGAAATTACAGATGAAACAAAATCCCCTTGGGGAATATTGACGGGTATACGTCCGGCTAAAATTGCCACTAAGCTTCTTGACGAGGGCATGAGCGATGACGAGGTAATAAGTTATTTTATAAATGAGTGCGGTACCACATATGAAAAAGCGTCTCTTGCCTTAGAGGCGGCGAGAGCATTGCGTCCGATACGTGATGATATGTATCGAGACGGGGTGAGCATTTATATAGGTATACCGTTTTGCCCGAGCAGGTGTCTTTACTGCTCTTTTGTTACCAACGGCACAAAGCAGGCGGCGGCTCTTATGCCTGAGTATATAGAGGCGCTGAAAAAGGAGATAAAGTATACGGCTGATATAATAAGCCATAACGGAACCCCGGTTGAAACCGTATATATCGGCGGCGGAACTCCTACAACTCTTACGCCCAGGTTGCTTGAAGAGATGATAGACTGTCTCTATGACAATTGTGACCTTTCAAAAATGAAGGAATTCACTGTTGAGGCAGGTCGTCCTGATACCATAACGGAAGAAAAACTAAAGGTTTTAAAGAAGTATAATGTGGACAGGATAAGCATAAACCCACAGTCTATGAATGACAGCACACTTAAAATAATCGGCAGGGCACACAGCGCCGATGATATACGTGAAGCTATGAAAATGGCAAGGCACTGCGGATTTGATAATATAAACATGGACGTCATTGCAGGTCTGCCGGGTGAGGATATGGAAATGTTTAAGTATACCTTAAGCGAGGTTGAGAAGCTGGAACCCGAGGATACCACGGTACATACAATGAGTATAAAGCGGTCGTCAAGGCTGAATGAGTATTTGGACGAGTACGATTTGGCAAAAGGCGAGTTGGTTGCGGAAATGGTGTCATATGCCAGAAAGTATCTGGCGGAGAGAGGAAAGTTTCCGTATTATATGTACCGACAGAAAAATCAGCTTGGAAACCTGGAAAACGTCGGGTATTCAAAACCCGGGTTCGAGTCTCTCTATAATCTTTATATTATGGAGGAGATACAGACTATAATCTCTTTGGGCTGCGGCGGTGTGACCAAAACTGTTGACCTTGAGACAAACCGTATAGAGCGGATATTTAACGTTAAAGAAGCGAAGGACTATATTGAGCGCCTGGATGAAATGCTTCATAGAAAAGATGTTTTAAGACGAATATAAATTAATTGATAGGACTTGAAATAATGGAAAATAAAAATAACGAATCTATTGAAAACACAGAAAATAGCACTGAGAATATTGAGAGCACTGAATATACTGAGTCTGTTGAAACTACTGAAAACACTGAGAATACAGAAAATACAGAGCCGGCAAAAGGCGGACATGATTTGGGAACCGGCAGTATAGGAAAGCTTATGCTCAAAATGGCGATACCGACTATTATAGCGCAGATAATTAATATGCTGTATAATGTGGTTGACCGAATGTACATAGGTCATATTCCCGACGTGGGCGGAATAGCGCTGACCGGAGTTGGCGTAACATTTCCTATAATAGTTATCATAACGGCATTTTCAGCTTTGGTCGGAATGGGCGGAGCACCTCGCGCCGCTATAAGCATGGGTCAGGGAGATAATAAAACAGCTGAAAAAATCATGGGTAACTGTTTGACAACGCTGGTAATAATAGCGGTGATATTAACAGTTCTGACCTTGATTTTTGCGGAGCCTTTTATTTTGATGTTCGGCGGAAACCGGGACACAACTTTAAGCTACGGAATGAGTTACATCAGGATTTATGCGCTTGGAACTATCTTTGTCCAATGTGTTATGGGAATGAATGTGTTTATCACAACACAGGGCTTTTCTACAAAGGCAATGCTGACAATAGTAATCGGAGCGGTTATTAATATAATACTGGATCCGATTTTCATTTTCGGGTTCAATATGGGCGTCAGCGGAGCAGCTATTGCTACAGTTATTTCCCAGGCCGTTTCAGCGGTGTGGGTAATAAAGTTCTTGTCGGGTAAAAAGAGCGTTTTGAAAATAAGGAAATCCTGCCTGGGCTTTGATAAAAAAATTATGCTCCCGGTGCTGGCGCTGGGACTGTCGCCGTTTATAATGCAGTTTACCGAGAGTATTCTGACGGTCAGTTTTAATTTCTCGCTGGCTCAGTACGGCGGAGATATAGCGGTTGGGGCTATGACTATTCTAGCAACCGCAATGCAGTTCGCTATGATGCCGCTTCAGGGACTTACGCAGGGCGCGCAGCCTATAATTAGCTATAACTATGGAGCCGGCAACAAAAAGAGGGTTGAAAAAGCATTCGGATTATTGCTTTTGTTCTCGTTTATTTTTTCATTGTTATTCTGGTCGGTGTGTATGTTTGCCCCTCAATTCCTGGTAGGAATGTTCAGCAATGACCCGAATCTTGTTATGTTTGCTGAATGGGCGCTCAGGATTTATATAGCTTCTGTTTGTATTTTTGGTATACAAATAGCGTGTCAGCAGACGTTTATAGCATTAAACCAAGCCGGAGTTTCAATATTTTTGGCGCTGCTCAGAAAAATCGTTCTGCTTATACCGTTAATTTTTATACTGCCGAATATTATAACTCCCGGATTTGCCGGTATATTTACGCCGGATAATATTCCACCTCTTTTGGAAAGCGGAGGGAATATAGTAAAAGTTTTCGCGGTATTTTTAGCGGAGCCTATTTCAGACTTCTTGGCCGTGGTGTTTACCGCGCTGATGTTTGCTCTGAAGTTTAAAAAGATATTATCAGGCAATGAAAGATGTGAGAAAGTATAATGTCAGAAGAGATGCAAAGCACCGAGAATCAAGGAACTGAGAATCAAGGAACTGAGAATCAAGGAATTGAGAATCAAAGTATCAAGAATCAAAGTATCGAGAATCAAGGAACCAAGACTCAGGGAATCAAGATACAAAGAGAAGAGATGCAAAGAACCGAAATGCTGCTTGGATATGACGGGATTGAAAACCTTAAAAATGCAAAAGTGGCTCTGTTTGGGGTTGGCGGAGTTGGAGGATACACAGCCGAGGCGCTGGCCCGTTCAGGCGTTGGAAGCATAGATTTATATGACAGCGACCGGGTGTCGCTGAGCAATATAAACCGTCAAATAGCGGCGCTTCACAGCACTGTGGGAAAATACAAGGCTGATGTAATAAAAGAGCGTATACTCGATATAAACAGTTGTGCTGAGGTCAATGCCTATAAGGTGTTTTATCTTCCTGAAAATGCTGACGACTATCCGCTTGATAAATATGACTATGTTGTTGACGCTATAGACACCGTATCAGCCAAAATTGAACTGATATGCAGGTGTGACAGGATGGGTGTTCCTATAATAAGCGCCATGGGAGCCGGAAATAAACTTGACCCGACAGCTTTTAAGGTTGCGGATATATATTCGACTAAGATGTGTCCGCTGGCAAAAGTGATGCGCCGGGAACTTAAAAGCCGGGATATTAAGTCGCTGAAAGTGGTATATTCAGAGGAAAAGGCAAAGAAGCCGGAAATACAGTTGTATGACAGTGAAAATAATAAACCGGTTCCGGGAAGCGTCAGCTTTGTGCCGTCGGTTGCAGGTCTGATTATTGCAGGAGAGGTAATAAAAGATTTGGCGCTCAGAGCGAAAGAGGAAGAGTATGAAAACAGTTAAAATATCCAAAGCCGACAGCGGTATAAGGCTTGATAAATTTTTATTTAAGATAATGCCCGATGCACCTTCGGGCGTTATTTATAAGTCTCTGAGGAAAAAGCGGATAAAGGTAAACGGCAAAAGGACAACTGACGGTACCGTTCAGCTTGACGGCGGAGACGTATTGGAACTTTATATTAACGACGAATTTTTTGAAAAAGGCGCAGATAATGACGATAAGTGGTTAGGCTGTGACGGAAATATTTCTGTTGTATATACTGATGAAAATATAGTTGTAATGAACAAACCGTCAGGTATGAAGTCTCAGGACAGCGGCGATGATGCGGATTCGCTTGAAAGCGAGTTTCGGGCGTATTTATATAAGCGCGGCGAACTGGATTTAAACGGGACTTATCTTCCGTCGCTCTGCCATAGGATAGACAGAAACACTTCGGGATTAGTTATAGGCGCAAAAAATTTAAAGGCGCATAGGATAATAACCGAAAAGATTAAGACCAGGGAAATTAAGAAGTTTTACATCTGCCGGGCGGAGGGAAGAGTTACGCCTGAGAGCGGAAAACTTGAGGGATATATACTAAAGTGCGGAAACGATAGGGTAAAATTCAGTGAGAATCGGATTGACGGAGCGAAACCATCGGCGCTTAAATATAGAGTTATAAAATATGAGGGAAACGCGTCTGTTTTAGAAGTGGAGCTGCTAAGCGGCAGAACCCATCAAATCAGGGCAACGCTGGCTCATTACGGGCATCCGTTGGTTGGTGATAAAAAATATGGGGCAAAATCTGACGGCGGAGGAAAATATCAGAGCCTTTCCGCATATAAGCTGGTGTTTGGATTCAAGTCACAGTCAGGCGGTCTTGAATACTTAACCGGAAAAGAAATAAGCATTGAAGCCAATGTGTAATGATGTTTTTTTAATAAAAAGTAGTGGTTATTTAACATCGGCAGGTGTGACCACACTTTTTTAATTGTGTGTTATACATAATAAATTGTTTTGCCATTACCTGCAATATCGTTAATATGTATATTCAATGCAGACGCAGTCTGCCGTGTGAGGTGCGAAGCCGCGGAATAATATAGTATTTATTATTTTACTTATAAAAAACTATTTATATACTATGTATATGACCCCATATAAAAAATTTTATTATTACATAATAATGGTGTTTGAACCATTTCTTTTTCTCGCAAGAAAAAGAAACGCTTCACCAAAGAAAAAGTGCTTGCTCGCTTAGGTCGCC
>PPYE01338254.1_pt1 | contig 17068 bp, 24 predicted proteins | sample 1559881 | NCBI WGS metagenome assembly PPYE01 (sample SAMN08240022, study PRJNA423297) | Human gut metagenome, whole genome shotgun sequencing project. | reverse complement strand
ACATTAAATAAATTTCCCCCTCACCAGTTTTACCGATGCAAAGCAAAAGAGCAGTTTATACTCTTGCTCAGGAGTTTTGTTTATTTCAGGGTAATAGGGATGAAGCCAGCGAATCTCCATGTGCCCAACTGGTGTGCCCCAGAATCGTTCTTGAAAATTTTGAAATTGCCGTCGGTATCAAAATTCAAGAAAGTCAGTGCGCCAGAGTCGCTATAAGCGGGAAAAGTGAGGAAATTATTAGGCCTAAGCCATTCGCCAATATTACCAATATCTTGAGTGTCATCCGTTGCAGTAGAGTTGCCAAAAGCAACAACCTGCAATAAACCAGGAAACATTTGCCAGATAACTCCACCGCCAAGGCCACTGACAAAACCACCTGTATGAGAAGGAATGGGGCTTCCACTGCAAAGGAAATTATAAAAAGCAGAAGCAATAAAATTCATTCCTGCTTCATTAGGGTGCAGCTTATCGTTTGCGAACAAAGAAGTGTTACCAAGCATCCAGTAAATACCATCAACTGTGTTAATTACACCCATCTCAGAAAACCCGTCGTTAATGCCGAACAATGTGGTTCTATACGGCTGGAAAAGAGAAAGTGAAGTAAGCCCAGCGATAGTGGCATTAGGGCAGTAAGTTTTGATTTTTTCGAGCAGGCGTTTTACCCCTGCCTTTTCATCATCTGTGGTTTGGTTGTAGTCATTCAAACCCCCCTGCACAATTACTAGAGTGTAATCCTGTATATTTGGCTCTTTAGGAACCACTTTATCCGTAAAAGCGTCAGCAAAATTTACGTTCTCAATACCGGTGGCAACAAAACCAGTACCGCCGTAAGAATAAGCCTTGATTGTCTCCGCGCCGCAAAGCTCTCCAAACTTATGATACCAGCTTTTATACCCTTGGTACCAGTCTCCAGAAAAACTATCGCCAATTACGAGGACCTTAGAAAAGTCAATAGGCTTGACAATTTTTCTGACGGCAGAAATGTTGGAATTTGCCCCGCCTATACTAGCTTCAAGTTCTGTGTCTTTATTTGCAAGCGTATCGCATCTTCTGTTTACACTTGCCACAGCTTGGTCATTAGTTTGCTTATACGAGTTGAGACTATCATTTACACCGGAAATTTCCGTAGAATTTTCTTGAATAAGAGTTCTACCCTCAGTGTCTCGCACAAAAATTTCCTTGCCGTCAACTTCAAATACATCAACATAGGCCATATAATTCACCCCTCATGGTTGCTAGTAGTAATGGTGATGGTTTTGTTTACTTCGGAATAAGAGATTTCCAATCTGGAAAGAGCGGCTATTTCATCTATTTTAGCAGAAGCAGCGTCGGCCTTGCCGGATGCTTCATTAGCAGTTTGCGTTGCCGCCTCTGCTTTAGCAGAAGCAGCGTCGGCCTTGCCGGATGCTTCATTAGCAGTTTGCGTTGCCGCGTCTGCTTTAGAAGAAACAGCGTTGACCTTGGAAGATACTTCGTTAGCAGTTTGCGTTGCCGCGTCTGCTTTAGAAGAAGCCTGAGCTGCTTGGGTTCTTGCACTTTCGTCGTACACTTTGATGGTTTCTTTGCCGATAACAAAAGTAGATACGTAAGCCATATTATTACCTCCCAATAATTGTAATAGTTTTGTTGTCCGGTGTATAAATATGTTCGCAGCACATAACAGAAGTTCCGCTGCCAAACTTTATTTTATGGTCAACTTCTATATAAGTTGCAGAATATTTTTTCAACAGCTCCTCAAAAGCACCCTGTGTGACATATTCAATAACAGCCTGTTCAATGTACTCAGGAATATTATTAGTGTTGTCAATAACAATATTCAGCTCGTGTGCCATTTTACACAAAAGCTCATAATAGCTAAGACTATCATCGAATACAGTAGGAAGCACCTTTTGGCACCAAGCCCTAACAGGCTCAGCATATTTAAAATCCATAATATCACCTCACCATATTCCCATAAACAAAGTTTCCAATTCGTTTATAACCATCTGGTCGATATTCAAGAACGTCTGTCTGTACTTCAATATCAATTCAGAATAGCTATCACTCCCCTGCTTGCCGCTAACCTTTTCCAGGTACTTCTCAGTGGTAGCAATAGTCTCATTGCCGGTAACATTTCTGTTATCGTCCTTGGTCTTATTGCTAGTGCCATTGAAGCTGGAACTACCATCAACAACAGTATTGGAATTACCGCTACTATTACCGTCATTACTATCTTTAGTAATATTAGTCAAGTAGTCCTGTTCCTCAACGTTATTGATTCCGCCTTGTGGCGTATCAGAGAAAAGGTTAAGGTTAGTTCCGCTCTCGCTGTTCTCGAAGTCGTACTTGTTGGTGGAATTATTGCTGCTGGTCTGCTCATCAGTAACTTGTTCAGTTTGATTCAAAGTCTCAGTAACAGTATTATCCTTATCCTCGCTGCCAGTCACATCCCTCTCTCGCGTAATATCCACGTCATATAAGGGATTAAATTCCAGCAGCTCGCTCTTGTACAGCTGGTTGTAATAAGGCATAATCATGTTCAGCTTATCACACAGATACAGCTTCCACAAACCAACAGTCTCACAGCAGATTTCTCTGGTGTAGAAATGCCGGAGAATCTTCGTCTCCAGAACTGTGCGGTAGCTTTCATCAAAAATCGGAAAATCAAAATCAAAAATCTTAGGCGCAGCTTTCTGAATTGTTTCCTCAATTTTTGTGTAACCTACGCTCTCAACAAGACCAGCATTTACCTCGCACAGAAAGCGAATCTCAGTTGTGTATTTACTCACTACCTTCACCACCTTCCGTAGTATCGTTAGCGTTATCAATCTCCTGATAATCTTCACGATAATCGCACCAGATATTCAGCCCGAACATAGCGTTGATTTTATCACAGGCTTCACGCCTAGCTTGCAGTCTACTGTAACGACTAGCAATAGTGCCACCTTGATTCCGAGTAACCTCGTCAGTAACAAGGCGTTCCTTTTTAGTTATGTTAATGTTGCTAATACCCAGATAGGTAAGAGCTTCATTCCATATCTGTGTTTTCAGCTCGTACAGCTTATCGCACACATAAGGAGCACCAGTGTTCAGAGTTTTGAGGTCATTCGCGTTAATGTTCCTGTTACCAAAAATAACAGGGGCATTACCGTCATACTGCTTGTAAATATTCTCCATGGTAAGCCGTTGACTTTCATCACAGATGATAAGCACAGGAGTCTTTTGAGCGTTGGCGTTAACGTCAATAGCTCGGTCAAGATTATACAATCTCTTGGAGAACATTTGCACATCCAGCATGGAATTGGTGTGAAGATAATTATTAAAAATAATAACACTATCCTTATCACTTAAATCCCTCTGGTATCCGTTAGCAGCGTAAGCGCGTCTGATTGTAGGAATCCGATACACGTCAAGGTTTCCGTATGCTGCATTTTGCAAAGCAAGGAATCCAATATCTTCATCCAAGAAGAAAACCGCTTGTCCTTCACTGAACAGAGTAAGTTCCAAAAATCTTGGGTCAACCGTATCAGGCAGGTTTTTCCACTCAAACATAGAAATGGAAAGCTCAACCAGTCTGTTATAATACTGTCTCCAAGTGGCGTTGTTAGTGCCAGCACTTTCCCAGAACTCTCTGTCCTTTTTTCTACCCATTATATCACCACCTTATACGCGGTTATCAAGGCTGTAATTACCAACCTCGTCACCGTTTTTCCAGAAAGTAATTCCGTTGTTGTAAATCTCACAGATTTTCTTTTCATCATCTGCGGGACAGCTACCATGAATAACACAACTAGCTGTCTTAGTGAAGCACCAATGAGGGCGCACATTTCTGTTAGGAACCTTAGTGCGGTTGGTTGCATACCCATACATGTCAAAGAAGTCGTCAATGATTTTAGCGTATTCATCTCTGATATGCTTGTGCATGATAGCAAAATCCAGAAGGCCAACAGCAGCAAGCGTAATATTACCCTGAGCGCCGTGAGCCTGACTAGGCATCTTTGCGTGTTCGTAAACCTGGGCAACGGTTCCAGCAACAGCGTTAAATCCAGCAATTGCACCACCAACAGCGCCAGAGCCACCTTTAGCAAAAGCCATAGAAGCACCGGCACCAAGAATACCGCCAAGGGTATTTACAGCAAGCGAAGCTCCATTCTGGGCCAACCACGCTTTAAAGGTATCAGTATTCCAAGAACACTGGGGAAACCCTTTTAACGTGATTTTTTCATCATAGTTAACAACATTGCCTTCGTTAGCAAAATTGAAACCATAGTTGTACGGAGCAAGAACAATGCTGGGGTCAGGCGACATATCACCGACAATCATAAACTGCACAGCGTTTCCAGATATTTTGAAAAATTCATATCTGAAAATAGCGCTGTTTCCCTGCATGTTAGATACATATAGGAAGTTGAACGGATAGCACAGGAGTTTTTTATTCCTTGGCTCATATCCGTTAACACCCATTCGCGTGGAACTAATACCGATGGACAAGGGGTATGTGTTAACCCCTTCACCTAGTTCAGTGACGAAGTCGCTGCTCATTTGAAATACGTTTACAATGCCGTCGCCTTTACCAGCAGCAACAGCGCCGTCAATCCATGCTGCACAGTCGCTAAATCTGCTGGTGCCGGTAAACACAGTATAATAGCACCCACTAAAGATACCGCCATATAAGCCACCAGTGTGGTCAATATAGCTGTCACCATCTTTGTAAAAGGTAGCCGAAACAATAAGTGCATCAGTTCCACCTTTTTCGGTTCCAAGAAAATCGTCTGCCACATACTCGCCCAGTTCCAGATTCTCAGGGATGGTATTTTCCCAAGGAAGGTCAGTAGCAGAGTGCTCACGCTCAACGAAGCTCTCGCCCAGCTCATAGTCAAAGAACCAAGTCTGCATCACATCAATTTCAAAGGTAATCTGGCTAGTGGTGTTGTTCACATATTCCACGCTAGTGATAAAAGCATAGAACCACTTGGAACCAAAAGCAGAGTTCTGAAACATGATGTAATTGCAGTCGTATAATTCCTCGGCTTGCCGTGCAATTTTCATGGTGCCTTTATTTACCCTCTGGTAAGTCTGTCGGTCAAAGGTGAACTTGGTCTTACCGATAAAGTAATTAGACTGTGCACCCGCGTTATCAAAGTAAATAGTGTGGTCGTATGTTTTATCCAACGGCACATTCTTCAATACCCTGATAATTGTATTAGGTTCAATATACATATTTCACCTCATTTCCACCCACCCACCCGCCGTTATACTGTGGCTCAGTTATGCGTCTTTGTTCATGGTGACAGCAGTGCCAACCTCAGTAGTGCCAGTGATAGTGGTGGCAGCGGTGTAGCCAACACCATTGATAGTGGCTTTCAGAGTAATCGCAGTAGCCACCTTATCAGCGGGAATCATCAACACGCCGTAACGCTGAACAGCAATTCCGGCGGTGGTAAGTTCCTCGGTCTGCACAAACTGCACATTGCTGTCAGGCATACCGGTGGCCACCTTATTAACAGCGAGGGTGATAACAGTAGCGGTGTCAGAGGTAACAACACCATCAACGTTAACAGTCAGAGTAGCGGGCGGTGCAATGTTAGCAGCATCGTCAACGAACACCACAGCGTTGCTGAATGGGGAAGAGGAAACGGTTTTCCAAGTGTGCAGGTTGTAGTTCCAGTACAGGCCGGAAGTTACATTAACCTCAGTCATAGACATGAGGTTGTCATAAACTTGGAACCATTCGCCGTCGCACAGCACAGCCTTTACATTCTGCATCAGCGCCAGCTCTTCGGAAGTCACTTCCTCAATCATGTCACTGTTGGCTCGGATTTCCTCAAACCGTTCGTTGTCAAACGTGGTGAAATCGTCAACCAGAACAAGGCGGCCCATGAAGTCAGCCTTATCCATATTGAATGCGCTAGCCAGTACATCAACGTCATAGTCAGCATTGAACTGGGCATCCATGAAAATGTACTGGTCGGCCTTCGGGGTAGTAGTTGTTACACCAGCCGCGTTGTATTCAGACTTCATAAAAGTCAGCAGGTTGCTCATGCCACGGAACTTCTTTGCGGCGTTCTCCATTACAGAAGCATCGAAGCCAACGGGGTACATCTTACCACCGGAGATAGCTTTGATTAACAGGTACTTGAACAGCAGGTATTCGTCATACTCGGCAGCCTGATAAACAGAATTAACAATCTTTGCGATAAGGTCAGTGACACCGTTCTCAGACAGGAAAGCCATACGCAGGTCTTCGTTCTCAACAGTAATGGGGTACTGAACGCGCCAGTTGATAGCGTGAAAAGCGGTGCGCACATCAGGCAGGGAACGCTTGAACTCCCGGGCAGCAGCCTTTTCGGGGTTAAACTCACGCGCCTTGCAGATATTTACGAACACCTCTTCTACAGTTTCACCAAAAGCCAGATAGCCCTTCTTGAGCATAGCAAAACTGTTGTTGAAAGTTGCACTCTTCACCCGAACGATGGCAATGCGGTTTACCAGAGAACTAATAAACTGGTTGCTCAACGAGGGGTAGCCCATGATGGCTTCACCAACAGCAGGCAGCTCCTTGTAGCTCTTAATCTCAGGCACGAGATTCTGATACTCAGCGGACGCATTAGCCCGGATAGTGTTGATAATATCCAGACTGGTGGCGTTCAGCACAGTAACGTTAATACGGTTAGGCATAAAATTCAACTCCTTTATTCTGTTTTAAAAAGATTTTCGTATGTAAGGGGCTTGTCAAGTTCTTGGTCAGGGTTGTGTTCTTGGTTCCCACTGCCAGAGAAGAAACGCTCAGTGTATTTTTTTCTCCACGCTGCGTCATTCTCGTCGTACTTCTGTTTCCAGTCAGTTCCATCACCAGAACCACTTAGGGAATTGTATGTGTCGGTCATATCTTCAAGAAAGGCAATGGCTTCATCCGTGGATGTATCGCCCATCTGCTCCTTGATTCTTTCAAAAAATTTATCGCGTTCCAATACGGCCATAGCCATTCATCCTTTCTTATAGTAATCGGCACATCATCCACACCGGTGTGCCTTTCTTTATTCCGGGAATATCATCACCCGGTGTGTGTTGAACTGCTTCGTAGATATAACAATTTTCAGCTAGGATAACAACGTATTCATCCCTCAAATATAGTTTCACCCAATAGAACCCATCAGGTTGGAACCCATTGAACTCTCGTATGTGGTACACTTCTCCTTCGTCAAGAAACCCGACACCAGAGTTAATATCACCAAGAGTAGTGAATCTCTCACAGTGTGAGGATATAACTTTGATGTAATACTCTGCGTTTGGGTTTATATCTGGCGGGTTGTCCGGTGTTGGTTGTGGTAGCTCTTCATCGGTTGGGCCAGAAGCATTCCATTCAACATAAAATATTCCCTTTGAATTGGGCAATCTTATAACGCTTGAAGGTTCTGCCCTATAAGCTGTTCCGTATCCGCCAATCCACTGTTCCCAGTGGGTGTGGACGCCGGTTACATTTCCGGTTTCACCTTGTATTCCAATGAAGTCACCTTGGTTCAATAGCTCGCCTTCAAAATGCAATTGTTCTGCAAAATGAGCAGCAAGCCAATAGTTACCGTTATCCATCTGAACCACAATGTAGTTACCCCAGCTGTCATTTCCTGTTGTACCGCCACCCCAGTGGTGAGCAGTTACAACTTTTCCAGCAAAAGGTGCATACACTTTATGGTTGCCGTGAACTGTATCAATTCCACCATGATACCCACCACCGGAGTATGCAGGGTACGAAGCAGAAACGTAAACGCTGTTGAGGTCTGTGATACATTGATTGTAAATCATTTAGCTGTACACCACGCTATAATCCACGTTGTTTTCCTCGCACCATTCAACGAACTTTTCCACAACACGGTCGTCCTCGTAAGTGGTAAGTTCAGCGGTAGCAGCCTGTTCGGCTTTGTAGCCGTTCAAACCAGCACTTACAATTATGGAAGGATAGTCCTTATAGGCAAAGTTCTGGTCACACGCAGCGGAAGAAACACCGTCAACCTTCGCGTCCCGAAGATAGTTCTGAGTGCCGCCGTACTGCCACATGCCATAAGCAGTAACATACTGCGGCCCCATAGTGTTGTAACGTGCTACCCACTTATCGTAAGCAGAAAGCTCTTTCAGATTCATGCGTTCCTGAAAACCGGAAAGGTCGGAAGCGTAGATGGTGATATAGTAACCAGCATTTTCCATGCTTTCACAGAAAGCAATAACAGCTTCGGTTACACCAGCTTTGTCACCGGTGCCAACTTCCTCAACGTCAACGGCAACAGGATAGTTGAACTTCTTTCCTGCGATATAATCGCGGAACAAAGCAGCTTCCTTTTCACCCTGTTCTTTGCCAGTAAAATACTCGGAAGTGTAGAAGTAAGCGCCTACACCCAGGCCGGCAGCAACAGCGTTTTTGTAGTTGTCCTCAAAGTAATGGTCTTTGTAGAAACCCAGAGAGGGGGACCAGCCACCGGCTTTGATGATAACGAAATCAAAACCTGCTGCCTTAACTTTGGCAAAGTCAATTGCACCCTGCCACTTGCTCACGTCGATACCGCGAACAGCCATAATGAATCACTCCTTGTCTTTCAGTTTTTCCAGATAGGGCTTAAAGAGTTTTTTCAGTTCCGGGTTAATTGCTGCCAAGTTCTCAAGGATAGAAATAATTTCCATCACGCAGATATAGACAACAACTACATTTACCACAGGAACTTCCACACCAAGCGAGATATAGTGCGTGGAATATTCGATAAGCGTTGCACCAACAACAGCAAGAATTTCAGACGCTTTGTGGAAACCACCTTCGCGCATTATGCTGCTGTTGAAATTGCCGTTGTACATAGCCTTACAAATACCCGTGATAATGTCAAACAGGATGAAACCCGCAACGATAATATAGGTACCCATTCTTTTCACCTCCTTTCCGTTTAATAATATTATAGCACACATGTTGACAAAAAAGCAATATGTATGCTATAATATTTTTAGGCATAAATACTATTACTTTATAAGTGTGGTGAATCTGTAAGCAATGGGTAAGTTTTATGACGGCGCTAAACTTCTTTCCATGAAAGATATAAACGGTGAGCAGCCAGAGATTTATATGTGTACCACTAACAGAAGTGGTGGTAAGACCACATATTTTTCCCGCCTTTGCGTCAACCGTTTTTTCAAATACGGCGAGAAATTTATGTACCTTTATAGGTACAACTATGAGCTTGATGATTGTGCCGATAAATTCTATAGAGAAGTCGGCCAGTTTTTCTTCCCCGGAACTGTGATGGAAAGCAAGCGTAGGGCATCAGGTATTTACCATGAATTGTTTATAGATGGTAAGCCTTGTGGGTATGCTGTTTCTATCAATAGTAGTGACCAGCTCAAAAAATATTCCCACATGTTTAGCGACACCATGCGTATGCTATTTGACGAGTTCCAGAGCGAGACTAATCACTACTGCGATGATGAAATTGTTAAGTTCATTTCTATCCACACTTCTGTTGCTCGTGGTGGTGGCAAGCAGGTTCGCTATGTTCCTGTATACATGATAGCAAACCCCGTCAGCATTATAAACCCGTACTATATTGAAATGGGTATCAGTTCCAGATTGAAAACAGACACCAAGTTCTTGAAGGGTGACGGGTTTGTTCTGGAACAGGGTTACGTTGAGAGTGCAAGTCAGGCACAAAAGGAAAGTGGTTTCAACAGAGCATTTTCTAGGAATAAGTATGTGGCATATTCCAGCCAGTGCGTTTACCTTAATGACAGCAAGGCGTTTATTGAAAGACCTTCTGGTGTTGGTAGATACCTCGCAACAATTAGGTACAACGGCGTTGACTATGGCGTTAGAGAATTTTGTGATTCTGGTGTTATCTATTGTGATGACAGACCTGACAGCTCTTGTAAGCAAAAGATAACAGTCACAACTGATGACCATGAAATAAACTACATTATGCTGAAAAGAAATGACCTGTTTCTTGGCTCTCTTCGCTTCTATTTTGAACGCGGGTGTTTCAGATTCAAAGACCTGCGATGCAAGGAAGCAATTCTTAAAGCACTTTCATATTGATATATCTGCCTGAGTTAGTTTGTTTGGTACTAATCGCACAAGCAGAGTTTAAACGTACTCGCGGTTAGTAATTTTCGGTTAGCTTGCCGCTTGCAAGCTGCTCAGGTTATAGATATATAAAACCCCACTTGGTTGAACCTAGTTCTCCAAGTGGGGTTTATTTTATTTCTTAAACATGCGCTGTATTCTGTGCCACTCTCCTGCGAACCACATGGAATACCGGCCACATTTAATTTGTGAACTTAAACACCTGTCTTGCATTTCACAAGTGATACAAGGTTTTAAAACTTTAGGCTCTCTTATTTGCTTTCCAGCAATGAACACAAATTTATCTTTTTTATCTTCCATAGTATTACCTCATTTCATAACTTGTTTCGACCAGAAGAACACCACCCCGTATTCTCATTGGTCTCAGTTTTCCGGGAACGCTCAAAGATATTTTGAAGTCTCTTAGTGTTCTGTTTGTCTTTACAAACTTCTGCTTTTCTTCACTCATTTTCTGAATGTTTTCTTTCTCTTTTTCTGTCCAGTTATCTTCTCCCTTCATTGACAGCAGGAATAGATTCTTACAGCTGTCTGGCATACCAGCGCACTTAACATTGTAGTATGGCTCTTCAATTGGTTCAAGGTTCTCATGCGTGACGTGCTCAATGTAAGTCTTTTGACGCACAAATATTGCATCGTCCCAGCAGCTTTCAAGTTTCCAGCAGCAGAAATTTCTATCGTCAACTTTGATACCTTTAATTTCTTCCGGTGCAAGGTCACAGTGAATACTGTCTGTGTCTGCATAGATGAAACCGGGTTTGTCAACACCGTAGAAATTTTTCTGAGCTGCTCTGATAGTGAAGTTTCTGGCGTAGCTTGTGATGGCAGAACCTACAGGGATGTAACCCGGCTCCTTGTCAAAAGCCTTTACCTGATAAAAACCTACAGACCTATCATCCTTGACATAAGCTACCTTGAAAGAGCTGTCCTTAGAGCTAGCCATTTTTCCGTACAGGTTATTCAGAAAAAGTTTTGCCAACTCTCGAAGAGCACCTTTGCTTGTCATTTTAATCTTCTTGTACTTCTCAATGTACTTATCGAAGATACCAAGTGCACACTCAAAATAGCACCCGTCAAGAATCTCAAAATCTTCTAAATAATAGTGCTCCTTTAGCAGCTCAAAGTCTGTCATTGTTAGGGTAAGCTCTACGCGGGCGGGGCATATAACGTTGTCTGCATCGTAGTAGAAATCTGTGTACTTACCTGTCTTGCTGTTGTATACATCAGAGGTTGTAAGGCACTCCGTTCCTCTGTATAATGGGTTGCCCTTAATCTGTATGAAAGGTAAGTACCCGGGCTTTAGGTAAAACCTTGTCTTTATCCGTACAAAATAGTAAACCATATGAGTAAACTCTGGGATGTAATTTCCTGTCCAGAATGTTGGCTCTCCAATAGGGTAGTAGTTTCCACTCTCGGAACTCATCATAGAAGGGTAAAGGGAGTTCACATCAGCGGTGGTTCCGTTGTGTTTTATTTTGTTATCTTTTCCCTTTACTAGATAACACCAGCCGCCTTTGTACGATTTTCTTATCCACTCGCCAGCAGTATCATACTTGTGCTCTTCTTCGTCAATAGGAATCTCGTACACGTTAGGGAACATAGCTTTGTATTCTTGCTTACCAACTAGCTTCTCGTATTCAGCAAGGCAGCAACTACCAATTGTCAGCTTGTTGTGACCTTCCTTGAACATAATTTCAAGACCTTCTTTTACAACAAGAACGTCGTTAGCTATGTACTTTCTTTCTTCTTCGGTTATCTCGCAACCGGGATAACGTAGACCTTCGTATTCCATCTTTAGTTTCTTATGCTTTGTGCCGAAACTATTGCCAATTTTTTTTACTGAGAATGGAAGAAGTTTTAGGCTATCCCTTAGCTCAATAATGTGGTTATTAACTTTGAGGATAATTGAATACCACTGTCCCATATCACTTATGCTGTATTTGAACGTGTTGTTTTTCATATCACGTTCCCTGTCAAACACAACGTCTATTGAATCTTCCTTTAACTTGGTGTAAGATTGTTTCCATCCCAAGTCAACGAGTAAATGAGACAGCCAAAATGAACCATCGAATTTCAAATTGTGATAGTAACAGCAGATATTTTCATTCAGAGAAATGAAGTAGTCAAGTGTTTCGCCGATTGTGTGAAATATTTTTACATCTTCTGAGTGAAATTCTACCACGGCAGAAGCCCAAACTGCTGTATCGTCCTGCCCTTTATACACAGTGGTCTCAAAATCCCCTACAAAGTAGCGGAATTTGCGCACCCTCATGCGTTAATACTCCCCTTCATCGTCACCCATATCGTAGGTGCTATTTGCTTCTGCTATATCGTTGTATAATTCACCCTCTTCTCTGGTCATAGGACGGGCAAGTATTGCTGCAATTATTTCACCTGCGTAGTAGGTTACATCTTCAGGTGTACTGGCACGTTTTATGCCGTTTATAGCGGTGTCAACGTCAATACCAGAATCATAAATCTGTTTTGCAACAACGTCTCTTCCTTCTTGCGATATTCTATAATCAAAAATTGCACGAATCTTCGCTACAAATTCTGCTTTTCGTTGATAGGTAGATTCCCACACATTAGAGGGGTTCTTACCGAGATATTTTTCTTCAAAAGAAAAGCTCTCGATGAACTCCTCAATTTTACTAAGAGCTTCGTCTGTCCAGCTCGCGTATTCGTAGTCAGAATATGGCTCATGTTCTGAAAACTGTTTGCGCTGCTTGGCGCTTTCTTTTGTACTCTTTTTGGAGAAATTCTTGCGGGCCTGCTCGGCTCTCTTCTGGCGCAGTTTTTCTCTCTCTTGTGCTGGAAGTTCTGCTTCTCTTTTTCGCCTAGTCTCTGCTGCTTTCTTTGCAGCTTGTTTGCGAATTTGTTTCAGCTGTTCCTCGCTATATGTGTCACGAGGGGTAGCAACTTTCTTAGGTTTTTTGAGGTCTTGTTTTGGTGCCTTCTCCCTTATTTTCCTTGGCTTTTCTTCCGAGCCTTTAGTTATCCGAGACTTGGGTAACTTGGTGGAAGAACTTTTCAGTGTAGACTTTAACTTTTTTCTCGCCATAGTTTGTACCTCGCTCTTTGTAAAATAAAAACCCGGTGAAGGTTTTAACTCCACCGGGTTCTTTATGCACTTATACGATGGAGCAAGTGATGAAAGACTTGCCCTTGTAGTTCTTGGATTCGCGCCGGTAAACCTGAATCTCGAAGTCGCCCTCACCTTCCATCTCAGCCATAATCTCCATGAAGGAGTTCCAGAAAGAATCGCTGCCGGTGACGAACTTATTGCCGTTCTTGTCAACAATGATGTACTTGGTGTAATCCTTGTTGTCAGACTTCTCGTTGTGCACATCCAGCACGGCATAGAAGTCGGGGGAAATCACCAGAGGTGAATCGCTGTCGCTGGTGGCTTCGTCTAGAGAGATGACGTTGGTGGTGTCCTTAATCAGAACACGCTCACGAGCGGACAGCTCCTTGGAGCACTCGCGGATGGTAACATTGTAATCTTCGCGCATAATTGTTTCTCCTTTTGTTTTCGTTGTTGGTGTTGGTTTGGGTTATTGGTTAGCCTTCGGTGGGGATGTACTCTACACCATCATCAGTGGTCTCGTACTCAACCAAGGGCTTGCGGCTCTTGGGATCGAGGACAGTGCCCATAGCGATGAAGTCGGCTTCGGTCATGCCGTAAACCTGTTCATTAACCTCGGAGCGCACAACAGACACTGCCTTGTAGGTGTCGGTGTCAAGTGCGGCCTGAGCTGCTTTCAGCAGCTTCGCGTCGTCTTTGTAGGTGCCGGGCATGGTAATGACCTTCTGCATGGGTTCACCCAGCTCGAGGTCAAGGCCCAGAATGGTTACTTCGGTGTACTCGATGGTGCGAGTAACCATAGCGGGTTTTGCCATAGGTTTTTGTTTCTCCTTTCATTGTTATTTTGTTCCAGTCGGTGCAGGTAATCCACGCGAACCATGCTTCATACCTGCACCACTGGTGCGGCCTATTTACCCAGTAGGCTAGGGGATTGTTGTCAATGCCCTTGCGGGCTGGTGGGAACAGAGGGAGTTGAACCCTCAACAAACCGGTTATGAGCCGGGTACTCTGCCTATTGAGTTATGTTCCCATAGAAAGCTGGCGGGATATAGGGGAGAAACCCACCAGCGAGAGCGGAGGTAGAGAAGTTTGCTTCTGTCTACTCTTATATTATAGCAGAGGTGGCTGTGTTTGTCAACACTTTTTTCAAAATTTTTGAAAATTTAGTTTTCAACATTTTCAACGAGGTTTTCAACACTGTCCACTACTCCCGCTAACTTTTTGTTGCAGTATAGCGCAGCAGACTGTAAATCAAAGCAAACCACATTTTTCTTGCAGTTTGCACAATTTACGTTTTGGCAGTCGCGCGTAGTTTCATTCAGCGCCGCGTTCAAAGCCAAAGCCATATACTGGAAACTTTCATGCGAGTATGTGTTTGCCATAATGCGAATCACAGTAAACCACACTCCTTTGCGATGAAGTTAAAGCAGCAGACGCGAGACGTTGAGATAAAAACCTCTTTGCCGTTTCGTGCTACAACATAGAGAAAACCGCACTTCCTTACAGAGTATTTAGTTTGTACCATAGTTTTGTTTCTCCTTTGTGTTTATTTGTGCCTAACAAGCACATTCTTACCCACCACCTTAGTGATGGGCAAGGTCTGCCGGTTAGTCATAAAATAGGTGTGCACTTTTCGTCGTAGTTTTCTTCTACCGCCTTAAGCAACTAGTCTTTTTTGCTTGACATATATCTGAAATCACCACAAAGAGAATTAAGCGGGCATCTAAAACAATCCATGCACCTGCCACAAATATTTGCGACTTTGTCAAGAAATTCTTTTGCGTCCATAGGCTACTCCCCTTCTTTGCTATCAAGGCCCAAGTCAATAGGCGGGTTAGATGTGTAAGAATCACACTCCCCGTTACTATTTATACCAAACCCGCCTACTTTATCACATTGCCCGTCATGGTTGTACAGGCACGTTTCTGCTTCACACGCGATTAAACAAGCCATATAAAATCACTCCTTTACACCACGCGGCGGCAGAACTGTTGCGTTCTGGATGAACACAGATTCAGGCATACCGTAGAGAATAGTCTCGGTCTTAGTGCTTTGCACACTCACCAGCTTGAAGTTGTCGGTCTCGTGCTGCTTTTTGAGCAGTTTGAGCGGGTTTTGGTTCCCCTGCACAGAAACTTTGTATTCCTGCACAGTCACTTCTGCTGTCTCGGTGTTAAGGCACATAACCTCACAGATAGTCAGCTCCACGGTGCGAGTTACCATTTTTTCCTTACGCATAGTTTTGTTTCTCCTTTGTTTGTTGTTATTTGTGTGCTAATGCACACATTCTTACCCGTCACCTTAGTGGCGGGCAAGGTCTGAGCATTAACAGTCCTTGAGGTATTCAAGCACGAGATTGTAAATTTGTTCGTAGGCAGCGATGCGTAACTCAATCTCTTTGCGGTCATCCTTTGCGCCTTCGATAAGCAGCTTAGAGTTTTCCTTTTCTTCTGCGGAAAGAATGTCATATTCATCCTCTGCTTTTTGTGCACGGGATGCAATCCAGCTCAAATCACAATTAGATTCTGGGTTCATCTTTTCCTCGAGAATAGCCAGGACCTCAGAGTAAACCTCATGCTTTACAGCGTACTTCTTAGACTTTTTCATAGTTGTTTCTCCTTTGTTTGTTGTTTTTTGTGTGCTAATGCGCACATTGCAACCCGTCACGCTGGTGGCGGGCTGTATCTGAGCATTAACTGTTTTTGAACCCTAGGCTTTCCACGAGGAGGTCATAGATTCTCTTGAATGCGGCGATTCTTGTGGCTACTTCTTCCTTGGCGTTTTCTTCAATCTGAGATTGAGCAGCCGCGTCATCGTAACGATTCTCGTTTAAGGCTTTAAGGCGTTCCTCATGAGCCTTTTCTGCAATCTCTCTGTAATATGCGTAGTTCCAATGGTTTTCGTCTAATCGCTCCTCGATGTAAGAAAGAGCTTCGCTGTAGCAAGAAACAGTCACAGAAATTTTCTTGTTAATTTTCATTTTTGTTTCTCCTTTGTGTTTATTCTGTGCTAATGCGCACATTGCAACCCGTCACCGTGGTGGCGGGCTGTATCTGGGCATTAACGGTCTAAGAGAATGACATAGCTGTTATGAGGTGTTTCGATGAAAAGAGCAGATTCAACTTCACCTGTTACAGGGTTGATATAGTCGCCTGTCCAGCTACACGAAAAACCAAAAGTGTTGTGAGAAGTAATAGAAAACGCGTCGCTGTTAGGGGTTTTACGAAACTTAGTAAAACACCGCTCATAGGCGCAGGCTTTTGCTGCGGAAAAAGAATTGTAAACGTCCTCTAAGCGATAGCCGTCATACTTACACCCACGTGCATACAGTTTCTGTCCTCTCTTAGTGCTGTACTTTACGATAGTAGCCATAGTTTTTGTTCCCCTTTTTGTTGTATTTTTTGGAATGTTAGCGAAAAAACAGGCGCGCCGCGTGTAGGCCATTCCTTGCGCCCAACCTTCTATGAGAATACACCCATAGTAGGCAAACAACATAGGAGAGAAACAAAGTATTCAGTTTTCAAGGTGCAGTGTGTAAAGGGTGTTGGCCCTTGCCACGCCTATATTATAGCACGTTGCCGGTCATTTTGTCAAGCACTTTTTCGCCGTGTGTTTGGACTTATTGCCATCGCCTACACCGCCAGCTTTTTTATAGCTTGACTTGTCTTGACTTGACTTGTGCTGTCATATAAGCTTGTCAATGTGCCGTGGCCCTTGCCACGCTTATATTATACCGCCGCTGTCCAGGGCCTGTCTATTGGCAAAGTGCACAAAGATTTGTTATATCTTTGTTCAAACCTATGAAAAATAGTGCTTGGCAAGGTTTTGCTTTACAAGTTGCTATGGCTTGAACCGGGTTTGGGGGAACTGACAAGGGGCAATCTGAGTTAATA
>PPYE01072746.1_pt1 | contig 17070 bp, 7 predicted proteins | sample 1559881 | NCBI WGS metagenome assembly PPYE01 (sample SAMN08240022, study PRJNA423297) | Human gut metagenome, whole genome shotgun sequencing project. | reverse complement strand
TTCCTTCGAACAAATGCTTCTTTCCATCCAGAATCAGGCAGATAGCTGTGCGGAATTGTGCTTTTCTATTTTGCACTCCCTGCATATTCTGCAATAATTTTTGCATATTGGCTTCCGCATTGTGTCCTTCGCCTCCGGCATAACGGGCGGAATAAACACCCGGCGCACCATTCAAAGCTTCCACTTCCAGGCCTGTATCGTCGGCAAAACAGTCTAAACCGTAGTTTTTATAAATATACTCCGCTTTCAGCATCGCGTTGCCTTCCAACGTATCAGCAGTTTCGGGGATATCAACATGGCAATGGATATCTTTCAAACTCAATAATTCAACTTTTTCTCCTAGAATGGAGGATATTTCATCCAGTTTATGAGCATTGTTTGTAGCAAATACTAATTTCTTTTTCATTTTATATCATATTAATTGAATGCAAAGATACTGAGAATGAACCAAAGTAAGATAATTCCTGACAGAATAATATAGGTGAAAAGGTAAATAGTAATTTGTTTGCTATGTGTATTTTCAATTTTTGATTATTTTTGTTGGTATCATTTGATACTTGATAGTATGGTATATATAGAAACTCCTCATTTGTTGTTACGGGACTGGGAGGAAGAAGATATTCTTCCGTTTGTCCGTATGAACAGTGATAAAGAAGTAATGGAATTCTTTCTCACTACTTTGACAGAGGAAGAGACGATGGCTTTTTATTGTCGTATCCGGAAAGAATTTGAAGAATATGGTTATGGTTTGTATGCTGTAGAATGTAAAGAAACTCAGAATTTTCTAGGCTATGTGGGTTTTCATAATATTGCTTTCGAGTCGGATTTTACTCCCGGAGTGGAAATAGGCTGGCGGTTGTGCCGGGATGTATGGGGAAAGGGATATGCCACAGAAGCCGCTTCTGCCTATTGTATAAAATAGAAATTTGAGAAAATAGATTAACCGATATGTAGTAATCTTATCATTGCTTCATCGTTCTGTTTTTCAATGCAGAAACAGTGAAGCAATGGAAGAGATTATTTTTTAGTTACTTTATTTTTAGTTTGTCGAATCCTTCGCCATACACTCCTACCACATTACTTTGTGATATAAATGCATTGGGATCAATATCTTTCACCAATCGGAATATATCCAGTGACTGGCTTTTCTTTGCCAGTACCACTACGACCTTGACAGGAGGATATGATGACAATATCACAATACATCATCATGCGGCCAAGGGTTACATCTTTATATTTATTGATAATCCAGGCAATGATATCCGTTCCGCCGGTACTTCCATTATTGCAGAAAACAATGCCGATACCAAATCCCAGCAAGCCGGCACCTACTACACAAGCCATGAATTCTTGTCCCGGTCCTAACAATTGCGGCAGTGTACCATCCGGGTTTTTCAATAATGCTTGAAAGAGCCATAATAGGAATGTCAGCATAAAGATGGCATAAATGGTTTTAAGGCTGAATTTAGGTCCTAGTATCTTTAATGCGAAACCTAAAAAAACAGCGTTGATAATAAAATAAGAAACCTGGATTTCAATGCCTGTAACATAATATATAATGGCTGAAATACCGGTTACTCCGCCTGTAGTTATTTGATAAGGCAGTAAGAAAGCCGCCCATCCCAGTGCATAGCAAATCAGTCCGAAGGTAATGGATAAATAGTCTTTTACCTCTCTGCCTAGTTTGATTTTTAATATTTGGTCCATGGTAATGAGGATTGTTTTTAATGTAAGTAGAAAGGTGTGTCAAAAGTTACTGCTTTTGACACACCTCAAGGATAGTATCGATTATAATACGATGTTTACAATTTTTTTGGGAACGATGATTACCTTTTTCGGGGTTTTGCCTTCAATCCATTTCTGGGCTTGTTCATCTGCCATAACTGTTGTCTGAATGGTATTGTTATCAGCATCAGCGGCGAAATCCATGGTGAAACGTGCTTTGCCATTGAAAGAGATAGTGTATTTTACAGTGTCTTCTTTCAGGTAATCTTCATTGAATGCAGGCCATTGTGCATCGCATACGCTGGTGGTATTTCCCAAAGCTTCCCAAAGTTCTTCTGCATAATGTGGAGCGAACGGAGCTAACAGGATGATGAGATTGCTCAATACCTCTTTATTGCGACATTTCAATGAAGTAAGTTCGTTTACACAAATCATGAACGCACTGATAGAAGTGTTGTAAGAGAAAGTTTCAATATCTCCGGTTACCTTTTTAATCAGCTTATGAATTGCTTTCAACTCTTCTTTAGTCGGTTCACCCTCTACAGGCAAGAATTCGTCTGTGCGGCTATAGAACAGATTCCACAGTTTCTTCAAGAAACGGTGAACACCGTCAATACCATTGGTATCCCAAGGTTTGGACTGTTCTACCGGACCGAGGAACATTTCGTACATACGCAGCGTGTCGGCACCGTATTTCTCGACAATCATATCCGGATTGACTACGTTGTACATGGATTTACTCATCTTCTCTACCGCCCATCCGCAGATATATTTTCCATCTTCCAGGATAAACTCAGCATCGTTATACTCAGGACGCCATGCTTTGAAAGCTTCTACATCCAGAATATCGTTGGATACAATATTCACATCCACATGCAGCGGAGTGGTTTCGTACTGGTCTTTCAGGTTCAATGACACAAAGGTGTTGGTGTCTTTGATGCGATATACAAAATTGCTTCGTCCCTGAATCATTCCTTGGTTTACTAATTTTTGGAATGGTTCTTCCTTGATACTTACGCCCAGATCATGCAGGAACTTGTTCCAGAAACGAGAATAAATCAAGTGACCCGTAGCGTGTTCGGTGCCGCCTACATAGAGATCTACATTTTGCCAGTAATGATCTGCCTTTTCTGATACTAGTGCTTGTGCGTTGTGTGGGTCCATATAGCGCAGATAGTATGCGGATGAACCTGCGAAGCCCGGCATGGTATTCAGTTCAAGCGGGAATATAGTGACGTTGTCAATCAAGTTGTTTTCCACGACTTCACCTTTTTCTACATCCCAGGCCCACTTGGTGGCATGTCCCAATGGAGGTTCGCCTGTTTCGGTTGGCAGGAACTTAGCTACTTCGGGAAGTTCAAGCGGCAATTTAGATGAGTCAATCATATAAGGCATACCGTTTTTGTAATATACAGGGAACGGTTCACCCCAATAGCGCTGGCGTGAGAAGATGGCGTCACGAAGACGATAATTCACTTTCACGCGTCCCAAATTATGGGCTTTCACATATTCTTTGGTAGCTGCGATAGCTTCTTTGATGGTCAGTCCGTTTAAAGAAAGGTCACAATAAGGAGTGACATCCTTGCGGGGTGAGTTGCAAACAATACCTTCTTTGGCATCGAAACTTTCTTCACTTACATCACAACCTTCTACCAACGGAACGATAGGCAGATTGAAATGTTTTGCAAAAGCGTAGTCACGGCTGTCGTGAGCAGGAACTGCCATGATGGCGCCTGTTCCATAACCTGCCAATACGTAATCACTGATCCATACGGGAACAGCCTCGCCGGTAAACGGATTGATGGCGTATGAGCCACTGAATACACCGGTTACGCGGCGGTCGGCGATACGTTCACGTTCCGTACGTTTCTTGGTGCGGTCCAGATAGGCTTCCACTTCGGCTTTCTGTGCTTCAGTAGTAAGTTGGGGAACCAGTTCGCTTTCGGGCGCCAGTACCATGAAGGTTACACCGAACATGGTATCTGCACGGGTAGTAAAGATAGTGAATTCAATATCACTGTCGCGGGCACCAGTTCACCATGGTTTCTCCCAAATAGGCAATGCGGTAGTTCATCAGGATTTCCTGTTGTTCTTTTTCGCTTTTGGCATTCCATTCTTCGGCTGTAAAGCTGAGTTCTTCGCTGCAAGCCGCATTCAGTCCTTCGTTGCCGTATCGGGCAAATGCTTCCGTTAGTTCGCTGATGGGGCGTGCCTGCTGTGTATCGTTACAATAATAGCTGTTGAACATTTGTTGGAAAGCCCACTGAGTCCAATGGTAATATCCTGGTTCACAAGTACGTACTTCACGGTTCCAATCAAAAGAGAAGCCGATTTTGTCCAACTGTTCACGATAGCGGTTGATATTGTTCACAGTGGTGATGGCAGGGTGTTGTCCGGTTTGTATAGCGTATTGTTCTGCAGGAAGTCCATATGCGTCATATCCCATCGGGTTCAGCACGTTGAAACCTTGCAAGCGTTTGTAACGGGCGTAAATATCACTGGCTATGTATCCCAACGGATGTCCTACGTGCAATCCGGCTCCCGACGGATAAGGGAACAGCTGCCATTTCTTTTCAATCTCTCTGAAATTGTATTCCATGATCTATTTTTTGTTATTTAATATCTTTGTTATTAAGTGGTTGCAAAGATAATGAAAGTCGGGGAGATATATGGAAAGAACAGGAAATAAAAAAAACTTCTTGTTATGTATATATATATTGTTTCTATTTACATTTTTTGGAGTGATATAATTAAATATATACCCTCCAAAATTTATTGTATTTATTTAGACAAATAGCAGTTGTAAGATTTATAATCTTCCGAGGATAAGATTATAGAACTTACAAGTATATTATTTAGATGTTTAAGGTGTAGATGTATTATTTTTCCTGTTTCAATACGAATTCTTTGCCAAAATCATCTACAAAACAATTAATTTCCATAACTTTGTTTCATCAATATATCTGATAACTATGAAGTACTTTTTCCTCTTTCTCTTTTTATTTTTTGGTAATTACTCTGTTTGTGCACAACATATGATCTCCAAACAGCTTCCTTTTTTTTATCAACTTTCTTCTAATGAGATTTTTGATATCTATCAGGATAGAGAAGGATATTTATGGATAGGAACCACTAACGGGCTGGCAAGGTATGATGGTTTCCGCTTACAACCTTTTCGGTCTGATTATAAAAATCTGAATTTGCTTACAAATAATTCAATTTCAAATATAGTGGATAATTCTCGCTATGTATGGATCGGTACATGGAAAGGATTAAATCTTTATGATAAACAAACTTGTAAAATAATTCCTTTTCCGGATACAAGACTGCTGGATAAGGGGATTAATTATATGGCAGCAGATAAGGAAGACAATATTTGGATAGGAGCTGGTAATACAATATATAGATGTAATTCTACGGCTTCTATTGCGAGGGAATATGATATTTTTGGCTCGCAACAGAATAAGCATACTATCAATTTTGTTTATCAGGATAGAGAGGGAAATATGTGGGTACTTACGGGAGGAGGCTTGTTCAAGTATGATGATAAGTCAGATTCCTTTATTACTTATCCTCCATTAGGCAAGAATAATGCACCTTATACTATGTGTCAAGATCAATCGGGCAATTATTGGATTGGTACGTGGGGTGAAGGATTATGGCAGTTTTTTCCACAAAAAGAAGGAGAGGAATGTTATAAAAGGCATCATATTATCAATTCCAGAAGTGGGGAAACGGAACCGATCTTTTATAGTATGACGCAAGATAATACATTCGGCTACTTGTGGCTATTGTCTTATAATGAACTTTACGCCTTGCAATATACCGAAGAGGGTACATTGGTATCTGTGGATATACATGATTTGGTAGATACACACATGATGTACACTAAAATCATGAAAGACAGAGAAGGGAATCTGTGGCTGGGGTCTTATGATATGGCATATACTATTTTCTTTGATAATTCGAAGATTGATAATTATCCTTTGCCGCAACTTAAAAAACACATGGGTTGGGATGCAAATATCTTGAATCTTTGCTTGGATAAAAATGATGTAATGTGGGTCAATCAGGATAGATACGGGCTTTGCCTGTATGATTTGTCACAAGATCTATTTGCAGATAATAGTGGTAATAATTTGTCAAATCCGGGCGAAGTAAGCATTATTGTGAAATCCAAGCTTAAGGAAGGAGTATGGATCAGTCCCAGATATGGTGCACGGGTAATGAGAATGACTCATCAGGGTATGAAGATACAGTTGGAAGAGGATATTGATTTGGAAAAACAAATCTATAATCCGGGAAATATCAGGGACTTGATTGAGGATAATAAAGGTAGTTTATGGATTTTTAGCCAGTCGGGGCTTTATGTAAAGCGTCCTGATAATTCTATTTTACTTGTAGCAAGTTCTGATTTTCCAGAGATGTCTTCCTTGACAAGTGATAGGGAAGGTAACATATGGGGAGTGTCTACTGATAAAAAGGTGTACAGGTTAAGCTGTATTGATAGGAATATATCTTATGAATTAAAAGCTTGTATTCCAGTCCTTTCAGGACAGGAAAATGTAAATCATGCCTGTATAGATAGGGAGGGTTGCTTATGGTTGGTTTCTTCTTTAGGAAGAATATTCAAATCGGATACGAATAAAGAGGCATTTGAAAATATGGCTTTGGATAATCAGATAGATGATTGCTCTGTGTTGGGATTACTTGCTGATGAAAACAATGTGTGGATTATAACTAACAAAAAGGTGCTTCAATATAATATTTATCAGAAGGTATGTATGAATTATGCCACTTCGGATGGGAACATATGGGTTGATGTATTCAGATACAGAGCGATAAGCAGGGACAGGCAAGGAGGGCTGTATGTAGGTGGGCATCGTGGTTTTATACATATTCAGTCTGGTAGTGTCTCATTGGCGGATAAGATACAGTTTTCTTCTGTCGTTACGGATGTAAAAATTGAAAATAAAAGTATATTCTTTGCTGAAGATGAATCACTTCATACCATCAACCGGATTTCTTTGGCCCCCAATTCCAGAAATATAGAAATATTTTTTTCATCGCTTATCTATTCATTGAATTCCAAGGTAGAGATGGCTTATAAATTGGATGGAGTAGATAAGGATTGGGTATATCTGCCCTATGATAAGAATTCTGCTTTTTATAATCAGTTAAAGAAAGGTACTTATTCATTCTGGTTAAAATGGAAATATGGACAAGGAAAATGGACGGAAGGCAAAGTTGTATTGGTTATTGTTCAGGCTCCGGCTTTTTATGAAACTTGGTTGGCATATATGGTTTACCTTGTTTTGATTGTACTTGCTGTCTATCTGTCTTTTCATACTTATGCGCAGCGTATTAAAATCAAAAATGAAGTGAAACTAAAAGAAGAGCTGGCACGGACAAAATTGAACTATTTTACAAATATCTCTCATGAATTACTAACTCCGCTGACAGTCATTTCTTGTATTACTGACCATTTGGAACAAAAAGTTCCTGCTATCCGACAACAGTCTGTAATACTGAAATCCAATGCCGACAAACTGAAACGGTTAATACAGCAGATTTTGGACTTTAGAAAGATGGATGTGGGAAAAATGAATCTGAATGTGTCCGAAGGAAATATCAGTGAGTTTATACAGAATATTTGCAAGACGAATTTTCTTCCTCTTGCTCAAAAGAAAGGCATAATTTTAGAGATTGACGTAGAACCATTGGAAATTAAAGGTTATCTGGATTTTGATAAATTAGACAAAATAATATATAACCTGTTATCGAATGCCATAAAATACACTCCCGAATATAAATGTATCAAAGTAAACGTATATCTTATAAATAAGGAAGGAAATAAGGTCTTGGTTATCAAAATAAAGGATGAGGGAATAGGTATCTCACCTAAAGAAATCAATTATATTTTTACTCGTTTTTATAGTAGTAAGAAACGGGTGGGAATAGAATCGAATGGTATCGGGCTTTCTTTGACGAAAGAGTTGGTGAATCTTCATCATGGAACTATTACAGTAGACAGTGAATTAGGTAAAGGTACCTGTTTTACGGTAGAACTTCCCATTGACAGAATGGGGTATAAGCATGATGAAATAGTGGATGAGATGGAAGGTGTGACAATGGATATCACCGAATGTGCAATTGTAGCAGAAGATGACGTTTCATCCGATGGAGCTACGGATAAATCTACCCTTCTGTTGATAGATGATAATGCAGAATTACTCTATATAATGAAAGAGATGTTTAAGGAAAAGTATAGTGTATGGACTGCGGCAGACGGACAGCAAGCTTGGGATAAACTAAGCAATCATGAAGTGGATATGATTATTTGCGATGTGATGTTGCCTGATATCAATGGTTGGGAGCTTTGCACCCGCATCAAGTCGGATTTGCGTTTTAATCATATTCCAGTGATCATACTTACGGCGAAGAACGGTATTGATGACCGGATAGCCAGTTATGATGCCGGAGCGGATGGTTATATTGCAAAGCCATTTGAAATGAAAGTACTTTTTGCCCGTGTGGATAATCTTATCAGATCGTTTAAGATGCGTCAGGCGGCTTTTCGTAAAGAAGAAGACGTCAATTTGGAAACTTTAGCTTATCCGTCTGCTAACAAGTTGTTTCTGCAGTCTATTATTGCAAGCATAGAACAACATCTGGAAGAGTCTGAATTTGATTTGGAAAGACTTTCTGTAGAAATGAACATGTCCAAATCTACTTTATATCGTAAAATAAAGGCTATGACTGGGTTGACGCCTTTGGACTTTGTACGCAATATAAAGATGAAGCGTGCCTGCATGATGTTGCTTGCACGTACTCAGACCATATCTGAAGTGGCATACGCTGTAGGATTCAGTAATCCTAAGTATTTTACGAAATGTTTTAAAGAGGAGTTTGGTATGACTCCTACTGAATACCAACAGTCACATATCAAGGTCTAGTAAAAGAAGGGATAAATTTCTGTCATTAGGGTATTGAAACGTTTCATGAAAGGATTTTATACCTTTTGTAAAGTGTTTCGATACCCTGTTGTTTTTAGGATATGGCTTCTTTTGTTTCATGATTCTTAAATTATAAAGCATGAAGAAAAAGAAGTTACCATTAGTCTGTTGGGATAGTATCAAATTACTAACCGCACTTTTCCTGTTATGGGGAGTTTGTTTCGGAGCAGATGCGTATCCGGAAAGTGAATATCGAAAGCAACTTTTTGATTATGATTGGAAATTCAAGTTGGGAGATTATCCTGACGCTTCATTGAATACATACGATGACGCTGATTGGAGGATACTTGATTTACCTCATGATTGGAGTATAGAAGGAACTCTTGATCCGGAAAATCCAATGGGGAATGATGGAGGTTATTTTCCGGCAGGAACAGGATGGTATCGTAAGTCATTTGAAATATCTTCTAAGTATAGAGGCAAGAAAGTGGGTATTTACTTTGAAGGAGTTTATATGAATTCAGAAGTCTTTGTTAATGGAAAATCTATAGGAATTCGTCCTTATGGATATTCATCTTTTTACTATGATCTGACTCCTTATCTGCGTTATGATGATAAGAATATTATTGCTGTACGGGTAGATAATTCGCAGCAGAAAAATTGTCGCTGGTATACTGGTACAGGCATTTACCGGCATGTGTGGCTGACAGTGATGAATCCTATTCATATAGAGCATTGGGGGATAGCTATAACTACTCCTGAGGTGAGTGAGGAGAGAGCTGTTGTACAAATAAAAACTATTTTGAGAAATGAAACTTCTTCTAACAGACAGATTACCTTGACAACAAAGTTGACTAAAGGAAATGATGAAGCTGGAAAAGGAGAAATAAAAGTGGATTTGCCTGCCAATGGAATAAAGGAAATAACACAAAAAATTTCTGTATTGTATCCTGCTTTGTGGAGTCCTGAGTCCCCTCATTTATATAATGCACACTTTCTAGTGACTGAAGCGGGTGATGTAATAGATAGTATAACGGAATCTTTTGGTATTCGGACGGTTACTTATTCGGCTGAACAAGGATTATTCTTGAATGGCAAGAGAATTATTTTAAATGGTGGATGTTTACATCATGACAACGGTTGTCTGGGGGCAGCGGCTTATGATCGTGCTGAAGAACGGAAAGTAGAATTAATGAAGGCTGCGGGATTTAATGCGGTACGTACTTCGCATAATATTCCTTCAGAAGAGTTCCTCCATGCCTGTGATCGTCTCGGATTATTGGTTATAGATGAAACCTTTGACGGTTGGCGTGACAGTAAGAATCAATATGACTATTCTATTCTTTTTGATCAATGGTGGCAACGGGATATCGAATCCATGGTACTTCGTGACCGCAATCATCCTTCTATTTTTTGTTGGAGTATTGGTAATGAAGTAATTGAGCGTAAAAAATTGGAAGTGGTCACTACAGCTCGAAAGTTGGCCGACTATGTACATAAGTTTGATCCCAGTCGTCCGGTAACTTCTGCTTTAGCTGCTTGGGATAATGACTGGGAAATATATGATCCATTGGCTGCCGTGCATGAAATAGTGGGATATAATTATTTGCTGCATCGAGCGCCGGTTGATCATCAGCGTGTACCTTCCCGTGTTATTATGCAAACTGAATCTTACCCACGAGACGTTTTTGCCAATTGGTCATTGGTTAATGATCATGATTATATTATTGGTGATTTTGTTTGGACAGCTATTGATTATTTAGGTGAATCGGGTATCGGGCGATTTTATTATGCAGGTGAATCGGAAGGTGAACACTATCAACGTAACCATTATCCTTGGCATGGGGCCTATTGTGGAGATATTGATTTAACAGGTTGGAGAAAGCCTATATCACATTATCGTGACTTGTTGTATAATCCTGATAAGAAACTTTATTTGGCTGTAAAAGAGCCGGATAATTATTATGGTAAGGTGAAGGAAACCTTATGGTCTGTCTGGCCTACTTGGGAAAGCTGGAATTGGCCGGGACATGAAGGAAAAGAAATAGAGGTAGAGATTTATTCCCGATATCCCAAAGTACGTCTGTATTTGAATGATAAGCTGATAGGCGAGCAATTTACAGGACAGGAACAGCAATTCAAAGCAGTCTTTCCTATTTCATACGAGCCAGGAATATTGAAGGCGGTAGGTGTGGAATCCGAGATAGAAATAGAGAAAACGATCTTACAGACTGCCGGAAAACCTGTGAAAATTCAATTAACGGCCGATCGTACAAAAATAAAGGCAAATGGTCAGGATTTGAGTTTTATCACAGTAGAAATATTAGATAAGGAAGGCATTCTGGAGCCGAATGCTGATAATCAATTAACTTTTGAAGTGAAAGGGGCAGGTACTATAGTGGCTGTGGGAAATGCTGATTTAAAAGACACGGATAGCTATATCGGTTATCAGCGGAAAGCATGGAAAGGGCGTGCTATAGTGGTAGTAAAAAGTACACGGAAAGAAGGTAAGATAATGTTGAAAGTGGCTTCTCCCGGATTGGTTCCGGCTACTGTATCCATTCGTACAAGTAAATAATAATAACTTTTGTTTAATTCTAAATATAATAGTATGAAAACATTTCGTTTTGTTTTATTGCTGTTTTTGGTATTGAGTATATCCAATACAGCTTGGGCGCAAAACCAGACTGTAAAAGGTAAGGTGATAGACTCTAAATTAAAAGAAGCTCTTATGGGGGTTTCTATTTTGGAAATAGGTACTTCAAATGGTACTGTAACTGATTTGGATGGTAACTTTACGCTTTCTGTTCCTAAAGGAGCTGTATTGCGTATTTCTTATGTGGGATATTTAGTTCAGGAAGTTCCGATAAATGGAAAAACATCTTTGGATATATTTTTGAAGGAAGATACTGAATTATTAGATGAGGTAGTGATTGTGGGGTATGGGGCCCAAAAGAAAGCTACATTATCCGGCTCTGTAACAAGTGTAGGTGGTGAGAAGCTGGCAAAAACTCCAGTAACGAATGTATCACAAGGATTAGCTGGACGTTTACCGGGCGTGGTCGCTGTTTCTAACACTTCAGAACCAGGATATGATGGTGCTACTATTACTGTTCGTGGGGTTAATACCTTTGGAAAAGCTGATCCGTTAGTAGTTGTTGATGGAGTACCTGGACGTTCTTTGGAGCGTATTGATCCAAGTACCATTGAAACGATGTCTGTATTAAAAGATGCTTCAGCAGCTATTTATGGTGCTCAAGCTGCCAATGGAGTTATTTTGATTACAACAAAACGAGGAAAAGCAGGCAAGCCGAGAGTAGGTTTTACTTATAATTATGGAATAGCTGCTCCTACTGTAATACCGGAAATGACCAATGCTGTGGAATATGCCACTTTGATGAATGAAATAGATAAGTATGCCGGTAATAAGGGGCGCTATACGGTAGATGATCTTAGATTATATGCTGATGGTTCCGATCCTTGGGGACATCCGGATACGGACTGGTTTAATGAAACATTGAAATCATGGTCTCCACAAACTTATGCCAATGCTACTATTGATGGTGGTACAGAGAATGTGAAATATTTTGTTAGCGTATCAGCCAAAGGACAAGATGCATTTTATCGTCATAGTGGGTCAAATTACCATCAGTATGACTTGAAGATGAATCTTGATATGAAAATTAATAAATATGTTGATACTTATGTCAATGTAACAGGAAGAATGGAAGATCGGAAATATCCAACCCGTTCTGCAGAGAATATTTTCCGTATGCTGATGCGATCTAAACCTAATTCACCGGCTTATTGGCCTGATGGTCGTCCGGGACCCGACATTGAATTTGGTGATAATCCGGTAGTTATATGTACCAATCAAACTGGTTATGAACGTGATAAGCGTTATGTGTTAAATGGGGATTTCGGAGTTAATATCAAGGTGCCTTATGTGGAGGGATTGACTTTGAAGGCTACTGCGTCACTTGATAAGACGTTCCGTTTTCGTAAAATATGGCAAAAACCTTGGTATTTGTATTCATGGGATGGGACTTCGATGGATGAAAATGGCCAGCCCCTATTGGTGGAAGGAAAGAAAGGGTTTAGTGATCCTCGTCTGACAGAATCAATGGAAGATAATTTGGGGGTATTATTGAGTGGTATCGCTAGTTATAGCCATACATTTGCTCAAGATCATGATGTAAATATTCTAGCAGGTGTAGAACGTATCACGGATAAGGGGGATTCATTTGAAGCTTATCGTCGTTATTTTCTTTCTGCCGCTATTGACCAGCTTTTTGCTGGTGGTCAGGATGAAATGAATAATACAGGTACAGGGTATGAGGAAGCCCGTTTAAATTATTTTGGTCGTGTGAACTATGCTTATAAGTCTAAATATTTGGCAGAGTTTGTTTGGCGTTATCAAGGTTCCTATATTTTTGATCGTTCTAATAAATTCGGATTCTTTCCAGGTATTTCATTAGGATATGTAATATCTGAAGAAGATTTTTTCAAAAAGAAATTGCCCTTTATTAGTTTTGCCAAAGTACGGGCATCATGGGGACAGACAGGAAATGATTTGATTGATCCTTATCAGTATTTGGCTTCCTATACTTTCAATGATTTGATGTATTTGACTAATAATGGTGCAACGATGAACCAAGCATTGAAAGAAGGAGTAGCTCCTAATCAAAATGTGACTTGGGAAACAGCTACACAAAAGAATATAGGTCTTGATTTACAATTTTTGAATGGAGATTTGGCATTTACTATTGACTATTTTCATAATAAACGCAGTGATATTTTATGGAAACGAAATGCTTCTGTTCCGGGCACTTCCGGATTGGTACTTCCTGATGAAAACTTAGGGAAAGTACAAAATCAAGGGGTAGATTTCAATATTGATTATCGTAGAAATTTCAAAGATTTTCGGTTGGGTATAAACTTGAATGGGGTTTATGCTAAAAATAAAATTCTTTTTTGGGATGAGGCACCTGGTACTCCAGAATGGCAGAAGTCCACAGGCAAACCTATCGATTCGGGACTTTATTATGAAGCTATCGGCATATTTAAAGATCAAGCAGCTGTAGATGCGTATCCTCATTGGGCCGGTGCACGTCCGGGGGATATTATTTTCAAAGATGTAAATGGGGACAATGTGATAGATGGCAATGATCGTGTTCGTAATGATAAGAGTCGTACTCCACGATTTACAGGTGGATTGAATGTAGATTTAGGATATAAGGATTTTGACCTTTCATTTTTACTACAAGGTGCTATGGGAGGAGTTTTTTATCAAACGACAGAGTCGGGGGATTTTGCCAATTTCTTAAAAAGTTTTTATGATAATCGTTGGACAGAGGAAAACCCAGATGCCGATTTTCCTCGTACTTATAATCGAAGTAATGAATATTTTATAAATCAGCAGAATACATTCTGGTTGCATAAAACTGATTATATACGTTTGAAGAATATAGAATTGGGATATACTGTACCATCTATATGGAGTAAGAAAATAGGTGTGGAACATTTACGTGTTTATATTAATGCTTATAACCTGCTGACAATTAGTCCTGATATGAAGGATTATGATCCCGAAAACACAAGCGGATCGGGATATAATTATCCGTTGAATAAAGTGATAAATTTTGGAGTAAACCTTACTTTTTAAATAAAATGAAAAATATGAAACGTTTATATGGATTATTTGTATTGCTATGTCTTATGCTAACAGCATGCAATGATGATTTTTTGGATGTGGATCCAGTAGACCGTTATTCAGATGCAGTTGTCTGGACGGATGAATCATTAATAACTTCTTTTGTTAATAATATTTACGAGGGACAGAAATGGGGATTTCATACCGTAATGCTTTCTTCTTTGTGCGATGAGTCAATGGAGGTTTGGGCATGGGAGAGCCAGCCAGTAGTGATGAGTGAATTGAGTCCTAGTTATCAAGGTATTCTTGCTCCTAATTTTTGGATTATAACCTTCCATAATATAACTTGGACCAATCTTTATAAAAATATCCGTGCCTGTAATATCTTTTTTGAAAATGCAGAGAAATATGCTTTAGAAGGAGATGTTGTCGATAAATTGAAAGGTGAAGTGCATTATTTACGTGCTTATTTTTATTATTGGTTGTTGAGCCAATGGGGTGGTGTCCCTTTGATTGAGAAATCTTTTACTCCTTCTGATGATTTACTCGTAGCTCGTAATACGTTTGAAGAAACGGTAGATTTTATTGTGAAAGATTTAGATGAAGCAGCTTCTATTTTGCCTTTGAACGGAGATAAAGCCCGTGCAACAAAAGGTGCTGCTATGGCTTTGAAAGCCCGTGTCCTGCTTTATGCGGCTAGTGACTTATTTGTTTCTCAGTCTTTATGGGCATCCGGTTATGAGCATCCTGAACTTATAGGGTATGTGGGAGGTGATCGTACGGAACGTTGGCAACGGGCTAAAAAGGCTGCTAAAGCTGTTATGGATTTAGGTATATATCATCTGTATGGTGAAAATGGAGGATGGAAAAATAGAGAGGAAGCTACTCAAAACTATGCTGATATTTTCTTGTGTCATAATTCGGATGAAGATATTATGGTACAATATTATGATTATGTAAATCATAATAGCAGTGATTTTCAATTGCCTCGTGTTGGTTTGTTCAATAGTCCTAATGGTTTTCATGGTTGGGGTGGAAATACTCCTACAGGACAATTAGTTGATTCTTACGAAATGGCAGATGGTAGTAAATTTAGTTGGGATAATCCACAACAAGCAGCTTACCCTTATCAAAATCGAGATCCTCGCTTCTATGCTTCTATTATGTATAATGGTTCTTATTGGCGTCAACGTCCGGATGATACAGTAGGTAGTGATCCTGAAGGAATAGTACAAACTGCTTATTATCAGCAGTCAGATGGAAGTTATACACCAGGCTTAGATACTCGCCAAGGCCCTATTGAAGATTGGAATGGTTCTTACACAGGATATTATATGCGTAAATTTTTAGACCCTTCAGTTAATCATCAGTATGATAAACAACCTTATCCTTGGCGTCAGATACGTTATGCTGAAGTTTTGTTGAATTATGCTGAAGCATGCATAGAATTAGGTGAAGATGTTGAAGCTCGTAAGTATATCAATATGATTCGTAAAAGAGCGGGAATGCCTGATATACCAAATTCTGAAACGGGAGATGTCTTGAAAGAGCATTATCGTAATGAACGTAAAATAGAATTAGCTTATGAACAACATCGTTATTTTGATATCCGCCGTTGGATGATTGCACCTGAAGTGATTAAGAATGTTCAGGGAATAGATATTCGCTATCCTTATGGAGCTACAGAGCCTAATTATTCCATTATTGATGTGCAGGAGAGAAAATGGAATGATAAGTCTTATTTACTCCCTATTTATCTAGATGAAATGCAGAAAAATGATTTGTTGATACAAAATCTTTTTATTCCACTCCCAAATCTTTATAAGTTCTCGGAGCCGGAACAGAAGGTAACGGTTTGCGATCCTTCAGCTCTTGTAGAATTACTTCAATAGCTTTATTCAACTGCTGGTCTTCACCTGACTGTTCTTTTACCGGATCATTATCAATCAGAATATCAGGGTCCACTCCATGATTTTCTACTATCCATTGACCGGTCTTTGCATCATAATTGGTAAAGAACGGAACACGCACATCCGTACCATCCATATAAGGTAACGGACCACTGATACCGACAATGCCACCCCATGTACGAGTACCGATAACTTTACCGATTTTATTTGCCTTGAAACTCCATGGGAACAAGTCACCGTCTGAAGCCGAGTATTTATTGATCAGCAATACTTTCGGACCCACTAGTGTTGCATCAGGAATGGTACCGATTTTAGTTGATCCACGACGCATGGTCAGGCGATAGGGTTCACGAAGCAAACGTTCGATAATCATTGGAGATACATTACCACCTCCATTGGCACGGTCATCAATAATCAAGGCTTCTTTATCGAGTTGGGGATAGAAGTAGCGGGCGAATTCATTCAGGCCGTCCGGTCCCATATCGGGAATGTAGACATAGCCTACACGGCCATTAGTTGCTTCTTCCACTTTTTTGATATTATTCTGTACCCAGTTATAATGATACAATGGGTATTCATTGTCTAATGGTTTAATGACTACTTTACGTGCTCCTTTACTTGATGCGGTACGGTTTATGCTTAGTTCAGTCAAGACATTGGCTTTGCCTGCCAGCAGACTGTAAATGTTATCAACAGTAGCTGTTGAAATGCCATCAATAGCTGTGATATAATCTCCTTCTTTTACTCCGATACCCGGTTCTGTAAGGGGAGAACGCAGTTTCTGACTGTAAATTGCACCCGGTAGAATTTTGTCAATACGGTAGAA
>PPYE01047270.1_pt1 | contig 17078 bp, 10 predicted proteins | sample 1559881 | NCBI WGS metagenome assembly PPYE01 (sample SAMN08240022, study PRJNA423297) | Human gut metagenome, whole genome shotgun sequencing project. | reverse complement strand
TTACAGCCCCATGCATCGAAGATGCATTTAAAATGGGCTGTAATCGTTACTGCTCACACAGTATGTGTGAACAGTAACACATTTTTTGTATTTTATATCGTACAGAATCGAAACATAATTGCAATTCCTAAAAAATCATGATACCCTTTGTATACATAATACTTATATAGGCAAAAAATTTTGCTGTATAATTTTTGTGTATGCAGAGGGTATTGTTATAATAAGAAATTTGCCCGTAAAATGCATCTAAATTGAGATTGTAAATCTTTGCAAAGAGCACATGTAAAGTCCTTTTTGCACAAGATTGTTTATTAGAAAAAGAAAAGACGCTGACATCAAAAGAATCACTTGAGATGAAAGGTACGGTATAAATGGAAAATGTAAGAGGCGCAATGCGACTCTTATTAGGCTGTACCTGAAATTAGGGGTACAGTTTTTTTTATTCCAAAATCTGTATCATAGATTCGTGTATGAAAATCATATAAATTTGATAATCAGGGAGGAAACGAATGGATACAAGAGTAGCTTTGATCGGGATCATCGTTGAAAATATGGATTCCACGCCGGAATTAAATAAACTTTTGCATGAATACGGCTCGTATATTATCGGACGGATGGGTCTGCCATACCGTGAGCGGAATGTGCATATCATCAGCGTTGCAATCGATGCGCCGCAGGATGTTATCAATGCACTTTCCGGGAAAATCGGCAGACTTGATGGAATCACGGCAAAGACGGTGTATTCGAATGTTGGCATGGCATAAGCTGGCGTGGATATGAATTGAAAATATACACATTGGGCAAAATCAAAAGAAATATATGTCGGATGCCCAATCTCACTAGCAGAAAGACCATTATGATCGGACAGGGATAAATTTATGTTACAAAACCAGAGAACACCAGACAAAAACAAACAGAAAAACTATGGCATGTCAGCGCAGAATTTTAAAAATCTGCCAGAGACAATAGAAAAGACAGCAGATATCACAAAAGAACAGCTTGCATTTCTTCTTGCCACAGAGGACGATGCGATGATACAGGATTTAAAGCAGCGTGCGCGGAACACAGGTGACCGCATCTATGGAAAAAATGTCTACATCCGCGGACTGATTGAGTTCACAAATTACTGCAAAAATGACTGCCTTTACTGTGGAATCCGCAGAAGTAACTGCCACGCAGACCGCTACCGGCTGACGGAAGAAGAGATTCTTTCCTCCTGTAAAAACGGATATGAGCTGGGATTCCGCACCTTTGTACTGCAGGGTGGGGAGGATGGATTTTATACCGATGAAAAGATCTGTCAGATCGTTTCAAAGATAAAGGCAGAATATCCCGACTGTGCGGTGACACTTTCTATCGGAGAAAAATCAAGAGAGAGCTATCAGGCATATTTTGATGCGGGGGCAGACCGGTATCTGCTGCGCCACGAGACGGCAGATGAGGCACATTATGAGAAACTGCACCCGGTAGAGATGTCCTATCAGAACCGGATGCGCTGTCTTAGAGATTTAAAAGAAATCGGATATCAGACCGGATGCGGATTTATGGTAGGTTCGCCTTATCAGACCGTAGATACCCTGTGGGAAGATCTGCAGTTTATCCGTAGATTGAAACCGCAGATGGTCGGTATTGGTCCGTTTATCCCGCAGAAAGATACGCCGTTTGGTACTGAGACAGCGGGCACTATGGAGATGACACTGCGGCTGCTTTCCATTATCAGACTGATCCATCCGCATGTACTTCTCCCGGCGACCACAGCGCTTGGAACGATTCATCCCAAGGGCAGGGAGCTTGGAATTTTAGCGGGAGCAAATGTCGTCATGCCGAATTTATCCCCGGTTGCCGTGCGGGAGAAATATAAATTATATGATAATAAGATCTGCACCGGTGACGAGGCAGCAGAGTGCCGCTTCTGCATGCAGAAACGAATGGAAAGCATTGGCTATCAGGTAGCCGTAAACAGGGGCGATTTTCAGCCATAAGAAAGCAGAATGGAAAGTATCAGCCATCTGTGAGACAGAACGGGCGGACATAAGATAACTTCAGAAATCACAAATTGACAAAAAGCCAGCAGACTTAAGGCGGATCTACTGGTTTTATACGACAGTTCTGCAAAAAGAGCAGTCTGTCGTCCATATAAAAATACACTAACCGGAAAGCAAGCGGGCGCAAACTGACCGGAAAGAAAGGAAGAATGTATGTATAACGCAAAATCATTAAAAGCAGAAGAGTTTATTTCAGATGAGGAGATCAGAGAGACACTTGCCTATGCAGATGCCAACAAGGACAATGTGGCACTGATCGATGAGATCATCGAGAAGGCAAAATTAAGAAAGGGCTTAAATCATAGGGAGGCATCTGTCCTCTTAGCATGTGAGATTCCTGAAAAAATCCAGGAAGTTTATGCACTTGCAGAGCAGATAAAAAAAGATTTTTATGGAAACCGTATCGTATTGTTTGCACCGCTTTATTTGTCAAACTACTGCGTGAACGGCTGTGTATACTGTCCGTATCATCTGAAAAACAAACACATTGCAAGAAAGAAACTGACGCAGGAAGACATCGTAAAAGAAGTTACTGCATTGCAGGATATGGGACATAAACGTCTTGCCATTGAGGCGGGCGAAGATCCGGTCAACAACCCGATCGAATATATCTTAGAGTGCATCAAGACCATCTACAGCATCAAACATAAAAACGGTGCGATCCGCCGTGTCAATGTCAATATTGCTGCAACGACCGTGGAAAATTACCGCAAATTAAAAGAAGCTGGAATCGGAACTTATATCCTGTTTCAGGAGACTTACCATAAAGAAAGCTATGAAAAGCTGCATCTGACCGGACCGAAACACGATTACGCATATCACACAGAGGCGATGGACCGTGCAATGGAGGGCGGAATTGATGATGTAGGACTTGGCGTATTGTTTGGACTTGACCTTTACCGTTATGAGTTTGCAGGACTTTTGATGCACGCAGAACACTTAGAGGCAGTACATGGAGTCGGACCGCATACTATCAGTGTACCGCGAATCAAGCATGCAGATGACATTGATCCGTCTGCATTTGACAATGGCATCTCTGACGACACATTTGCAAAGATCTGTGCTCTGATCCGTGTTTCCGTGCCATATACCGGAATGATCATCTCAACAAGAGAGAGCCAGGAAGTGAGAAACAAAGTCCTTCCGCTTGGCGTTTCCCAGATCAGCGGTGCATCAAAAACAAGCGTCGGCGGCTACGCAGAGCCGGAAAAAGAAGGAGAAGTGACCAGTGAGCAGTTTGATGTCAGCGACCAGAGAACCTTAGATGAAGTTGTGAACTGGCTGATCAAACTGGGGTATATCCCAAGTTTCTGTACTGCATGTTACCGCGAGGGAAGAACCGGTGACCGTTTTATGGCACTTTGTAAAAACATGCAGATCTTAAACTGCTGTCACCCGAATGCGCTGATGACATTAAAAGAATATCTGGAAGATTATGCAAGCGAAGAGACAAAACGTCTTGGTATGGAGCTGATCGACAGAGAACTTGAAAAAATTCCGAATCCGAAAGTAAAACAGACTGCATACGAGCACATCCACGATATCGCAGAGGGAAAACGTGATTTCAGATTTTAAGAGAAGAAAAACGGGATGCATATCTTAAATGGACAAACAGAAAGCAGAGCGGGAAAATCCGTGCTGCCGGGTAGATTGTCCGAAAGGAGTACTATGGCAGGAACACTAAATGATACACCAGGCAGCAACCGTCTGCATATTGGTGTGTTCGGGAAAACAAACAGCGGGAAATCTTCTTTTATCAACGCCTTCACACATCAGGAAGTCTCCATTGTTGCAGATGTTGCCGGAACGACGACGGACCCGGTCTATAAGCCGATGGAGATCAGTCCGCTTGGTCCATGTGTGATTATTGACACAGCGGGATTTGATGATGAGACTGAGCTTGGGGAACGCCGTGTGGAGAAAACGAAACTGGCAGCGGAAAAGGCGGATATCGCTGTGATCGTGGTATCTGGCGCGGATGCCTGCAGAGAGGATGCTTCAGAAACGAAAGATGCAAAAGAAAAATTACAACTGTCGTCCGAGAAAAATCAGGAGAACTTACCGGATCTCACAGAAGAATTAAAGTGGTATCAGTTTCTGAAAGAAAAAAATACGCCTGTTTTGTTCCTCGTCGGGAAAGCAGATATTGATCCGCATACGGACGAACTTGCTTCTTATATCAAAGAAAAAACAGGAAAACAGGCGCTCACAGTCAGTGCCAAAACGGGGGCAGGGATCGACGCAGTCAGGGAAGAACTCGCCCGCCTTGTGCCGGAAAATTACGGAGATAGGCTGATCACGGGAGATCTCGTCACAGAAGAAGATTTCGTCTTACTGGTCATGCCGCAGGATATCCAGGCGCCGAAAGGACGTTTGATCCTGCCGCAGGTGCAGACATTACGGGAACTCTTGGATAAAAAGTGCCTGGTCATGAGTGTGACAACAGATAAACTATTGCCGGCACTTGCAGCCTTAAAAGAACCGCCGAAACTGATCATCACAGACTCACAGGTATTCGGCTATGTGTATGAGCACAAGCCGAAAGAGAGCATGCTGACCTCATTTTCTGTTTTGTTTGCAGCGTATAAAGGAGATCTTCCTTACTATGTGGAAGGTGCAAAAATGTTAGATTCCCTGACAAATGAATCGCATGTTCTGATCGCAGAATGCTGCAGCCATGCGCCACTGCAGGAAGATATCGGAAGAGTCAAAATCCCGCGCATGTTAAAAAAGCGCGCAGGAGAGGGCATTACCGTAGACATCATGAGTGGAACGGATTTTCCACAGGATTTATCCGGCTATGATCTGATCATTCAGTGCGGTGCATGCATGTTTAACCGCAAATATGTGATGTCGCGGATCGACCGTGCCAAAAAACAGCAGGTTCCGATGACAAATTATGGGGTGACGATCGCACATCTGACCGGAATACTTGATAAAATTTCAATGTAGATAGTTTGTCAGACAGATATATAATAAGAAGATACGATAAGAGAGTGTAAGCCCGCAGAGAACCGGTGATGGTTTCCTGCGAGTTTATTCAGACTAAAGCAGATACGTTTTCTTACCGATAATAGCTTATATAACTAGAAGTAGTTATGAAAAGAGGAAATAAGAACTTTTACATGTGGGAATGAGGAGCAAAATGAACGATTTTAATTATTATGCACCGACAAAAGTTGTTTTCGGAAAAGGTGCGGAACAAAAAGTTGGAAACCTGATAAAAGAACAGAACTGTAAAAAGGTTCTCATCCATTATGGAAGCGGCAGTGCCAGACGCTCCGGTCTGTTAGACAGGATCGAGGCGATCTTTGATAAAGAGGGGATCACTTACGTCGAATTGGGCGGTGTAGTTCCAAACCCGAGACTTTCTCTGGTGTATGAAGGAATCGCACTCTGTAAAAAAGAAAATGTCGATTTCATCCTTGCCGTCGGCGGCGGAAGTGTCATTGATTCCGCAAAGGCGATCGGATATGGTGTTGCAAATGAAGGAGACGTGTGGGATTTCTTTGATTTTAAACGGAAACCGACTGCATGTCTGCCGATCGGTGTAGTGCTTACGATCGCGGCGGCGGGAAGTGAGATGAGCGGTTCCTGCGTAATAACAAAGGAAGATGGCGGCATGAAGAGAGGATGCACGACCGATTACAGCCGATTAAAGTTTGCTGTTTTAGATCCGGAGCTTACGATGACGCTTCCACCGTATCAGACAGCATGCGGATGCACGGATATCCTGATGCATACGATGGAACGCTATTTCAACCACGGTGAAAACATGGAACTGACGGATGGAATCAGTGAAGCACTGATGCGCACGGTGATCAGAAATGCAAAAATCCTTGTAAAAGAGCCGGAAAATTATGATGCGCGCACGGAAGTCATGTGGGCGGGAAGTCTTTCCCATAATGGACTGACCGGCTGCGGAACGGATGGTGGTGACTGGGCAACGCACAAATTAGAACACGAGCTTGGTGGAATGTTTGATGTGGCACATGGAGCAGGGCTTGCCGCGATCTGGGGAAGCTGGGCACGCTATGTCTGCGGGGAGCGTATTGAACGATTTGTGCAGTTTGCAGAGCACGTTATGGGTGTGGAGCCGCAGGAAACAGAACAGAAGACGGCAGAGGCAGGCATTGCTGCAATGGAGGATTTTTACCGGGAAATCCATATGCCGACATCATTAACGGAACTTGGCATTGCGCCGACAGAAGAACAGATAAAAGAACTGGCAGAAAAGTGTAATGCGGCAGTCAGAGGCAATCTTGGAAAAGTAAAGCATCTGGATGTGGAAGATATGATCGCAATCTATACGGCAGCAAAATAATATTTTTATAGAAATTCCGGTATAAACACAATAAAAAACAGCATGAGAAAGCCCCTGCAAAACTCGTATCTACAGGTTTTGCAGGGGCTTGTATTCTGTAAAAATTATTTTGCTAAAAGCATCATGATCTGATTGCTGCGCTGTACAAATTTTGCCATAGCGTCAACAGACAGCGGCTGGTTGGAAAGCATTGCAAGATCGTAAAGCTGTTCACAGAACATCGGAACATGCTCGGAATCTTTGTGCTCAAAGATATATTTTACAAGTTCATTGTTTGCGTTTAAGGTCAGGGTCTGATCCGCAGCAAACATGTTCGGATCCATGCCGCCCATGCCGTTCATTGCATACATCTTCATCATATCCTGCATACGTCTGCCTTCCTCGGAAAGCGTGATGACAGAAGCGATATCCGCATTTTTCAGCTTCTCAACTTTGACAGTCAGTTTATCGTTGTTTAAAGCTTTTTTAAACACATCCGTCAGGGTATCTGTCTCAGCCTTTAAGTCCTCAGCGGAAGTCTCGTCCTTTAAGGATTCTGTGACATCTGCATCAATACGCATGAATTTATAATGCTCATTGCGCTGCTCAAGCTGTGAGATGAAGGAAGTATCAATGTTGTGGTCTAAGATGACAGCGTCCATGTTCTGCTCTTTGAACATCTTAATGTACTGACCCTGCTGAAGTTTGTCAGTTACATAGTAGATTACCTTGCGCTCATCTTTTTCCTCAGTATTCTCATCTGCTGCATCGGTGCTTTCCTTTTTGATCGGATTGCCGTCAGCATCTAATACCTCAGCTTCATCTTTGTTTTCGTCTTTCTTTTCTTCCTCTTTGACTAAGAGTTCCGGAAGAGTGAGATATTTGTCATCCAGATTCTTGAACAGGATGTAATCGTTCATCTTGTCACAGAACTTGGTATCTTTCAGACAGCCGAATTTGATGAACGGGCTGATGTCGTCCCAGTATTTCTCGTAATTTTCTTTATCCGTCTTGCACATACCGATCAGCTTGTCAGCTACTTTCTTGGTGATGTACTCGGAGATCTTCTTTACAAAACCATCGTTCTGCAGTGCACTTCTGGATACGTTAAGCGGCAGATCCGGGCAGTCGATCACACCTTTTAAGAGCATTAAGAATTCAGGAATGACTTCCTTGATGTTGTCGGCGATAAATACCTGATTGTTGTAAAGTTTGATGGTTCCCTCGATGGAATCATACTCGGTATTGATCTTCGGGAAGTACAGGATACCCTTTAAGTTGAACGGATAGTCCATATTCAAGTGGATCCAGAACAATGGTTCTTTGTAATCTAAGAATACTTTGCGGTAAAATGCTTTGTATTCTTCGTCGGTGCATTCGTTCGGACTCTTTGCCCAGAGAGGGTTGGTATCGTTTAATGGAACCGGACGCTTTACGATCTTTAATTTATCTTTTGCAGGAGAAACTTCAACAACTTCTTTTTCGCCGTTTTCGTTTTCTTTCTCCTCTGTTTTTGCTTCCTCATGGATCGTCTCAACGACGGTGTCTGTGTCTAATTTATCAGCGGCGTCGATCGTCTCATATTCTGTCTCAGCGTTTGCCTTCTCAAGGAAGATCGGAGTCGGCATGAAAGAGCAGTACTTTTCGATGACTTCTCTTGCACGGTACTCGTTGGAAAATTCAACGGAATCCTCGTTTAAGAAAAGGGTGATCTCTGTACCGACGCCTTCTTTGGTGCCATCAGCCATATCAAATTCAGTACCGCCGTCGCAGGACCAGTGAACAGCCGTTGCACCGTCTTTGTAGGATAATGTATCGATCGTTACCTGATCAGCTACCATGAATGCGGAGTAGAAGCCAAGTCCGAAGTGACCGATGATCTGATCGTCGTTTGCTTTGTCTTTGTATTTTTCAATGAAATCTGTTGCGCCGGAAAATGCGATCTGGTTGATGTATTCCTCAACCTCGTCTGCGGTCATACCAAGACCATTATCGATAAATTTTAAAGTCTTTTCCTCCGGATTTACAACAACGTGGATCTCCGGTTTGTAGTCAGACGGTAATGTATATTCGCCCATCATTTCGAGTTTTTTTAATTTTGTGATCGCATCACATCCGTTACTGATCAGCTCACGGAAGAAGATGTCGTGATCGGAATATAACCATTTTTTGATAATCGGGAACAGATTATCACTGTTAATTGAAAGATTTCCATGTTTCTCTGCCATATTCAAACACTCCTTTATAATCGTAATAAAATGCAGTGGGCAGATCCGCCTCGCTGCTGCCTGAATCTAATATTATAACTGCAAATTTCAAAAGTCAATAGAAAATCAGCACTCTTTTTTAATGAGTGCTAACAAAAGAAACGGAAATGCCTTAAAACAGGGAAAAACCAGTATTTCTTAAAAAAATATAAATTAAGCAGATAAATAGGATTTTCATTTTGCAGGATTTGTTTTATCATGATAACAGTGAAATTTATTAAGCAGATGAAAAAGATGTTTGCTGGGCAGAAATGGAGATTATTATGACACGCGACAATAACATTCCGGAAATTGATTTTGTGATCACATGGGTAGATGGCAATGATCCGGACTGGCAGAAACAGAAAATGGAGTACAGTATGCAGCCGGATCTGTCGCAGAAACAGGATGACAGAAAAGAGAGATACAGAGACTGGGATCTGCTGAGGTACTGGTTTCGTGGTGTGGAGCGTTTTGCACCATGGGTGCGCAGGATACACTTTGTTACATGGGGGCATCTGCCATCCTGGTTAAATAAAGAACATCCGAAGTTAAATATTGTAAATCATAAAGATTTTATTCCAGAAAAATATCTGCCGACATTTAATTCACATGCCATTGAGTGGAATATGCACAGAATCCCAGGTCTGGCAGAGAATTTTGTATATTTTAATGATGATATGTTTCTGATAAAAAAGGTCAGACCGGAACAGTATTTTAAAAATGATCTTCCGGTGGATATGCTGGCTCTTCAGCCTGATGTGGCAAATACAAAAGATCAGGTCATGCCATATATTTACCTGAATAATGCCATGCTTCTGGCAAAATATTTTGACAAACGTGAAAATATGAAAAAACAGCCGGGAGCATATTTCCATCCCGGTTATCCGTTTATGTATTTTATTTATAATATGTTAGAACTGGCGTTCCCGTTGTTTACAGGATTTTACACGGTTCATGGGCCGTCTCCTTTTAAAAAGAGTACTTTTGTGAAAATGTGGGAATTAGAGCCGGAGTTGTTAAACGAGGTGTGCAGCCATAAATTCCGTCAGAAAGAGGATGTCAGCCAGTATGTGCTCAGGGAGTATCAGAAACTGACTGGCGGTTTTGTTCCCGGCAATGTAAGAAGACTCTGCCGGTATTATGATGTCTCAAATGATAACAGCAGGATTGTGGCTGATATAGGTCATCAGAAGAGTGGAAGCGTCTGTTTGAATGACAGCAATCAGGAGATTGATTTTGAGTGGGCAAAAGAAGAACTTCATATGGGTTTTGCGCAGATCTTGAAGGAAAAATCTGCATTTGAAAAGTAAGAGGTGAAAAAAGTGATCGTATTAAAAGCAGATAGCGAATTAAAAATGACATTTGAACGGCTGATAAAGACCATGCATGCAAATGTAAACTGGACAGGTCTTTTTGTGGCACTTGATAATTATCTCATTTTACAGGGGGAAGTGCGCTCCCTGTTTTTTCATTTTGACAGTAGAAAAGTGGCGGAAAATATTGTAGATCTGCCGATCAAAGAAGATGAGATCAAAGATACCGATGAGGCAGCAGTACGGGATGTGATCAATATGATCCTGTATGCATTTGGAAAATGGGGAACGATCCAGGGACTTCGTGTGGAAAAAAATACGGAGCAGCTGAATACTCTTTTCGGGCATGTGCTTGCAGGAATCTATATTGAACCGGAATATACCACGCAGTATTTTCGTTTTTATCATGCAGGAAAGCGTATTACCTATGAAGATGTGATACAGGCGGCACTTGAGGCAAAAGAAGCAGTGCAGAAGGAAGAGGAAGCAGACGAGGAACAGGGACTCTGGCATAAAGTTGAATGGAAGATGGCGCATACTGTTTTTGAGAGAATAGAACTTTCACTGTCAGAAAGAGCAAAAGGCAGGATTGGCAATAACTTTTATAAAGTTGGTTACCGCTGCCCAAAATGCAAAGGAAATCTGCATATGATCATGTATCCGAAAGGAAAAGAGTTTCGAATCGAGACGCCTGAGGGAGTAGTCCTTTTGGCAAAAGCATGTACCTGTGCAGCGTGTCACAGATTTTATACGCCGCGCCCATGGAAACTTCTTGGAGACGGCGATATTTATCTGATGGATTTTGAGGAGGATAAAAAGGCATACGAAGATTATCTTGAGCTGATGGGGCGTAACGGCGAGCATGAGGCAAACAGCCGTTATAATGAGTATGAGGACGGCAGAAAGCCGGCGGGTGTCGAGGACGAGCAGCAGCCACTTGAGGAACTGTGCGAGGATCTGCCGGAATATTCAGATGCAGACTTTGAGGAATTATTAAATAAGATAGAAGAGGGATTTTTCCCGGAAAGCAGTATTGCAGCCTGCGAACCTGCCATACAGGAGGAAAAAAAGCGTCGTAAAAAGTTAAAGAGTACGCCTGCATCAGATCAGGACGAAGTCACAGATGATGAAGAAGAGCAGGATGAGAGCAAGAACCGGCACGCAGAAAAACAGCATGGAAATGAAAGCGCGGGTGAAAGTGGATGGAAGCGGAATGAGAACGAAAGGCTGTATGCAGATGCACGTCAGGATGAAACCGAACGACGCCATGTGAAAGGTTCCCGATATGAGAGTGACAGCAGGCAGCCGCACGAAGCTGGGCAGATTGGTGGGGAATCGTCCGATGAAAAATATGCACAGGTAAATAATGCGGAGGCACAGAAAGCCCGTGAAACTTATCAGGCTAAATTTGGAGTCGCAGACCGTATGTCAGAGCGCCAGCTTTCTGAATTAAAACACCAGCTCATGCATGAAACAAGAATTTCGCCCGAAGAGCGGAAACAATACCTGGATGTGTTAGAGGAAAAAGAACAGGACAGAAAGCTTGCCGCGTTAAATAAAAAGGCAGAGAACTGCGCAGATAAAAATTATGCCGTGATGCGCCGTGTCTATGACGAGATTGCAGAGGAAAAGCTGCCGCAGGAGAAAAAACAGAATCTGCTTTTAAATCTGAAACAGAAAATGCAGACACAGGCAGAGCGGGAAGTCGCAGAGCTGGTTGGGAAAATGCCGCCTAATATGGACAGGGCACGTTACCATGCACTTCGGGAGAAATTAAAAGAATACGAAGGAGTAGATTTAACCCCATATCAGGAACGGTTAGAATCGCAGAAAAATCTTGCCGAACAGCAGGAAATAAAAAATATGATCCGCCAGTCGAGAAAAATCACCAGAGATGATCTGACAGAGCTTAAGGAGCGTCTGAAAGAAAAGGAGTTTGAGCCGGGGCTGGTTTTGCCGTATTTTGAGCAGATCGAGAATAAAATCCGTCAGATGGATGAAAATGAGATCGCAGAAATTACCGGTGATCCGGCACACATGTCCTTTGATGAGGGAATGGATGCGTATCAGAAGATTGCAGAAGGACTATATTTACCGGATTTAAAGGATAATGCATTAGAACTTTTAAGCAGGCGTCTTTCCAAGATCAAGACGGATGAGTGTGAACAGCTTGTAAATAAGCTGAAAAATGAACTGGAAGAGGCGGGAATCACAGAAAGCCAGAAACATTATTTTTACCCGGCGAGAAAAGTGCTGTTAAAGCAGGCAGCGCCGCAGGAAACAGAGGTTATCGATTATGCCATGGCATCCTATGCCGCAGGAAACGGTCTGTTTGAATATCCGATTTTTGTGGTGGACACATCGAGAAACAACAGTGGAAAAGAGGGGATTATCCTGACACCGGAACATCTATATTACAGCACACTGATGACATCTTACCGTATTGATGTTCCGTCCATAGATGAGATCACTGCATCCACAGGACTTTTAAACCGTGGTGTGTATGTGACAGAGAAAAATGGGAAAAAGACGAAAATTCCATATGCGGTAGAAAATAAGCAGCTCACGGCATATGCCGGGGTATTGAATGAATTTATTCATTATTTACAGGAAAAACCGGATTCGCGAAATATTTCTTATCTGGCGAAAGAAAAACATGATACGATCTGCTGCTTCCGCTGTGGTTATGTATATAAGGGAGGAAATATCTGTCCAAAATGTGGATTTAAAAACAATGCTTAGAAAATATTAAGAATTATTAAAAATGTATAAAAATGCTTCTTATTTTTGAAAGATATGATATAATGTTACCATACATATTGTTATTTAATTAACAAAATATGTGATGGTTATATAAAAGTTGCACACAGTAAATGACACAAAAAATACAGGCATGTGTATGTGTCAGGGGGCGGCCTTTTGATGGCGGCAGATTGGAGGAAAGATGGCAAGATTTACATTACCACGCGATTTGTATCACGGAAAAGGGGCATTGGAAGCATTAAAGACGTTTGAAGGCAAAAAGGCGATTATCTGCGTAGGCGGTGGTTCCATGAAACGTTTCGGTTTTCTTGACCGCGCAAAACAGTATCTGGAAGAAGCCGGCATGGAAGTACAGCTTTTTGAAGGAATTGAGCCGGATCCATCGGTGGAGACCGTAATGAAGGGCGCAAAGGCGATGGAAGAGTTTGGTCCGGACTGGATCGTTGCGATCGGAGGAGGTTCGCCGATCGATGCGGCAAAGGCTATGTGGATCAAATACGAATATCCGGATATCACATTTGAGGATATGTGCAAGGTGTTTGGTATTCCAAAACTTCGTAAGAAAGCGCATTTCTGTGCGATTTCCTCAACTTCGGGAACTGCAACAGAGGTAACTGCATTTTCCATCATCACCGATTATGAGAAAGGTATCAAATATCCGATCGCTGACTTTGAGATCACACCGGATGTTGCAATCGTTGATCCGGAACTTGCAGAGACAATGCCACAGAAACTGGTAGCACATACCGGAATGGATGCGATGACACATGCAATCGAGGCATATGTATCGACAGCGAACTGTGATTTCACAGATCCGCTTGCCCTGCATGCAATCAAGATGATCCAGCGTGATCTGGTAGGATCTTATAACGGGGATATGGAAAAGAGAGATAACATGCATAATGCACAGTGTCTTGCCGGTATGGCATTTTCCAATGCACTGCTTGGTATCGTACATTCCATGGCACATAAGACCGGTGCTGCATTTGCGGATTACGGCGCACATATCATCCACGGTGCAGCCAACGCAATGTATCTGCCGAAAGTGATCGCATTTAACGCCAAAGATGAAACTGCAAAGAAACGTTATGGTGAGATCGCAGATTTCATGGGACTTGGCGGTGATTCATTAGACGAGAAAGTGGAACTTCTGATCAAATATCTGCGTGGTATGAATGATGACTTAAAGATTCCGCACTGTATTAAGAATTATGGTGCAGACAGTTATCCGACCGAGCAGGGCTTTGTACCGGAAGAAGTGTTCTTAGAGAGACTGCCGGAGATCGCAGCCAATGCAATCTTAGATGCATGTACAGGATCAAACCCGAGACAGCCGAGCCAGGAGGAGATGGAAAAGCTGTTGAAATGCTGTTACTATGACACGGAAGTAGATTTCTAGGATTTTTCGAAGCGGAGAATAAAAAGAAAAAGACAGACGGATTATTCCTGTTGGGTGGGAATGATCCGTCTGTTTTTCATTCATAGGAAATTACGTCCTATGAATGAAAACGCCCTCCGGGCGGGATGCGCACCTCGCGGAGGAGAAGAAAAATATTTTGAAGTATGTACAGGCAGATAGTCTGCGGAGATATGATAGAAATGATTTCGCAAACAATTGAAAATAGTCGTATTGCGGTTATAATATAGAAAAGGTAATGTAACATAGCGGTACAAATGAAGGAGGAGTTTTAGTTTATGAAAGGAAGGATGAAAAAAGCTTTTACGGCATTGCTGGCTGCGACTGTTTTGGTTGGTGGGATGCCGGTAAATATGCAGGCGAATGTGATTGCAGAGACAGAAAAAGCGGAATCGGCATCAGAGAAAGTAAATGAAAAATATGCGGATACGGAAGAACTGGATCTGATGGATCGTGAACGTCAGGAGACACAGGCAGGCGAACAGGAGAAACGGGAGAATACGGAGCAGCCAGAGTCGGAAGAAACAGAACAGCCAGACACAGAAGAACAGTCAGAGGAGACAGAGCAGCCAGACACAGAAGAACAGCCGGAGGAGACAGAGCAGCCAGACACAGAAACAGAACTGCCGGAAATGGAAGAAGAAACAGAAGAACGGGAAGAAACTTCAATCAAGGGGGACGCAAGTGAAGAGCAGATTGCAGCGGAACAGAAGGCCTGGACTCTGATTAATAAATATGCAGACCCGGATTACTTTTTAACAGATCCTGAAAGGAATGCTATAACAGATGCCCAGTTTGAGGAATTAAGACAGGCTGCATTACAGGCTGTAGCCGGGTGTACTACACAGTATGAGAAAATAAAAGCGATTATGGCATTTGTTGCGGACAGAACTTATTATGATTATTATGCCTATTATAATAATAAGCCAAGTTATTGGTCACCGTATGAGGTGTACGAGCAAAAGCGTGCTATGTGTTCGGGTTATGCAAGCCTTATGAGAACATTATGCATTTCCGTTGGAATTCCGTGCATGGATTTAGAGGGGCATGCCCATGAATACAATGCTGTTTATGACAGTGAAAATGGAAAATGGATTTTTGCAGATGCTACATGGTGCAGCCGCAACTCTTATTCGGTAGATAAAGAATGGGAGTATCAGGGGTATTCTGACGGGTATTTTGACCTGTCCCCGGAGGAGATTGCAGAATTATCAAATCATCAGATATATAGAGTTGATGGCTTGCTGAAGGATGGATTGTATTACAGTCTGATTTCTTATAGATGGAGCAGAGGAAACTGGTATTTCGACTTAGCTGCTGTAAAAAATAAAAACATCCGTCAGGTAAAGTGTGGCGGATTTGAAGATATTGACGTGCTGGAAGTGAATGATGGAGCGGGTGTGTTTGCAGACTGCACGCTGTTGGAAGAAGCAGATTTGTCCCAGACAGGGATAACGGAATTGGAAGGAACATTTGAGGGGTGCAGTGCATTGGAAACGGTGAAATTGCCAGAGAATATAACGAAAATTGGATTTGGCACATTTACAGGCTGCAGTTCACTGGAGAAAATGGATTTATCCCAGACTTTGGTTACAGAAATAGGCGGTAGTGCATTTTCTGCCTGCAGTGGATTAAAAACCGTGAAATTCCCCAAAACATTAACGGCGATTGACAGTTATGCTTTTTTATCCTGTAAAAATTTAACGGGGGAACTTGATCTTTCCCAGACCGCGGTAAAAACAATCGGAATCTGTGCGTTTTATAAGGACGGCGGCGTGCTTGGGAAGATAAGGCTGCCAAAGACGATTACAGAGATTGGCAGCGAAGCATTTTCCTGGGAAACGACAGACGGACCTGAAAAAATATATGTAATAACCAGTCTCTCCAAAGATAAAATCAATGCAGAAGCATTTAAGAGGAATGTTCCGGTTGTCGTGTGTCCATATCTTTATACAATAAAATTTGACGGCAATGGCGCAGCAAAAGGGAAAATGAGTGAGAAAGCATGTGCGGCGGGTCAGAAGGAAAAACTTTCAAAAAATAAGTTTGAAAAGAAAGGATATACATTTGCAGGCTGGAATACGCAGCCAGATGGGAAGGGAACCTTTTATGAGGAAAATGCCTATGTAAAAAATCTGACAAAAAAAGCAGATGAGGTCGTAACTTTATATGCCCAGTGGAAAGCAGCACAGTATCAGATTACATATAACCTGAATGGAGGCAAAAATAATAAGAAGAATCCCAAAACATATAAAATCACTTCAAAGACGATAAAACTTTCAAATCCGTCAAAAAAAGGGTATGTGTTTAAAGGATGGTATTGTGATAAAAAATGTACCAAAAAGGTAACCTCTATTAAAAAGGGCAGTACCGGAAAAGTAACACTGTATGCAAAATGGGCAAAGGAAAAGTACACCATTACCTACAAATTAAACGGAGGCAAAAATAATAAGAAAAATCCGAAAATATATACCATTACTTCAAAGATGATAAAACTGGCAGCACCAACAAGAAAAGGGTATGTGTTTAAAGGATGGTACCGTGATAAAAAATGTACCAGAAAGGTAACCTCTATTAAGAAAGGCAGCACGGGGAAAATCACACTGTATGCAAAATGGAAAAAGAAATAAACAAATCCAAAATGTTCCACATAACGGAACAAAGTTTTACATTGTGAAAATGTTACAAAAAAACAGGGAAAAACAGTAAAAAAAATGTTGCTATTTAGACAAAATATGTTAGAATAAATATGTGCGTTTTAGAAAGGCACATAACATGGCTTGATTATGGAAACAAATACGGTGTCCATAATTACATAGTAATTTATTTTAGGAGGAATTATCAAAATGGCAAACAAATGGGTGTATATGTTTAGCGAAGGCGACATGACCATGCGTAACCTGCTTGGCGGTAAAGGTGCCAACCTTGCAGAGATGACAAGCATCGGACTTCCTGTACCACAGGGATTCACAATCACAACAGAGGCTT
>PPYE01357767.1_pt1 | contig 17079 bp, 27 predicted proteins | sample 1559881 | NCBI WGS metagenome assembly PPYE01 (sample SAMN08240022, study PRJNA423297) | Human gut metagenome, whole genome shotgun sequencing project. | reverse complement strand
CATTTTTAAATCTTCAATAGCCTGTTTAACTTGTTTCAAGTCTAAATCTACGTTAGAAACTAAATCTGCCATTCTACAGTTTGAATAGCCTTGTAAAGCTCCTTCTAATGTAGAGTGAAATGAAATCTGTTTCTTGATTTCCGTTTCTACTCCGTCTTTGCTCTTTTGAATTGCATCTTGAACTAGCGTATAGCTTTTTCCATCTGATACAATTCCATACCCGTTTTTTAAATTAATCATCTTGTTCCTCCTCTAACTGTTTCATGTCATATCCACTATTAACGAACCTTTCTGTTAATTCATGATTACATCCATTACCTAATACGTCATAAACTAATTCCATTTCTTCTCGTGTGAAATTTGTTCCTAAACATTTGTTAATTCTTAACAAAATATCATCTTGATACCTTCTATTTCTCCACTCTTGGCTATATCTCTCTACGAATGTACATTCTCTGCTACAATATTCCAACAATTTGAATTTTAAATCTGTTGGTGTATTTACATCACGCAAACAAATGTACAAATTTGTTTTTGGAATTAAAATAAGCTCGTTGTTATAATTGATAAACGATCCTGGAAATTGTTTCATTACTTCAAATACATAATCAGTCATTTTCTATAATCTCCCCATCTTCAAAGTGATATTTCTCTAAAATATCTTCAAATTTTAGCTTAAATGGACGTTCTGTTAAGACAATGTAATTCTCGTTTAACTCTTGCTCATCAAACAATCCAATAATTTGACCAAAACAATCATCAAACATATACCAGTTTGTAAGAGGCAGCATTGCAAACTGTTCGCCTTCCTGTATGCCTCTTTCTTTCATAAAATCTTTCAGTTTTTTAATTTCGAACATTCTATTACTCATTCCTCTCACTTTTATAACTGCCTGTTAGCAACAATAACAATAAGAACCAATAACTATAATTTGCACACATATAACAAGTTATTCCAATTATTGCTAAGTTGTATAACATACAAACTATTTCTCCCAAGCCTAGTACCCCTTCGCCAATCTTTCTTTATTGATCTCATTCTTGCGAATATATTCGTTATAAATTTCACCAATCGAATATCCTAAATGCAATCCTAATGCGATTACGTAAGCTAATACGTTATCATCTCGTGTTAAACTGATTACACAACTAAACGCATATGCCTGTCCAAATCCTAAATCCGTTTTTAGCTTGTTATAATTCCACTTGATGTCCTCGTCTTGATAACATCCTGTACCAAATTTGATTTCGTACATCAATGCAAAGTGAACAACATCAATGTATTCCTCAAATACTTTGGCTTCGTCTTTAGGCTCTTGTGTGAATTTCCACCAACACCAATCAGCTTTTTGAGCGTGCATCAATTCGCCTAATTCATCAAACAATGCACTTTCTAATTGGCTTTTAGAAATATAGTCAACATTATGTTTCTTAAATACTTCTGCATCATATGCTTTCTGTCTTTCAAGCATATCTTTAATTAATTCTGTACTTGTCATTTGTTTCTCCTTTTATAACACAACGTTTTCAATCAATGCTCTTTTTTCAAGAACGGATAAATACAATCCCATATATTTTTGTTGCTCTCTTAATAGTTCAAGTGGGCAATCATGCTTAGTCACTTCTTTTCCAAGCATTGTTTCAACTTCAATTTTGTTACAGAAATTCTTCAATTTCTCATATCTGATTTTTACTTGGTGATATTCTGCTACAAATCTTTCTTTGTAATCATCAGAATTCATTAACTCTACTGTTTCTTTTAATTCCATGTTGTTTTTCTCCTTTTTTTCTTTGACTTTTCTAATCTCAATTGATGATGGATAAACCTTCAAAACTTCTTGCTTAATTTCAAAAGATTTTCGATTTCTAATTTTATCCCAAACTTCTTTTTCTGAATTAGCTTCTACGATTTCTGATAATTGAGCGAATATATTCGATTTAAACCAATATTTCTCCATGTTTTTACTCCTATTTAAAACAACTGTATTCCTATGTTGGACAACATCTTTTCTTTTGCTTGGTTATAAAAATTCTTTTTAATTTCAAATCCATAACAACTTCTTTTTAATTCCGCACAAGCTCTAAGTGTTGAACAACTTCCAGCTACTGGATCAATAACTACGTCTCCTTCGTCTGTATAAATCTCAATCAACTGTTTCAACAGATTTACTGGCTATTGCACGTAAATACTTTTGATTTATTTTTCTCATAATCTGATTCATCAAAATATTTAACTAACTCGTTATAATTGCTTGTGAACGTCCCATCATAAGCAACTCCGTTTATCACTGTATGATAATCAAGATCAATTTCTTTATCTTCTCCAATTCTTTCAAAGACTAGTGCGTGCTCGTAATCTATATAAAACTCAGCGTTTGGAAACACACGTTTAATATATTTGTCCGCTTCTTTTAATTCGTAGTTTTTAAAGAATGAAGCGAATCTTCCGTAAACGTTATTTATCAACATATTCCCCAATGTATAGGCTTCCTTCGATTACATACAGATTCATAATGTTTTCCTTTTTTGCTCCTAGAAAATCTTTATCAGGCTTTTTAAAAGCTAGTTTTCCATCTTTCGTACAGTATTTGTATTTGTTATCGCCCTCACATCTTTGAACACTGTACATAAGTTCATCATCATATCTTTTCGCAATCATCTAGAACGGCATCCCTTCCCCCAAATCATTCGTTGGATATGATTGGTAATTTACTTGATTTGTAAATGGTACTGTTTGTGGCTGCTGCATCTGTTGTGATTGATGTTGATACGATTGTTGACTTGCTTGTTGTTGATAAGCTTTCGTTTGTGGCATTGTCGCATTGTTTAAAGCTAATTCTACGTCCATAACATACACGCTAGTCTTATACACCTTCTGATTGTCTTTGTTCGTGTATGAGCTTTTTTGAAGCTTTCCGTCAACTGCAATGTGTTGTCCTCTAAATCCATATTGATTAATATGTTCTGCATTTTCTCCCCAAGCGGTGCAATCGAAGAAAGATTTAAACTCTTGTCCGTTTTTTCCTTTTTCTTTAACTTCAATTGAGAAGTTACATAGGCTTTGTCCTGTAGTTGTTTTCTTTAAAACAATATCGCTACCGATTTCGCCTGATAAAATAACTCTATTCATTTCTTTTCAACTCCTTTATACAAATTCAACACCTATTGAATTAGGTCTGATTCCTTCTATCATCTGATACATATGTGATTTAGAAATGAAATTCTTTCTAGCACACTCGGCAATTGAGCTATAGACTGTATCGCCTATTCTCACTTTCTTCTTGTTTCTCAATCCTTGTATCTGAGCTAGTTTGATAACTCTTAGGTTTTCGATTTTCATTTCTCCGTCCCAAACGATAGAATCGTTCTTTTCTATTTCCCCAACAAAAGCTTTGTAGGCTTCAAACAATACATTCAAGTATCGTTTCCCTTCTTTAAAGTTCACTACAACTCTGTATATTGATTCCGTTTCCTTTTTAGCTTTCATTTCCCTTTGTTTTCCTTTTAGATCAACAGAAACAACTCTCAAATAACTTGTAATGTAATATCTGATTCCTGTTTTACTTTCGCCTAGTAGTTGGAATTGCTCAGCATCTTCGCTTGTTACTTTTCTTCTTTCTTCCTCATCCGTTTCAACAGGAAGAAGAATACATCCTTTGTAGGTTTCCTCGTTCCGAACCATTTTGGAGAACTGAGCGTTTGTAATTCCCAATTCCCTCATTACATCTTTAGTGTTTACGATTCCACGTACAACTGATATATCGTTTTTATCCAACATATAATATTGCACTTGCTACCCCTCCTATTTTTATCGGTTATTCATCAAATCTCCCAACATCTTCATTCCTTCCTCCTTTTTTGGAGGTGCAGGCAATTGATCATGTTGTGTATATGTTTCCAAACTAATTTGACCTGAATTTAATAACTGTACTTCTTCTTCACAAACCTCTTTATAAGCTTGTAAAAATCTGTCTCTGTAATATTGCAAGTCTTTTTTATTACTCCACGCAATATCTCTTAACAGATAGCTCCCTCCGAGTGCTTTCTGAATGTTTCTAGGCAGTTTATCGTAGTTCACCTTACTAGTATGAGGGTCACACTTTGCGTTCCTTAAAACGATTTCCCAAGCCTCTCCACACTCTTTAGTTTTTCCAATCGCAGTTTTACTGATTCGTGTTTTTACTTGTGCTACATTTGGAACAAACTCTCTTGTATCACTTTGGATGATTTGATTAACTGCATTTGCTACAGTTAAATATTCATAATTCTTAAAAGATACTTGCCAAAGTTTTAAATAGGCTTGTGTATCTTCTTGAGTCATGTTTTTGTAACTCATTGGGTAATTGATTCTTAGCACCTGTAATATTCTTTCAGTTTCTTCTAATGTCAAAATGCATACCCCATTTCTTTTCTTGTCAATTGTCTTTGACCGTTGTTGTTATTCTGCAACTTGTAGAATGTTGACCAGCTATGTACAATGCTCTGATTTACAATAGCAATCTTGGTAACATCATCTACTGCCAATTTATCTAATTCATTTAAAGATAATTTCATTGCTCTAGCAGTCAAAGGCTTTCTTGCTTTCGTACGCATATCTACAAAGTCATGCAAAGCATCTTGCAAATCTTTGTTTTCTGTATACTCTGCAATAACAGAATTAACACTTTCTTTTTTTATATTTTTTTCTTTTATATTAACTATGTTATTAGATATATTATTATCTATATTATTGTGTGAACTTTTTTCACTACCCTCATGAACTTTTTTCTCTACTAGAGAACTTTTTTCACTACCCTCATGAACTTTTTTCTCTACTAGAGAATTTTTTTCACTAGATAATTTAGGAACATTAATAGCTTTATACCCTGATGTTTCCAAAGAACCATATTTATTGATGTGATTATTTTTTTCAATCATTCCTTTATCAACTAAAGAATTGACAACGTTTTGAACAGATCTTACTGATGTGCTTGTCCAATCTGCCATATACTGTCTACTTCCTCTGAACTCAGAAACTCCATCTTTTGTGAACCCATAAATCAAAGCGTATATGATAAGCTCATTTCCTTTTAAATTTAGCTCATTTATCATCCATCCTTGAATATTTACGAAGTCTGTGTTTTCCATTTCTTAACACCTCCTAGCATTCTGTTCCTATGTACTTTGTATGGAAAACGTAAGCAACTGCCATTGCTTGCCATATGTCTTTTTTAAATCCGTAGAAATATCCAGGCTCTTTTTTTGTTCCTTTTCCTTTGTTTGGAGTGTCTTTAGCGAACAAATCAATTAAAGCTTGAATGATATTACTGTCTTTCGCCTTCATGGAGTTGCATAGAAGCATTTTTTCTTCTTTCCTATATACAAACTCCACTTCCCATAAAAGCTTCAAGCAATGCTCTTTAAATCGCCCTATCCATACACACGTATCAAATACAGATGCACCAACTGCCATACCATAAGAAGCAATCATTTCAATAGCTACATATCGAATATCGTATGTTAACTTGAAACGAGTAAGTAATTTCATCAATTCATGATTTTCAACTTTTCCTTTTTCTAGGACTTCGCTTAAATCATCTGCAACAACTACATAAGCACTCTCTATATTTCCTGGGTCAATTCCAATGAAAGCCATCTTACGCACCTCCAATTTCTTCAAAAAATTTGTCTCTGTACGATATAGCATCATCTAAATTTTTAAATGATTTTGTAATCACTTTTTGGTCTTTGTTTATTACAAATTGATAATACGTATGACCGTATTTATCGCCTTTTTTATGAATATGGTGCATTTTCCTTTTTAAGTTTTCTTTGTATCTTCCGTGTGGTATTTTTCTTCCTAGTCTGCATTTAGAATAATTTTCACTTGACCATTTACAATTTTCTTGTCTAGTAGTCCATTCTAAATTTTCTACGCAGTTATTTGATCTATCGAAATCTTTATGGTTAACATCAGATTTGTTTTCAGGATTAGGAATAAAAGCTTGTGCAACTAGTCTATGGATTCTAACTGATTTATACTTTCCACCTTTGTATAGATTGTATATTTTGTATCCTTGGCAAGTTCCACATTTTATGAGCCTCCCTTTTATTGGCATCTTTACTCCATTTTTATCTTGCACTACCCTATCAACGCTTCTAAGTCTGCCTTTATTACTGATTTCATAGTAGTTTTCATATCCTTCTATAGGTTTCCAAATTTCTTCCACTATGCACCGCCTCCAATCTCAAATTTTGCTGCATCCATCATTTTCTTGGTTGCGTTCATCTTAGCTTCAATACTTTCATAAGCAGTTTTGAAACGTTTTAAATCAGAATCAACTTTTGCAAACTTAGTTCTTTCCTCAGAAACTTTTTGACCTGCTAAAGCTTCAAAATATTTAATACTAGGTGCTTTTCCATCATGCTCACGTTCCCAAGTACTACGTGCAACATAAATCTCTTGATTTGTTTTGTTTTCAATGTCTGCTTTCAAAATGTTTGAGCTTTCCTGTAATCTAGCAATCATTTCACCAATTAAGAACATTTGATTTGCGAGGTTTTCAATGTTCAATGCCATTTCCATTACTGTTTCTGCATCTGAAATATAAGCATCAACTAAGATTGAAAGTTGTTCTTGAATTTCATCATCTTTCCAATGCTTGATTTTGAATGGGTTGTATTTAAATAACAGTTCATTTTGGCTTAGCATTATATTTCACCTCTGATTCATCAATATGTCCGTAGATGCGTTCTAAATATCTTTTGGCAATGCCTAACATTTTCTCTCTCTTTGGACTTTGATCTAAAAGATTGTGGCATCTTCTACACACTGTAATAATGTTTTTCTCTACTCCAAGTCCTGATTGCGATCTTGGAATTACGTGTCCTTCTGGAAATGCGAATGGAGAACCGCAAAAGATACACATTCTCCCATCTCTTTCCCATACAATATCTTTAACTGATTTAGGAATATCTGTAGCTTGGCTACGTTTTGATTTATACAAGGCTTACACCTTCGGGTTGCGGTTCATCGGGTTGCGAATATGTTTGTGGTTGAACAGGTGCTTGCTCAACAATGTTTGTAGGTTGTTGGATTGGAGTTTCATCCAATTTCATATCCACATTCATTTCTTCCTCTGAATACATCTGTTGGAAATCGTTAGGGAATGTTTCTCTCAATGCTTGAGTAATCGCAACTTTACGAATCATTGTTGCAGCTTTCGTGCTCCATTGTGAGTTAAGCTTTCCGTCCTTAGTTCTTCCTGCGTATTCTTCAAATGAGACTTCAATGTGAGTTGGATGAGATACATTCTTTCTAAATACATCTGCCCATCCACCGACAACTTCTTCTCTATCTTTCAAATAGAAAGCACCTTTTCGGTAAGTTAACTCACCGCTTTCGTTATTAATTACGATAATTCCAGCATCTAAACCATCAAACTCTGAATTTCTTTCGGCACGTTTCAAGAAAACATCTTTTGAAACTACCATTTGAGCTGGTGTAGTGCTTCCATACTTGATTAAGTAGCAGTCTTTAATGAATGGATTCAAGCCTTGCGATTTACACAAATTGATGAAATATACAACTTCTTGGTCTGTAATTTGACCATTTCCATTTACTAAGTAATTTCTTACGATAGCTGGACTTAATTTTACTTTTTCTCCGTTAGCAGAAAATTCTACCAATTGATTGTCATTCTTTTTTGCAATATTGTTTTGTAACATAATTAACATTCTCCTTTTTCTACAATTGTCACTTTTACGTTATTTTCACGCATGAACTGATTTAAAATTGGATTAAACGCTTGTAATTTGCTCATAGGGCCTTCAAAACGGAATACGCAGTATCTTCTTGGCTCTGTCTGATTTTGAGCCTGAGGGGTTTCAAACGGAGCTTGTGTAGGAACTACATTTTCTCTTTCCATTTGAGCTTGCTTAGACTGTTCAATTTGAGCATTTACTTTTTCTTGAAGCTTTGCTTTAGCTTCCTTGATCTCGTTGATACGTTCCGTAGCTTTGCTTAAATCCAAAGTCTTACAGAATAATTGGATAACTTGTTCTGCCTGTAATTCATCCTCAGGTAAAGAAGCTTCGATAAAAGATAATTGTTCTTCGGCTTTTAAGAACTTGTTATTCAACGATTCTTCAATTTCTTTAGGTTTAACAGACTTATTTAAATATCTTTCTTCAAACACTAATTCAAATGGATATTTGTTATTAGTCATGTTTGTCCATAGTTCTTTGATTTGATTACGCTTTAATTCTTTTTCTGCGTTATCAATATCATTGATTCCAGCACCCAATTTATCGGATGCTGCTTTGATAGTCTTTTCGACTTGCATAATGTCTTTCTTATCTTGAATCCACTGAGCAAAGACATCATTTTCAACTTGTTTACGCTTATCAGATACAAGCTTTACCAAATTGTTTAAAGCAGCTCTATCTGTTTTAGCCTTCTTATAGTTGCCTTCATCTACTACATAGTTGTAGTGCTTTAAACCTTCTTGGATTTCAGGTAATAAATCACTTGCATTTGTGTACACTTTTCCATTTTGTGCACGTACCTCTAAATTAAATTCCATATTTCCATCTCCTCTTTTTCTATATAGACAATGTGATAGGTGGTTCTACATCACCTATGAAGTACCTATCCCATTTTTCTAACATTGCTTGTTTTAGATCGTTCATACTGTCTAAAGCTTCTTCTTTACGATATGAACGCTCTATAATTCGTGCATCACCATCTGCAAATCTTAGTTCTGCACAATAGATAACAAAGTCAAAATCCGTAACAATTAATCCTTCTAATGTTTGGCAATAATAGTTGTCAGGAACTGTTTCGTTTCCTTTAGAACCCCATTTCTGCAAACTCTGAGAATTAATAATCTTTGATGTTTTGATTTCCAAGATTCCTCTTTCACCGGTTTCCTTGTTGTAAATCAATCCATCAGGACTGTATCTCAAGAACTCATGCTCCTTAGAAACCAATGTAACGTTATCAACGTACTGTACATCCAACTCGGGATGTTTAGCTTGGAACAATGTTCTTAAACATGGCTCTGCGGTATTTCCGTACTCGATAGCATCATTTGTAATCTGTTGTGAACCGAATTTTTTATCGTGCCACAACTGATTTAATGTTTTCCATGGATTCAAATCCATGAAACAAGCTGCATCCGAACCGCCAATTCCACGTCCACGTTTTTTAAGCCATTCATCATGGCTTCCATACTTTTCAACACTGTATTTATCGGTGTCTTGGTAAAGATTCATCTTTACTTCCTCCTTATGTGTCATCTTACAAACCTCTTATGTACCAATTAGCTATCACAATGAAAGCCAAAGAAACTAAGAAACAAATCAACGAACAAATGTAATTGAATTTAGCAGCACGATTAACCATATGAGTCTGCTTTTGACTTCTAACTAGCATTGAATACTGAGTTTCATACTCGTTATTGGCAAAAGAAGGAAGCGTGATACAATCACCCAATTCAACTGCTTTTTTCTTTGTGTTTCTAGAACCAGGCTTCTTCGTCACGTTCTGCTTTGCAGAAGTCGTAGCAGTAATCTTCGTACCCATAGCTTTCTTCCTCCTCTTCTTCATCTTCATCAATAAATTGGTTATCTGCCATAACCCTTAAATCATCTGTGTCCATCATTTCTCACACCCCACTACTTCTTTAAATTCAGGAAACATCCTGATAAATAACTTTGTTGGAACTTTCTTTGTATCTATCACTTTGGATAGATTGGACTTTTTGTAAGCCTCAGATTCGCATATGAGATTCAACATCTTGTATGCGGTTTTTTTAGAAACACCAAGTTCCATGATGTCTCTATAGCCAAGCAACACTTTCATTCTTTTACGCATCTCCTTCCAACTTCAAATCCACACATATAAATTGTTTGAAGCATTGAAGATACGTTTAATAAATCTTCATTAGAACATCCGTTTTTGATTAGAAGATCTAATACCTTGCCTTCCATTTCTGTTGATTCATGGATAATTTCTATACTGCTTTTCATTGTTTCCACCCTTTCTTATCGTTTTATGCATTTTTGAATTTATTAATGAAATAAATCTGACCTTTGCCTGTAATAACCGGTGTCTTAGTTTCTCTTACAGAACCATCAGGATTCGTTACTGTTCTAATCTTGATTTCGATCAAGTCCATTTCTCTAGATTTTTGTGTTGGCATATTGTAATTTTCGCCTTTAGAACACAAATACCCATTTTCTCTTAGCCAAGCAAAGAAACGATTTTGACCCATCTTACATCCGCTTTGACTAATCAATTTAGCTTCTTGACCAACTAAGATTGAACTATCACTAGCTGCTACCGTATCGGCAAACAATGCTTTCGGTTTCATCTCGATAATCTGTTTGTTTTGTCGTTCTAACACTGACTTAGCTTCAATCAAGGCTTTAGCCATTAATTCTTCACCTGTAAGTTGTGGGGTAGCATAACTTCCTGTTTTTCTGATTTGTGGCAAGACCTCTGATGTTACCCAATGTTTGAATCTCTTTGCCGATTCCAACTTACTTCCAAAAATTAAAGCGTATAATCCAGATTCATTAATGATTGTCATTCCTCTTGGAGAATCAAAAGTACCGTTTTGGTAGTTTTGCCTATCCTCCTCGTGAACGTGCCTATTAATATCTCGACTACCGTTTTGGTATCCGAGGATGTCTGCAACGTCCTTGCCAACAAACCAAGGCTCATCATTAATAAGTAATGTTCTTACTTGATTGTTTTCAAAATTAAATAATCGTAATTCGTTCATTTTATCCTCCTATAATTATGCTCTTAGCATAGTTGATTTGTAAAAAAATTTAGATTTTTACCAAGTCTAATGAAACACTAGCTTCGGTGCAAATCTTTTTGACTTCCCAAAAGTAGAAATTCTTTGTTCCACTTTCTTTTCTTTGGTAGCTAACAGTAGATATACCAAGATATTTAGCCATTTGCTTTTGAGTCCAGCCTAAGCCAACTCGGATTTGTTTAATTGTTAATAATTCCATTTTCAATACCTCCTATCTACGCCCTTATCTTATCTACACTTATAATATACGCTTTGAGCGCAGTTATGTCAATCATTTTTTTATTATTTTAATACATTTATTTAGCTTAGAGCGTAAATTATGATATATTAATTATAGAAGTAAAATTTGTTATTGTTATGAGAAAACGAGGTGATACTATGGGTAACAAATTTGAGTGTCAAGGATTAGCCTTGAAAGAATTTAGAAAGGATAGTGGATTAACTTTAGCAGAAGTTACCGATAGGTTGCATCACGCACCTATGTGGCTTTCTGATATAGAGAATGGAAAAAAGAATATATTCTTTAAAGATGCAAAAGCTCTATGCAGAATTTATGGGCGTACTTTAGATGAATTGTCTGAATTGGTGGATAAATATGAAAGATAGATTATAATTATTGAATGGAGATGAAATAAATAATTATATTCGTTTGCTTGGTAGTATAAGTAGTATAAAAACGTCCGCAACGAAACATGATAAACTTTAAGTGCCTGTAAATAGGCAACTGTATTTTCATCTCTCTCTATTTCATGGGAAGCACACTCGCTAAAGAGTGTGTTTTTCTTTTTACTAATAAAAAAGCACTAGAAATTAATCTAGTGCATTATCTTTATCCATTAATTTAGCAATTCCTTTATCGGCTTGAGGTAGCCAATGTGCATAAACACTCAATACAGTGCTTAGATTGTCTCCTAAACGCTTTGCGACATCATATAAACTAAAATGTGAGCTTCCATCTCTTACCATATTGCCTATCATGTAACTTGCACATGAATGTCTTAAATCGTGTATACGAATAGTAGGTATTTGTTCTTCGTTGCTTTCATTTGCAATTTTAATAGCTTCTCTCATTCTTGTTCTTACTGTTGTATTGCATACGGGTATATCTATACCGAATACAAATGACTTCTCAGGAACATCCAACATTTCCTTAAACTCTCTGTATTCATCCGATAAGAACTGGGGCATTGTGATTGTTCTATAACTGTTTGGAGTTTTTGGAGTTGTGATTTTATGCAAATCTTTTGACCATGTCTTTTTAATTGCAATCGTATTGTTTTCTAAATCCACATCTTCCCAAGTCAACGCTAGTGTTTCACCAATTCTCATCCCCATATAAAATTGATTGTCGAATAGAAGATGATACAAAGGATTTTCAACATAAGGAATAAACAGATTGAATTGTTCCAAAGTCCAATACTTCATTTCGACTTTCTTTTCGTTTGGATTTTTAGCCAATTCAACAGGCGAACAAGGATTTGTTTCTAAATATCCTTTACGAACTGCAAATCTTAACATCTTATTGATTCTAGATAAATAATTCTTTGCGGTTTCATATCCTACGTTATTAATCATTAATTCCATTGCAACCTCTATATCGTTTGTTGTAATGGATTTTATATTCACATCACCTAAAATATCAATCCATCTTTCAAGCAATCTGTTCTGAACTTTATAGGTACTTTCTTTTATTCTCTTTTCTGTATATGCTGCATAGATATTAAATAATTCCTCAAGTGTGATATTCTTGTATGGGTCTTTCACGTTCTCTTTGAATATGATCTCTGCTTTTACTGCATCTTTCTTTTTTGGGAAGCCACGTTTCTTGTATTGTCTATACTTTCCATTCTTCATTTTGTACGAACCATAGAAATACCACGTACCTGTTTTTTCATCTTTTTTTACTGCCATGTAATTTTCCCTCTTTCTTTAGATAACATATAAATTTTATAAAAAACTAGTTAAAATAGGTGAAAAACAAGGCTATTTTATGCCAATATCATGCCAATAATGTATATCATACTTTATATAAAGCAATTTTCTTTTTGTTGAATGATATTTATAGGTTTCTAGCTCTTTATTTTCCTTTATTTTTTATTCATCTAGTTTACTTTATGTTCTCATATTTTCTCGTTTTTGACCACATTTTATTTAATTGAACCTAAAAAAATATTCCATGTTTTATGCCATGCACTTTATGCCATTATGCCACAAACATATTATTGTTTCCTTTCCTTATAATATATAAACAAAAAAGTCTCCCGCTTGGTAAGGAGACTCTTTTGCATAAGTTTTAGTTATCTTAGAAAGGGTGTGTTCATCCATGAAGAACACATCAATAATATAGCATATAATTTTCAAGATTTGTTAAAAAAACAAAAACCATACCTGATGTGGATGAGGTATGGAATCGTTTTGGTGACAACTTTAAAAAAGGGGAGCTTTTAGCAATTGTCACATTTTGTAGTTGTTTGCTAGTGCCACAAAGAGAAATGTTAAGATTCAATTGCACGTCTGCAATTTGCACTACACCAAAGAGAGCTTAGGCCTTTATCACTCTACTTTTCCTAGCAACATGATTATAGCATATCAGTATGAATTTTATAGAAAAAAGACCACCTTTCAAGTACTTCTAGAATGTACTCTATTCAGTGGCAGAAAAAAGCGGGTTATTTTCTTTGTAGTCGACTTGCATAAAAATAATATCAATCAGTCACGCTTGGTATGACTATAGATCAATACTAATAAATCCATATGCCTAACTTGGATTTGTACATCAAGCTAACATGGTTCACTTAGAATTTCTCATGTTTTGGCCTTTGTTAGTATAACATATCAAAAACTGCCACACAATTAAATGCGTAGCAGTTTCGTTTCTCTTTATACCTAATAAATGGTATACGAGATAAAAAGAATACGATCGTATTCCCCTAAGCATAGATATTATACCATATTATGGTATTGGTCGTATTGTGCACTCTACTAATCTATGTGCTTATATTTTAACACAAAAAAGCAAAGGACGTATAAATCATACGTCCTAGGAAACTCCTTCTACACTAGTAGACGAGCTATTTTATAATTGGCTATCTCGAGCTTGCGTGATATTTAAGGAGCAACATGATTTTCATTTCCACCAATTAAATTTTCGTTCACGATAGTTCACAAGATCATAATGTATTTACAAACGTATAAACCTCTTTTTTGCAGATTTTGTGCAAATATTAGTGTTTGATGTCGTATTTCGTACATTATGTACAATTATTTGAACAAATTAGCGATTTTTTCAACGATCTTTAGAAACAGTTCAATCAATTTATTGATTCCTGTCACATTGATTTCGTTTCCATTATCGTCTTTAGAATCTGTATTTGGTTCATCTTTTTTATCGTCTGTTGATTCATCTTTCTTAGGATTTGACTTATAAAAATCAATATCGTGGAAGATTATATCTTTGTCAATTGGATTAGCTGCATACTGATGAATAACACCTACGTTAGATTGGTCTGATTGAATATTACCATCATTCGTACCCCAATTTGCAATCCAAATAGGATATGTTGTTTCTACAAATGTTCCTAGCCAACTAGTACTAGTATAAACACCTGTATAATATCCCTTAGCACTCATATAGTCGCAGAATATTTTACAAGAGAAAGAACATCTTTCTTTTGTTAAGACACCAGCTTTCTTCTTGTAATTGTCTGCGTCCTCCATATCAAACCATACACCTAATTGAACATTTCTGTCTTTGATTAGATTATATACATACTCTGCTTCCGCTCTAGCTTGACTATCATCTAACGCATAATCATAGCAATACACACCATAAGGAATCTTTAATTGTTCACATTTATCTGCAAAGTATTCAAATTTCTTATCAGTGTGTTCTCCGTAGGAAGCACGCAAAATCACAAAGTCATATTTTGATAAATCAATATCTGAACTGTTGTGTTCTGAAATATCAATTCCGTACCCCTTAACATTCTTAGTGTAATCCGTTGTAGGTGGCTTAGAAGGCTCTGTAGAAGGCTTAGAAGGCTCTTTTTTATCTTCCTCAGTATTTGTATCAGGCGCTCTGAATTTCGCCCACATTTGGCTTCTATCCTCTGTAGCGGACACTGCAGCAAAGAACTTTCTGTCTCCTTCTTTTCCAACAACGTATCTATGTCCATTTGTAACGCACTTCCAATAATAACGAATCTCATCTCCTGAATTGCATTGTCCAAATATTTCTCCACTTGGATTATCGTAGTGTTTATGCACACCATCAACAATGAATGTTGCGATACCATCTTCCTGAGTTAATTCAATATCTTGTGTTTCAGGAGCACCGATTGTGGCCCATGGCTCAACACCATATGATTCACTGCCACTGACTGTAGCGAAACATCTGACTCCATTTGTATGAATCCATGAAATCCATCTATGTCCAAGTCCTACCCATTTTTCTGTATAGACTTGTTTTTCGCCCTTTACAAATGTTCCGTAAGAAGCACCTGTTGGTGTATCTCTATGAATAACGATAGCAGTATCATTGTTGAAAGTTGCCATTCCATTTTCTTTAATCAATTGAGAAGCATCATATGTAGAAGCATTAGTATAGAATTTAGGTCTTAAATATCCCCAAATAGCACCTTGATAGTTTAATGGCCATAACATAGCTTTAGGTTTGCCTAGAACGTTCTGAGAAAGTGCTCTGCCTTCCCAATAGATAAATATATGTCCGTATCTTGCATCACCACCTACAGACACTCCCACATCACCATTTTGGGGAGCACCCGTAACAACATCAAAGTAACTTAAAACACCATTATTTGCTCGATTGAACCACCAATCTTTGGCATGGCCACGTGCAATACATGGCTTCCCTCCCCATGCCATCAATCCTTGAATTAATGAAACACATTGTCCACCATATGGTTCTACACTTTGAACATAGTTGATGTTCATTATTTGCCCTTTATTATTAAAAACCTTATTGATAGCATAGTTATAAAACTCTTGTGGAGTTCCCATTCTTTAACCTCCTTAATTTTTATCTAGAAGAAAGTCTTGAATTTCATCTCTAGCTTCTTGGAGTTTATCTTTGTCGTTTTCAGAAAGCATATTATTGATAATTGCGATATTTGCCTTTAATGTCAAATTACCACGTTGCTTATCTTCTTCTAATCTTTCTTCATGTTCTCCTAATCTTCGAGAGTGTTCATTCAATTCTTTCTTAATCCCTTCTTGTGTGATAACTAAACTTTCAATTGATTTTATTCTCTCATTATCTCTTGCTAACCATTCTTCGTGTTTTCTAACAGTTTCTTTTAAATCGTCATTAGGTTTCTTTAGCTCTTTAATAATCTTTACTACTCCCCAAGCGGAAGCAATGAAACCTAGAAGCCATAAAACATATTCTAAATCAATAGTGATAACTTTTCCCATTAGTCACCTTTGACGTTGATTTTATCAATTCCATTATCTAATTGAATCTTAACGTATTCTTCAATTTCATCAAAAGTACTTTGAACAATTTCACTAATCATTTCTTTTGTGATAATTCCATGCAATGCATCAGGTACTAGATCATAAAGCTTACTAACAACTTCTTCAAACTTCTTTCCACCTGCATTAGTTGTATCTTTGTAGTTGTCCTCTGCTTCTTTAATGTAAACTACTGCTTGTGCAGTAATTTTGGCAATCACTTCTTGAACTTCTTTTGCTTTAGTTTTAGCTTTGGTACTAAATTTAAAATATAAAGCTAATCCACCACAAACTAAAGTAGCAGCAGTCTGTAATAAAGTTAAAAAATCTTGTACATTCATAAATTTACACCTCCAAAAATATTTCATCTCTCTCATATTTTCTGAGGTACTGTTTTATGGCATCTCAATTATATAATGAAAAGAAAAGGACGTACATTATCGCCCTTTCTCTTTGTCCAAAACATCAATTCCATTCATATATAGAATCTCATTCTGTTCTTTGATGATTTTATTTTGCTTATCAATAATATCTAATAAATATTGAATATACTCGAAATTACTCAAAATCAATCAACTCTTGATATTCTTCTTTAGTGATTTTCTTTTTCTTATAAGCTTGTTCTACTAAGAAAATATAATTATCTTTACTATACTTTCCGTCAATCACTCTGCTTTTCTGATTACTCAAAATCCTGTACATGAGTCATTCCCTCCGTTTCTTCTTCGTCAACAGGCAATTCAATACCTGCCATACAAGCAACGTATTCTGTTAGAAACTTTTGATTTGCCAATTCGTC
>PPYE01681438.1_pt1 | contig 17088 bp, 15 predicted proteins | sample 1559881 | NCBI WGS metagenome assembly PPYE01 (sample SAMN08240022, study PRJNA423297) | Human gut metagenome, whole genome shotgun sequencing project. | reverse complement strand
AACGATTGGTGGCCGGTGTGGAGGCGCAGACGCCAGGCGGGATGGAAAATCTCGGCGGCATCTTCATCACCCACGAGCATCGCGACCATGTCGCCGGACTCGGGCCATTGCTCCGACGCTACCACATTCCCTGCTACGGCACAGCTGCCACGCTGGAGGCGCTCGGCGAGGGCGTCATCGGCAAGGTGGATCCGAGCCTCATGCGGCCGCTCGAAGGAGAGGCCATGGAGCTGGCCGATTTTGCCATCGGCTGGACGCGCGTCAGCCACGACGCCGCCGATCCTGTGAGCTATCAGATCCTCTGGCGCGAGAAAAAGATCGGCATGCTCACCGACGCCGGCCGGCTGTCGGACGACAACCTCGAAGCGCTCGCTGACAGCGATCTTTTGCTGATTGAAGCTAATCACGACCGCGAGATGCTGCGCCTGGGGCCTTATCCGGTGTCGCTCAAACGACGCATCGCCTCGGATCACGGGCATCTCTCCAACGAGACCTGCGCGCAGGCGCTGAGCGGACTCATCGGTGGTCACACGAAGCATGTTGTGCTCGCCCATCTCAGCGAGAAAAACAACCTGCCGCAGCGTGCGTTTCACACCGTCTACGACCAGCTGCATCAAACCCCGCCGAAAGCGGCGCATTTCCGCCTTTGGGTGGCGCAGCAGAAGCTGCCGCTGGCACTCTCCCTCTGATCAAAGACTTCATATTAACATGCGAAGGAGCTGTAAAAAATGGAAAACGATCAGAACATGAACAACAACGATCCGCTGAACACCGCAGGATCTGACAATAGCAACAATACGAACACCTACGTGCGCGCCGACGACGCTGCAGGCGACGCCGATGTCACGCGGCTGGCGCAGCCGGTTGGCGAAAGCTACGAGGGTGCAACTTATGTGCGCGCCGAGGAGGCGCGCGCGACTGCTGAGCCAGAGCAGGAACACACCGCGCAGGCTACGCAAGCGGAGCCAGAGGGCGCTGCACAGAGCGCGTCTGCTTCTGCCGACGCGGAGCGCGTGCAGGCGGAGCAGATCGGCATTGTACCGCCGCAGCAGCCAGGCGGCACGCAGATGCCTGGCGGCAAGACGAAGCGCCGCAAAAACAATGGCTGGGTCAAGGCCGTTGCGCTGCTCTTGATCGGCGCCATCATCGGCGGCGCCACCGGTGGCGTTGTCGGCGCCAAGGTTGGCGGCTCGAACACCATCCAGGCTGTGTCCACGCCGCGCAATACCGACGAGATCACCTACGACGAGAGCGGCAACATGACTGTGTCGAGCATCGCTGCGGAAGCGACGCCAGCTGTCGTCAGCGTTTACAATATGACCACCCAGTCGGCGTACGGCGGATTTTTCGGCTTCGGCCAGCAGCAGCAAGAAGGCGACAGCGGCAGCGAGACTGCGCAGGGCTATGGCTCCGGCGTGCTTATCAGCGCTGACGGCATGATCGTCACGAACTACCACGTCATCGAAGGCGCCGACAGCGTTGTCGTCACCACCGAAGATGGCACCCAGTATGACGCCGAGGTGCTCGGCGCTGACTCGAACCTCGACCTCGCCGTGCTGAAGATCGACGGCAAGGATATGCCGTACCTCGATTTCGCCGACAGCGACCAGGTTCAGGTTGGTGACATGGCCGTCGCCATCGGCAATCCACTCGGCAGCGAATTTGCCAACACCGTCACCGACGGCATCGTCAGCGGCATCGACCGCGAGATCTCCAGCGAAAACGGCGACATCGGCTACATCCAGACCAACGCCGCGATCAACAACGGCAACAGCGGCGGCGCGCTCTTGAACGGCCAGGCGCAGCTCATCGGCATCAACTCGCTGAAGGTTTCTTCCTCCGGCATGATGAGCAACGTTGAAGGCATGGGGTTTGCGATCCCATCCAACACCGTGCTGGAATTTGTCAACAGCGTCAAGGATGGAAAAAACACCAACACCTCTACGAAAAAAGCCTGGGTCGGCATCAGCGGCTATAGCCTCGATGAAGATCTGGCCAACCAGGTCGGCGTCGATCAGACCTCCGGCATTCTCGTGGCCAGCGTCACCAACGGCGGGCCAGCTTATGAAGCCGGCATCCGCATGGGCGATGTGATCACCGCCGCCGACGGCAGCACCGTCACGAGCTTTGAGGATCTGTCCAAGCTTCTCGGCAGCAAAAAACCGGGCGACACCATCACTCTCACCGTCGAACGCAGCGGCCAGAGCACAGATGTGCAGGTCACCCTCGGCGAACAACAGGAATAATTGATACAGCAGGCGCGGCATGCCGATAATGGTTGACCGCGCCTGCTTTTTTTCGTACACTGAAGGAGACAAACGACCACAAAGGAGGATCATTCCATGATCATTTTATATGCCATTCCGGAAAACGACAGCCGCGCTGTGCGTTTGCGTGAAATGCTCAGTGAAGAGGGCATCGACCATCGCTATGTGGGCACACATCGACCACGACGAAGCAGCGAAATTCCTCGACAAGCTCGTCGACAACGGCATTGTTTTCGGCTATCAGGTGCTCGCCGACGCAACCATGATGGATCTGCCGCTCGGCGATATCCTCATCGGCCACCGCGATTACCAGCAATTCCTGGCCAAGCTCTCGTTCCTGCAGCAGATGATCGACGGCTGCGCGGCGCTCAAAGAAACCAGCTACGATCCTGATAAATGGAGCGCGCTGAAGATCGCCATCGCCAACGGCAACGATTTCCTCGACGCCGTTGTCAGCGACACCGACAGCCAGTTTGACCAGATCGATCCGAAGGACATCGATGGCCTCATCGCCAACCTTCAGAACGCCATGAAACAACTCCTGGGTTGAGGGAACCGCGTGGAGTTTTCGCACGCTGAGGAGGGAACGCGGTAGTCAGAGCAGGAACGTGCAGCGCACCTTTGACGAACGACATTGAGTATTATTTGCCGGCGCAGTCAACTGATGGTTGACCGCGCCGGCTTTTTTTCGTATACTGAAAACGCAAAATGAACATGAAATAAAAATGTTCATTCCAAGTGCCCCTGCCTGTAGGATGGCCGAGGGCGTTCGGCGATCGGCACTGCTGCGTGGAGAACAGCAGGCACAGGCGTATGAGATTGGAAGTTATTGCCAAGGAATTTACATGAAGGAGAAAAAATGCTTAGTTTAACAAAATTACTGACCGGCGATGCGTATTTCGGTGATGATCTGCGCTATACGCCGGCGAGCCGTCGTGCCCAAAATGGCGTTGCGGAAGGGCGCGGTCCGGTTGTGAGCTGGAACTGCACCCGCACCTGCAATTTGCAGTGCCGCCATTGTTATGCCAATTCTGAAAGCAAACGCTATGAAGGTGAACTGACCACAGAGGAAGCTCTGGCATTCATTGACGATCTTGCCGCTTTTAACGTGCCAGTGATCCTCTTTACCGGTGGTGAACCACTGATGCGTGAAGACCTGTTCACCCTCACAGCCTATGCGCGCGAAAAAGGCATTCGCGCGACCCTGTCGACCAACGGCACCCTGATCACGCTGGAGATGGCACGCACCATCAAAGACCACGGCATTGGCTATGTCGGCATTTCTATCGATGGCGACCCTGCTGTTAACGACGCCTTTCGCGGTGTGGAAGGTGCATATTCGCGCGCCCTGGCAGGTATCCGCAATTGCCGGGCTGTGGGGCAGCGTGTGGGGCTGCGCTTTACGATCAACCGCAGCAACGCCGCTTCGGTGGCGACGGTGCTGGATTTGCTCGAACACGAAGATATTGACCGCATCTGCTTCTATCATCTGGTGTATTCCGGGCGCGGTGCCGCCATTCAGGAGGAAGACCTTACCGCACAGGAAACCCGTGCCGTGGTGGACTTGATCGTTGATCGCGTGTTGGACTTTGAGCGTCGCGGTTTGAAAAAAGAAGTGCTCCTCGTCGATAACCATGCCGATGGGCCGTATCTCTATCTCAAATACCGCGACAAATATCCGGAACGCGCGGCGGCGATCTATCGTCTGCTGATGATGAGCGGCGGCAACCGCTCCGGCATGGCTTTTGCCAACGTGGACAACGAAGGCAATGTGCATCCCGATCAATTCACCCAGCACCATATTCTGGGAAATGTGCGCGAACGCGCCTTTGGTGAGATCTGGAGTGACACGACGCTGCCGCTTTTGGCAGGGCTGAAAAATCGCAAACCTTTGCTGGATGCGCGCTGTCGGGCTTGCAGCTGGCTGGAAATCTGCAACGGTAATTTCCGTGCGCGCGGCGAAGCTATGACAGGCGATTTCTGGGGCTTCGACCCAGCCTGCTATCTGACAGACGAAGAACGTGCCCTGCCGGCACCAGAGGTGCAGCCATGAAGATCGTCAGCTGGAACACCACCAACGCTTGTAATCTCTACTGCGCCCATTGTTATCGCGGCTCCGGCGAAGAAGCAGCCGGTGAGTTGACCACTGCCGAAGGCATGACACTCATCGAGGACATTGCCAGAGCTGGTTTTCAGATCATGATCTTTTCCGGCGGTGAACCGCTGCTGCGGCCCGATATTTTTGACCTCATCCACTATGCGCGCGAAGTGGGTCTGCGCCCTGTGCTCGGTACCAACGGCACCCTGCTCACACTGGAGACGGCACGCGCTCTCAAGGACGCCGGTCTGACGGCGGCCGGCATCAGCCTCGACAGCCTTGATGCCGCTGCGCATGACCGCCTGCGCGGTCAGCAGGGCGCCTGGCAGGCGGCTGTGAACGGTATGCAGCATTGCCGCGCTGTCGGGCTGCCGTTTCAGATTCACACCACCGTCATGGACTGGAACGAAGCCGAGATCACGCAGATTACAGATTTTGCCGTCGAAATTGGCGCGCGTGCGCACCATATCTTCTTTTTGGTGCCGACTGGCCGCGGTGAAGATATTGAAGACCAGGCACTGGAGCGGCACGCTTATGAAAATGTGCTCACGCGCATCATGAGCAAAGCAAAAAACGTGCCGATCGAAGTAAAGCCAACCTGTGCCCCGCAGTTCATCCGCGTTGCCGATCAGGTCGGTCATAAGCAGCGCTTTGCCAAAGGCTGTCTTGCCGGCATCAGCTATTGCATCATTTCTCCGCGCGGCGACGTACAGCCGTGTGCCTATCTCGATCTGCCGCTGGGCAACGTGCGTGATCTGCCGTTTGACCGCATCTGGGCCGAGAATGAAACCCTCGCGCGCCTGCGCACGCGGGATTATAGCGGCAGCTGCGGCGACTGTCATTACAGCGATCGCTGCGGCGGCTGTCGGGCGCGCGCAGCCTATTATCATCGCGGCGATTACATGAGCGCCGATCCACTTTGTGTGCTGAATCGAGAGGGGGAGAACGATGATTGAACTCGATCCCATCGATCGCCAGATCCTGATGATCCTGCAGCGTGGTATTACTATTGAAAGCCGTCCCTACCAGGCCATGGCCGATGAAATCGGCGGCATCAGCGAAGAAGACGTGATTCGGCGTATCGCGCGCCTGAAAGAGACCGAGATCATCCGCCGTATGTCCGGTTTTTTCGATTCTCGCCGTCTGGGCTATCAGTCCATGCTGGTGGCTGTGAAGCCGCTGCCTGGCGCCTTTGATCAGGCCGTGCACTTCATCAACCGCTTTCCCGGCATCACCCACAACTACGAACGCAGCCACACTTACAGCATATGGTTCACCATCATTGCCATCAACCGCCCAACATTGGATTGGATTCTCGACCGCATCGAAGATTGCGGTGCCGTGGAAAGCATGATGCGCTTTGAGATGAGCCAGCGATTTAAGATCGACGTCACCTTCGACGTTGCAGAGCAAGGAGGGGGACGCCATGTCAGTCGTACTTAGCGAACAGGAAAAAGCCATCGTGCGTGCCCTGCAGCAGGATCTGCCTCTCGTGCCAGAACCTTACCGTGCCGTCGCCGACGACCTTGGCATCAGCGAAGAAGCCCTTTTGGAAGGCATCCGTGGATTGCAGGAAAAAGGCTGCCTCAAGCGCATCTCCATCGCTCTGCGCCATAAAAACGTTGGCTATAAAGTCAACGTCATGCTTGTCTGGGACATCCCTGAAGACGCCATCGCCGCCGTTGGTGCAAGCGTCAGCAGCCATCCCGCCGTCACTCATTGCTACAAACGCAATCGTCGGCCGGACTTCCCCTATAATTTTTATACCATGGTGCACGCCCAAAGCGACGACGAATACACACGCATTCTCGATGAGCTTTGCGCCCTGGTGCGTGCCCAGTTGGGCCATGATGTGCCGCATGAAGGACTGCGCAGCCTGCGCGAACTCAAAAAGATCGGCATGAAATATTTCCTTGAAACGCCAGATGAAATGATCGAAGAATGATCACCAAGGACCACTCCTGCGAGTGGTCTTTTTTTGTGCACCAGCATTCTATCTTTGCAGCCTGAATGGAGAGGTGGTTTTGGTTCGCGAAAAATGGTAAAAATCAAATTAAAAATCGAATTTTTTGTTAAAGGCTGCAAATACCGTTTGTTACAATCATGTACGACCATTGATGGCTCTGTAAAATGAGCAACGTTGCGTGTTGTTCTTTTGCGGAGCTGCTTTTTTATTAGTGCCTTTAAAGCGCATGGTTAAGCTGTTTTGGACGAATATAGAATGAAAATGCGTGCTTACAAATTTTGTTTGTAAGCGTTCGCATATACATTGCTTATCTGATGGATAAATGAAAATAAGTGTCTATAATAATAACCATAGAGAAAAACTTGTGTTGGCCAACACAATAAAACACCTTAAAACAACAGTGATCATCAGTAGAGGAGAGATTATATCATGACTAGTAGAAAACCAATGGCTCAGAAACTTCTGCTTTTAGGTCTTGATGGGATGGACCCACGTTTAACGAGAAAATATGTTGATGAAGGTAAGATGCCAAATACTGCCGAATACATTCGTCGCGGCGCTGCCCGTCATGACCTGGTGATGCTTGGCGGCCATCCAACGATTACTCCGCCAATGTGGACGACTCTGGCAACCGGTGCTTATTCAAACGTACATGGCATTACAGGGTTTACCCGTGTAGGCAGTGACATCGATAGAGTTTCCTACAATTTTGACAGCCGTCTCTGCAAAGCGGAGCAGTTGTGGAATGTTTTCGCTGAAGCTGGCAAGAAGACCCTCGTATGGCATTGGCCTGGCAGCGCTTGGCCACCAAGCTCTGACAGTGAAAACCTCTATGTCGTCGATGGTACCTCTCCAGGGAGCGTCGGCATGTCTGTGGCTCAGATCGAAGGCGAATATCTGGTCTCTGCAAATGTCAATCAGCCTGTGGTTACCTTTAAAAAGAAAGCCGCTTCTGAAGCCAACCCTGCCTGCGTTGTCACTGGCTTAGAGCTGGATGACGAAGACCAGCGCGAGGACACCCTGCTTGACCGTATCGAAAGCGTGAGATCCGAAGCAGGCGCGAGCATCATTGTTATGGATGAAAACTACACCACCAGTGCGGCAACCGAAATTGGCCTTGACCATGCGTTGTCCCCAGTCAAGGATGCATCCAGCTGGGCCAATGCGCCAGAAGACGCGAAAGAATTTATTGTGCTCTTCTCTGGTGGGATGATTCGTCGTCCAGCACTCATCTTAAAGGGCGAGGATGGCAAGTACGATAAAGTCGCACTCTACAAGTCCAAGAAAGACATGGATCCATATGTGGTTCTGACCCCTGGTGTACTTGCCCGCAGCGTACAGGATGAAGCTATTGTCAATGATAAGAAGTATCGTGTTATTCGTAACCTGAAGGTGTTGGAACTGGCAGAAGATGGCACCCAGCTTTCCATGTATATTTCCCCGGCTATGGATATCGACAATGATACTGTCTACCATCCAAAACGCATCTACAAAGACATCTGTGAAAATGTTGGCTATCCAACGCCTACCGCTAATATCGGCTGCCAGAGTGATACGCTGATCACCGATTGCATGCTCGATTGTTGGTACTCCACTGCTGACTGGCAGGCAAAAGCGCTTCACTATATGATTGAGAACGAAGACATTGAAGTTGTTTTCTCTCACTTCCACGCTATCGACTTGGAAGAGCACATGTTCATCAAGCATCTGGCTGAATTGCCAATAAACCGCAATCCAGTGTCCATGGCAGAAAAATGGATGGAAAACCTTTATAAACAGGCCGACTATTATCTTGGTAAATTCCTCCACTTCCTCGATGAAGGCTGGACGGTTTGCATCTTCTCCGACCATGGTCAGGTTGCACCTAAGCATGGCATTCGTTTCCTCGGCGACCCAGCCGGTGTCAACCTGCGCATTATGCAGGAACTCGGTTATACCGATGTGCTCCGCGATGAAAATGGCAACGAATTGCAGGAAATCGACTGGACCAAGACCACAGCTATTGCCAACCGTGAATGCAACATCCACATTAACCTCAAAGGCCGTAACAAACACAAACTTGCTGATGGCACGGTGATCGATGGCCTTGTGGATCCTGAAGATAAGTATGAATTCGAAGAAAAGATCATGACTGATCTCTATGGCTACAGAGATAAAGAAACCGGCAAACGCATCGTATCTGTTGCACTGCGTAATAGAGATGCCGTGCTCCTTGGTTATGGTGGCCCAGACTGCGGCGATATCGTTTACTGGATGGCAGAAGGCTACAACTTTGACCATGGCGATTGCCTCTCGACCACCCTTGGCGAAAACAGCACCTCTGTATCCCCAATCTTTATTGCTGCCGGCCCTGGTGTTAAAGAAGGTTATGAAACCGATCGTGTCATTCGTCAGACAGACTTTGCAGCAACAGTAGCAGCGCTTGGTGGTGTCAGAATGCCTCATCAGTGCGAAGGCGCACCAGTTTATCAGATTTTTGACGAAGAGTACGTATATTAATGAAATAACGATATTGTAGGGAAGGGCTGTTACGCAAAACTAAATGAAGAGAAACGCGTGACAGCCCTTTTTATGTGAAGACATGGATTAAAATTTTGTAAAAAAACAGAATAACAAAATCGAAGAAGGAGTAGCAATGAGTGTTTGCGATTAGATTTTGTTAGGGGGAAACCTTATGAGTACACAAACAACCAATAAATCGACCTGGATTAAATGGCTGGTCTGTGCGATCTTGACAGCCATCTGTCTGATTATTCCAGAGCAGGGTATTTATACTCATCAAATAAAATGGTTCCTGGCGATCACGGTACTGTGTCTGGCTTTAAGCGCTTTTGAGTTGATTCCTAATTTTGCCGTAGCCATTCTTTTGCCAGCTCTGTGGGTGTTCTTTGGAGTGTCGGACTTTGCAACTGTTATGTCATCTTGGACGAGCTCGACGATGTTGATGATCGTTGGTGCTTTCTTTATGGCTGCCAGTTTAGAAGATTGCGGTCTTTTGAAGCGTATCGCTTTTAAAATGATGTGCATGGTCAAAGGGAATTATTTTTTATTAATGTTCATGATGATGGTCGTCGGGATCATTCTGAATATCCTGACCTTTGGCGCATCTTTTGTTATCGTGCCAGCGATGGCCGTAGGGCTTTGTCTTTCTTTGGATGGTTTAGGCACTAAGACGGCTGCCGGTTTGGGCGCTGCCTGCATTCTGGGTTGCGCAACGGCTCACTCTTATACTTATATGGCCGCGTCCTGGGGCGTTATCAACACTCTGGGAGCTGAGTTCCTTGAAAAACCGGTAACGCCTTTGATGATGATGGGCCATTGCTGGCCAATGTTTCTTGTATCGATTGTGGTGCTTTACATTGCTTATCTGATGTTCCGCCCAAAAGAAGGGCTTGGTGACATCAAATACTTCAGAGAACATCTGGATGCAATGGGTAAAATGACCCGTCGTGAAAAGGTAAATGCCATTGTTTTGGTTCTTCTGGTGCTCTATGTGTTCACCACTGAATGGACTGGCCTCACCATGGAACTGGGCTTTGCGATTATTCCGTTTTTACTCTATCTGCCTGGGATCGACGGTGCAGAGTTTGAAACGGCGCTCAAGACCAATTTTGAAATGCTTTTCTTCATTGCAAGCTGCATGGCCATTGGTACCGTTGCCACTCAACTTGGCTTGGCAGAAGAGTTGGCAAATCTCTGCATGACGCTTCTGCACGGCAACGACAATATCATCGTTGTACTGACGGTTGTCTTTGCGGTTGTGTTTATTTTGAACTTTTTGATGACACCAATGGCTATCTGGTCGATTCTCACAGTGCCGCTTCTGTCGATTGCAGTGAATATGGGGTACAACCCATTGCCATTTGCTTACGCAGTCAACGCTGTTGCGGAAGCGATTTTGCTTCCATATGAATATGTTCCATATTTGGTCATTTATGGTTTTGGCCTGATGAAATTCAAAGATTTCCTGGTTTTTAATGCGATTCGTTCTGTGCTTGTATTAGCAGGTGTTGTGCTTGTATTGACAGGATACTGGCATATTATTGGATTGTTGTAAAAAAGCGATTTGAAAAAAGCTTCTGCGTCTCAATGGCGCAGAAGCTTGGTGTGTTTTGTATGAATGGAGGAAAATACGATGGCTTATGAAAACCGAACAGATATGCTGCAAAAACGCAGTGAACGATGTGTGTGCAAATATTGTGGTGGGCAGCTGCACGTCAAGAGTATCGCGTTTAACGAGATTGTGGATGGTCGTACAGAACTTTTCTGTGACAGCTGCGGACGTGTAGAATTTGGCGTAGAGCCGGAGATTTACCAGGCAGCCAAGTATTATGTGGAAGAATTTGACTACAACTGCTATCCGGATCTGGACTATACAGAAACAACCAAACAGATGTCCATCGCGCGCGTCGCTGAGATTATGGACTGGCTGGCAACAAACCTGGACATCCTTGGTGAGGATGGTTTCACGGTACCAATCCATATGGATAAAAACAGAGTCAGTGAGTGTCTGCATCTTACCGACAGTGATCTTTAAAAGAAGGTGATGACGATGCCAAAAGAATTGGTGATCGATGTAAAAAATCTTGAACTAAAAGCGGGTTATCGCTATCTCTTGAAAGATATCAATTGGCAGGTAGAGCGCGGTGAAAACTGGGTGGTATTCGGCATGAACGGCAGCGGGAAAACCACGTTGCTATCTGTTCTTGCTGGTTACAAACAAGCTACTGCAGGGAACTTTACCGTTCTTGGTGAAACGTACAGCGCAGAAAATATTCTCAATTTACGTCGGCGCATTGGCTGGGTGAGCGGTTCATTTTTTGATCAGAAATATACGCGTGAATCGGCGCTGGATATTGTACTTTCAGGAAAAACTGGGGCCCTTGGTCGTGATAAACAGCTGATCTCTGATGAAGATATCAAACAGGCGAAAAGATTGCTGACCGAACTGCGATTGGGCGATAAAATTTATCAGCCGTTTCATATGATGAGCAAAGGTGAACGTGAAGACACCCTGATCGCTCGTGCGCTTCTGTCTGATCCGGAAATTTTGCTCCTGGATGAACCCTGCACCGGGCTGGATATTCTGGCGCGAGAACATTTCCTGAATACGCTGCGGGATTTGGCAGAAAACAGTGCACTCACTATCATCTATGTTACCCACTATACCGAAGAAATTTTACTGGATGTGTTCAAAAAATCACTGCTGTTGAAAGGCGGTTTGATTTACGCGCAGGGTGATACGGAAGCACTGTTTACAGATGAGGTATTTGAAGGATTTTTGGACGCACCGACGCACATCTTTACGCGAGACTACCATGGTTTGGAAGCACGTGTGGAAACAGTGTCACATGTGGCGAAACTGATGAAAGGAGGACGCGCATAATGACAGACTTGAGAAAAATGAGCCTCTTTCGCGATGTGCAGGTGGCGCTGGAATTTCAGCAGATGGCCGCACAGGGGTGTGTGGATACAGAGTTTACTATGTATGGCACGATTTACTACACAGATGACCAGCGCCAGTACATGATCAGTGCCAATGCACCACGCATCATTGATTTTATTGACACAGACATCGATCAAGGGTATCTGGCGCTGCCGTTGTGCACGCTGACGGAGACTTGTCATGTACCAGCAGGCGAACGCGAACGTATCGCCAATGAAGTGAAGGTGCGCCTGGCTCGCAAGTTACAGACTGAGTATTCCGTGCAGTTTATGCGGTTGTTGGCACGTTTGAACAAGCGTGAGGGCAACGACATGGCGAAGCCTTTGCTCACGGCGTTATGCAAAAAATATGCCAATACCTTCTCGGCCGACCGTCTCGATGTTCTTGAGCAGCTTGTACGTTATGCCTATCGGCGCAAAGTGCTGACAAGTGCATCTTATGAGGAATTTCAGGCATGGTTTTCAGAAGAACGTGAGAATCTTGCCGATGATATCATTCCAAAGGATATCATGAGTAAAACCTGGTACACGCTGACTTATGAAGACCGTCCTGGGCATAAAAAACAACTTACCAATGCGCGCAAAGAATGGGCTTACAATAAAAAAATTGCCCTCGAAAAAGAGGGCAAGATTGTAGCTCCGGTGTACGCACATACCTATTGGTACAATAATCAAAATGGTATGATGGAAGATACGCGAGATCAGCATCAGGCGCTTTGCCGAAAGCTGCTTGACGATGAATACTGGGAGGCTGTGCGGGAGATTGCAGGTTATCCAGCATTTATTAGTGCGGAAGATTTGGTAGGATTTTTATCAGAATGTGAACAGGATTCTGAGACAGAGGCGCTGCGTTACTTTGGTAATGTATGGCGCATTGTTCAGAAGAGCGATTGAAAAATGTGCAAAAAATCACGGATGCTGCCTTCATGGGCATCGAAATAGGTGCTTGTCACAATGGCGCGAAAAGAAAGAGCCGGTACATTGCGAATCGGAAGAGTGATAACATCGTCAATGATATCTGGGAGTGCGGTGTGATTTTTGAGGGCAGATTTGTTGATAAAGCCGAGTGCGTTCTGATAGAGGATCGCATTTTGATAGATGCTGAGACTGTTGGTGATTGTCAGATAGTTCGGTTCACCAGCCTCTTCGAGCAGGAAGCGTACATTGTTAGCGCTTGCATGGCTGCCCTGATAGATGGCAAGGGGATATTTAAGAATGGTATGAAGAGAGACACTTTTCTGTTTGGCTAATGGATGAGATTTAGCGACGACAATATAGAGTTTGTCATCATAGATGGAAAAAATTTTGTGCTTTTCGGAATTTTTGGAGAGAGAGTTGCCCAAACAACCAATAAGTCCAAGCGCCGGTGTGTTATCTTGGAAGATCATTTCGGTGATTTCTCCATACTCTTTTTCCATCAAGAGGAGTTGGGTGTTTGGATGCGCTTGTGTGAAGAGTTTTGAGATGTCTGGCACGAAGGTATTGCCAACAGCTGGCGTGAATAAGATTTGCAGATTTTCTTTCTTTTCGTGGATGGGAGCATTGGTTGTTCGCATTTGCCCAAGGGTATCATCCAGATTTTTTAACATCTCCTCTGCGAATTTTGCCAACAACCGCCCGTTTTTTGTCAGTGATACGCCGTGCGTGTGGCGAATAAGCAGATCGTGACCGACTTCGTTTTCGAGCTTTTTAATCGAAGTACTGAGCGCCTGCTGCGAAATATGCACCTGCTCACTGGCCTTGTTGATGGATCCCAATCGTTGAATCAAAACCAGATAACGCAGTTGATCAATATGCATAAGATCCCTCCGTCCATTGCAGTGAAAAGTGATTGATGGTGTAAATCATCATATCTTTAGTATATCACAAATATGGATGATTTCACAGGAAGCCGCACATTTCTGAAAAACTACGGCATGACTATTTTTGCATCGAATATCTGCCTTGTTTCGAAGCTGGTATATAGATATGGCAATCGCTGGGGTATCTACAGAAATGATGCGATCGATATAGAGACGCTTTAACACGTGTTGTTTTAACATGAAGAGTTTATTTCGACCTGCCGTAGCGTAGCATCGAGATAGACTCTTTTGCTTTATCGTTATATAGGGAGTTGATATTTATGAACCTACAACAAGAAAAAAAGGAGTGGTTCGGCAACATCCGCAGCGATATACTCGCCAGCCTCGTTTCATCCTTCGCCGTCATCCCAGAAGTCGTCGGCTTCTGCATCGTCGCCGGCATCAGCCCCATGATGGGACTCTATGCATCCTTCTGGCTCACTGTATTACTCGCTTTCCTCGGTGGACGCCCGGCCATGATTTCTGCTGCAGCTGGCTCCATGGCCCTCGTCATCGTCAGTCTTGTACGTGATTACGGTCCTGAGTACCTCATGCTCGCTACCATCCTTTGCGGCATCATCATGCTCATTTTCGGTATCCTTGGCATCGGCAACCTTTTAAAACTTATCCCCGATACCGTGCGGATTGGTTTCGTCGACGCCCTTGCCATCCTCATCTTCTCTTCCCAGCTTGGCAATTTTGAAGGAGAAAGCTGGCCCATGTTCGCCCTCGTCCTTTTAGGCATCGTCATTATCTACGCTTTTCCTTACCTCACCACAGCCGTTCCATCCACCCTTATCACCGTCATCGTCGTCACCGCCATCTCCATTCTCGGCCATGTCGACGTACGCACCATCGGCGACATGGGCACCATCACTGCCTCTTTGCCACCCTTTCATATTCCAGACGTACCATTAAATATAGAAACCTTCCTCATCGTTTTGCCATACTCCTTCTCACTCGCCATCGTCGGCCTCTCTGAAACCCTCCTCACCAGCAAAGTCATCGACGAAATGACAGACAGCCAAAGTGACCGCAACAGAGAATGCCGCGGACTCGGCATCGCCAACGTCGTCAGCGGATTCTTCAGCGGCACCTGTGGCTGTGCCATGATCGGACAAGCCATCGTCAACGTCAATTCCGGAGGCAGAGGCAGACTGTCGAACCTTGTTTCAGGCAGCTTCCTGATGGTCCTCATCTTCCTCCTGAACGACCTCATGGTACAGATCCCCCTCGCCGCTCTTACCGCCGTCATGATCACCGTCAGCATCTCCACCTTTGATTGGGGCGCCTTGCGACGATTGTACCGCATGCCAAAGAGCGACGCCTTAGTCATCCTCATCGTCGTCGCCGTCGTTGTTGCCACCAATAACCTTGCCTATGGCGTTATCCTTGGATTGGCACTCACCGCCATCTTTTTCTCTTTACACATGTCATCGTTGAAGGTGGAAGAGATACGCAATGGAAAAACCCTCATATACATCGTCAAAGGTCAACTCTTTTTCGCATCGACAGAAGCTTTCACCGAAGCGCTCAACTTTCACAACGACGCTAAGACCATCATCCTCGATCTCAGCCGGGCCCGATTATGGGATGAGTCGGCTGCTGCAGCGATCCGCGGTGCACTCATGCATTTTGAAAACAACAGCAACCATGTACAGCTGTGCGGCATTGATAAGAGCAGCTGTGGGTTGGTGCGACATCTTTACGGAGAGGATGTGTTTTAAGGAAACGAACCAGGAGGATGTGTTTCGTACACTGAAACTAGACTATGCAAAAAATATTTTTGTCAATATCGATTATATGATAGGTTATTGGCTGTTAGGATCGACTGATAAGTCTGTGTCTTATATTTGCAGTAAATCTGCCATTGTGCTCTGGTGAAGGTTATTGTCAAAATGAACCCGACAAAAAAGTTGGAAATTCATACCAAGAGAAAAGGTGGTTACAGAAATGGCGCTGATGGATAAGCGTTCTCTCTATGGCTGCAGGATTTTGCGCATGGATGATTGTTGCTACAGAGGGCGCCTGATATAATGAAATTATAATATGACAGACCGTGCACAAAAACGCAACAGAAAGAAGGGGAGACAGATGAAAACGCGCTTGAAAATAGGTTGGCTGGTGGCTGGGCTTGCGGCTGTCGCCGTGCTGCTTGTGGCCGTGGGGTTCGCCATTGGCGTCAGTGCCGGGCCGGACGACCCGGCACCGGGGCCGGAAGAATATCATATCTACGACGGCCGCGAGGGCATTCAGACGCAGGCAGAAGTGATCAATGCGTCGCGCGATGTTGTGATCATGGAAGATCCGCAATATATTGGGCCGGTGACGATGATCACATTTGGGCTAAGCCCTATGAGCAGACATACGGAAATTTATGATCATAACGGCTATGTGCTGTCAAAGCTCACCACGACGACGACCATAAGATCGGAAGATTATATGACGTTCGATGTCGTTGATGCTGATGGCAATATTGTCGGAAAAGGTGACGGGTCTGGATTGCAGCTTGATCGTCACACGCCTTTGCACCCACTCTATTCCTATCAACTGGGTTCTGCCATCACGCCGTACTGGCTGGCCCTGTTGCAACAGAACTGAAGCGTTTTCGTCGCACAAAAAATCGCCGAACGTTTTTCGCAATGAAAACGTTCGGCGTTTGTTGTTTAGTAGCTGTGGATGAAGCGCCAGAGATTGTCGCGGGTCTGGCGCAGCACGTCTTCAGTGGTCAGGTGGCGGATCTCGGCGATCTCGCTGGCGATCTGGATGAGGGTGGCGGGATAATCGTCCTCGCTGACGTCGCGGCCGGTGGCCCAGCGCACGGCGTCGATGCCGTCGGTCTCGATGAGCAGACGGTCGAGCGGTGTGCGCTCGGCGACGGCGGCAACGGCTGGATCGATGGACGGAAATGGGCCGACGCTCATGTAGCAGCCGAGGGCGAGGTACTCGTCGAGATAATCCGGGCAGGAGTACCAGTGCACGTGGTAGGTGTTGGGATGGTGGCGGAGAATCTCCAGCGCTTCCTGCTCCATGCCTTTGATGTGGAGCACGACGGGACGCCCGCTGTTTATGGCGTACTTGAGCTGATCGCTAAACCATTTGCGCTGTTCGTCAAGGTCGCTGTCGCACCAGACGTTATCGAGGCCGATCTCGCCGAGGATGTCCACCGTGTTTATGGCGTTGATCATGTCAAAGCCGCCATCGTTCTTTGGCGGCAGATGCCAGGGATGGATGCCGCAGGAGACAAAAACGTACGGATTTGCTGCGGCCAGCTGCCGGGCGGTTTTGCATTCCTCAGGTGTGGCGGCGCTCACGATGGTGAGCACGTCGTGAGCGCCGAGAAAACGCGCGGCGAAATCTGAAAGATGGATGTGCGCGTCGCTCAAAAGATTGTCATCGAAAGTCATGCGCTTGCCTCCTCACTCAGCAGATGGTGGATGCGTGTGCGCAGATCGCCCTGGGCGTAGAGCC
>PPYE01454774.1_pt1 | contig 17094 bp, 8 predicted proteins | sample 1559881 | NCBI WGS metagenome assembly PPYE01 (sample SAMN08240022, study PRJNA423297) | Human gut metagenome, whole genome shotgun sequencing project. | reverse complement strand
TTTCCAATGGTTCAAAGATACTAATTTGAAAGCAAATCACAACACTACTAATTCACCCCCTGCTTTTTCAGTGTTGTTTCCAATGGTTCAAAGATACTAATTTGAAAGCAAATCACAACATCGTGCTGTTTGGCACGCTGAATTTTATAGTTGTTTCCAATGGTTCAAAGCTACTAATTTGAAAGCAAATCACAACTGCTTGGACGGTATCTCCGACTTCGGCAAGGTTGTTTCCAATGGTTCAAAGATACTAATTAAAAGTTGAATATAACATGGATGTGAAAAGCATAATGATATATGGCACTGAATAAAAGTACCGGGAACATGTATGCCTTCGTTTCACATACATATAACCCGATGAAAGGCGAATGTGAACACTCTTGTTCATATTGTTTTATGAGACGTAAACTTCTCCTGCCTCCCTTGCGTCTGGAGCTGAAGGAACTGAAAGTGAACCTGGGGGAAGGCAACTTTATCTTTGTAGGCAGCAGTACGGATGAATGGGCGGCTAATGTCCCGGCAGAGTGGATTGAGCAGGTACTGGACTATTGTGACGGTTTTGATAACAGGTATCTCTTCCAATCCAAGAATCCCGCTCGTTTTTTGGAATATCTGGATCATCCGGTCATGAGAAAGTCCGTCCTTTGCACCACCATTGAGACGAACCGTTTTTATCCGGATATAATGAGGAATGCTCCCCTGCCCCGGGAACGTGCAATTGCTATGCGAGAGATTGCTAGTCATGGAATCCCCACCTATGTAACCTGTGAGCCCCTGATGCAATTTGACCTGGCAGAACTGGTGGAACTGGTCGGTATATGTTCGCCACAGCAGGTGAATATCGGTCGTAACTCACGATATGATATTATCCTTCCCGAACCGACTGCGAATGAAGTGAAGATGTTGAAAGCGGAACTGGAACAGCTGAAGAACAACGGCTACGTTCCCTCCGGAGATAAGAAGGCCGATACGGGCTGGCTTGCATTCTATATCCATCCGAGCACGCTCTCTGACAACGGGGACGAGACGATGAAGTATTATTCCGATACGGGGGCGTACCTGCTCTCACTGGAGGAGTTCCTTTACAGGTTGATGACCGAACCCGACTATGTGTTCAACGCCACTACGGGACTTTGCAAGGTGACGGTTTACGCCAACGAGTATTTCTATGAGCGAGATCCCATGCAGGAGAACGCCCCCCAGGACAAGGATCTGTGGAAGACCTTTGCCAATGTCGAAGACCGGACCTTCGACCTGCTGGTGAACACCTCACATGAAATCTCCCCCGACGGACAGTCACGGTATCACCAGGCCATTGTCTCGATTCGCCAGATGTCCATAAAGACGGTGTTTGTCAGCTGTCCCGACGGCATGCGCGTGTGGGGGGGGGTGGAGAACGTGAACGAGACCGAAGACCTGGACTGGTCAGTAAAAGCCCCCAGTGAGGCGGACGCCTTCTATAACAAGTACTATGCGAATGGCTGGACGAATACCTGGAAAGCGATGGCACGTTCGGGACTTGCGGGAGGGTTCAGCGGGGAAATCATGCGCGATCCGATGAATCGGGGGAAAGAGGACCAGATCTGGAAGGTCATGACAAAAGTGGACAATGCGAAACTGACGCTCAGCAAGGATCATTATAATCCTGCTCTTAGTAACTATCATGCGACATATGCCTGCTTTACCCCGTTCCTGAGAAATCGGGACAATAACCGTGACGGCCAGATGCAGGCCGGTGAGATGCAGTGGTATATCCCCTCCGTCAGCGAGATCAACATGCTGTATGTGGCGGAACGTTCATTGCCTTTGAAGAGCAGGCTTGTCGGGCATGCTCCGTCGGATAATGCTACAGCGTTATTCACCTCAAGGGCTTTCATGGGAAGTACCAACCTGACACTGAACAGCTGTAATCCTATTATACTTATTGAGGAGTCCCATAGTATGACCCCCATATATGAATTCGATTACCAAAGAACTGCGAGTCCGGGAGAAAGACCCCCCTATTCGGACGTGAGACTGGTCAGGGATCTTGGGATCCTGGAGACTTCTGAGGACCACAGTTACCATATTGATGAGATGGAAGATGAACTTGCCAAGACGCTGATCAACAACCGGACGGAGGATGAGTACCTGATTTTCAAGGCTGACAACCTGCCTGCCAGTACTACCAGAGCTTCAAGGGCCATTTATGAACTTCCGGCGCATGACGAGACCTCCCAGAATAATACGATCTATCAGAAAGGATTTGAGGTTGCAAAATATATTGCAAATAGAATAGACAAGCCGAAGGATTTGAACAATCCAAACAGGGAAAGTGAGTATTATTTCGAAACGTGGAGTACGCTGATGGACGATGTGGAAAAAGGCAACTCTCCCTGTGCCTATTATTACCAGAATCCGGATAAAAGTGACCTGGGTACATGGCGTCTGCCCAATGAGGCTGAACTGATGATAATGAGCGGAAGCCTGTTCGACTGGGATGACAGGGAGAAGAAAGATGTCTATGATTTCTTTCAGGGGGATAAGTTCTATTCCTTGAATATGACAGACGGCCAGGTCATCCATTCCCGGACTGGATTTTCCAAACGGGACATGAATGGTGCCAAGTCATTCAGTGCCGGATATCAGATGTTTTTCAACGGTTATCTGCGGTTTGTCACCACTGTCGATACCAGTTGGGGAGGCGACAGGGGCAGGCTTGTCAATGACAAAAAGGGATACGTGCGTTGCGTAAGGGACCTTGAATAAAGAAAAGCTCCTCTTACCCTTTGAACTTATGCCGAAGAAAAAGATGGATACCTCTTTTCTTCGGCATTCTTTTTTAGAAGAGTGTTCCCTGAATATATAAAATAGAAATGACTTTAAATGTCCAGCCTATTGATGATATCACTTTACGAGGCATACAATCTTTTATAAGTTTTATAGTTTGCATTATATTTATTAATAACTTCTAATCAGTAGTTCATTTACCGTCTCCCTCTTTTCGGCTATGGAACATACCGAGCGGAAGATGCTCAGTCGTTGGATATGGAAGCCGGCGTACAGGTTGTCGAAGAAGGTTTCCCAGGATTCTTCTGACGGGGGTCGGAGTTGGAGAGCATTCATTTGCTTCCCTTCTCTCCCAAGTCCTTGCAGAATCCGGCCAGCTCTATCTGGCAGTCGTCATCGAAGTCGTCCGGCATGTAGGAGGTACAGGCACCGGCCTCGTTGACGGGTTTGTAGGGCGGGTCGAAGTAGAAGAACGATTTCTCTCCCGCGTATTTTTCCGTCTGGCGGTAGTCCCCGTCCAGGATGATGACGCCCTGCAGCAGCTTGTGGTTGAAGCGGATCAGTTCCTCCTCCAGTATCCTGGCGCGGCTGCCCGTACCGAAGGTTACCGAGAGCCTGCCCTTGCGGTTGACCGAATAGATGCCGTTATAGCAGGTGCGCATGAAGAAAATGAAAAGGGCGGCACGGGTGATGTCATCCGGGTGCTCCTCGTTGAATACCCTTCGCTTTTTCATGAAATAGTCCCTTCTTTCCGTACGTTCCTCCAGGGCGTGGTATTCGCCCTGGATGCCGGCAAGCAGTCCGACCAGTTCTTCCGGCGTGTCGCGTATGATGCGGTAGACATTCACCAGGCTCTCGTTCGAGTCATTGATCACGCAACGGATATGCGGATAGGTCTGTCTCAGTCAGAAGAACGGGGCGCCGCCCCCGAAAAAGGGTTTCACATAGGTTTCCATTTCCCTGATATTCTCCGGCAGTGACTGGATCAGTACCGGAAGCAGTCTTCTCTTGCCTCCCACCCAGGGAGCTGGGTTTTGCCCTAGGCAGAAGACAAAGCTCGGACGCATACTCAATGGAACGGCAAGCAAGGTATGGTTCATTCCTATCTATCTAGGACTAGTCTGTTGGTTCTAACGACACCATGGCATGGAGTCCCGCTGGATCGACATTAGGACAACGTGACAAACACCTTGGCAGTCAAACTTGTCCTGCTGGGCTTCGCCCTCCATTCTGGTTTTGGCTGTCACAGTCGGCAGTGCCGACTTACCAATTACTACCGGCAAATTCACCTCTTTTTCCTGAAGGGTGAAGCAGGAAGCGAACTGACAATTTCACACAGCAACAGAAACAGCATGACGTGACACGATAGAAAGAAAATTTCCTTTGGAAACTATTCCTGAAATCATACGTCAGCTATACCCGAACACAGGAGCCCCCAAAATTCCAACTGCTAATGACGAGGCTGCTTGAAAAATACGGGGCTACGGAAAACATCTCCCGGTCGTTTCGCAACCAGTTCCGTGCCCCGCCGCTGCCATTAATAAAATAGACCAACTTTGACCATATATTTTTCCTGTTGCAATATAAATCCTTATAGAAATCATTCGCCATACAATAAGTCTCTGTAATTTTAACCTCTGAGAACATAGTGGTAATCATTTTAATCTTATAATTGGACACTATGAATTTAATACTTTTATCAGAATTTCCCTCCTAACAGTCAAAAGAATAATTGGGATTTTAAACGAAAAATAACTTATATAAATATATCATTTTTTTATGATAAATTCATCCAGCATTTTTCCGTTTCGATCTATTACCTCTATCTTCATCTGTGTGGTCGTGGCATAAATACGTAGCAAAGATGTGTTAGCATTAACTACTACGGGGAAAGACGTTTTGTCAGTGGCATCATGACGTACAAAACGATGTAAGTGTCCACAAAGCATTAAATCCGGATAAGCCTGGCGTAATAAAGGCATAAACTTCTGTTCTACTTCTATATTTCCATGCCAATCCTCATCGGGACCAGCTTCAGTAACTGCGGGAGGAATGTGAGCTACAATTATTTTAAAAGGCGCTTCTTTATATTCGGCACTTTCCAAAATACCGGCCAACCATTCGGACTGTTCGGTACGGTAGAAGTCATATTGGGTAATACCGGCATATTCAATATCAGAATCAGGCTTATCTTCTCCCGTGTCCAGAACAACACAATAGACAGGACCTTGTCGAAAGGCATAATAAAGATGCTCCTGACAGGGAGAAAAATAACGTTGGATTTCGGTTGCAAATACTCCCCGTGTTTCGTGGTTGCCACGGGCGTAGTACATCGGGATCTCAGAAGCGAAAAGTCGTACAGCCGTATCCATAAACCCCTTGAAAAGCTGCTCCTCACTATTCATGAAAGAGAGCATATCACCATTAAAAAGAACAAAGTCGGTTTGCGTAAGGTTACAACGGGACATTAAGTCCTCCAGCAGTTTATTGTCCCCATGTATATCGTTGACCATTACAAAAGAGGTGGCAGGCGCTTGCGGATTGCAGGTATGAAAAGTTAGCGGTTTACGATAATAGACATCAGTGGAAGCATAATCTCCATAAATGATTTTATACCCGGTATGTTTCAACACTTCCTGAGCAAAAACACGGTAACGATATTGTTTTCCCGGTGTAAGTCCCTTGATTTTAACGGCATGGATGGTTGATGTATTCTTTATGCCATTAGACGTGTCAAAATAACGCGGATGCTCTTTGGCGTAAAAACTGCCGTTGCCATCTGATGCCAGTTCCACCCATCCTATAGAGGGCTTATCCGTTATCCATACAATGGTAGCTTCGTTAGATCCCACGTTTTGCAAGTAAGGTCCATGCGTGATTGTTATTTTGGAGATTTCATCTTGCGAATACAGGAATGTAGCTATTCCCCATAATAACATTTCTAAGAATATGATTTTTCTTATCATAATGCCTAATCTAATAAATTGTTAAACTTTCGTATGTGGAAATCTGGCAGACAGAGAGGTATCCTTACTTTACCTTCGGTATCTGGTTCAGCCGTCCTCCCTCATTATATCGTTGATTATTCGGTAACCCCTTCTTATTCACTCCCTTTTGCATGAGTGATTTTAATTCTTCCAAATGATAACGGTATATGTCACGGGGAGTGGCTTGATATTTTTTGCATAGTGAGGCTGCCATGCCTACAACTTCCCCCATCATACCTGTAGTTCGCATGACTCGTACGGTTCCCAAGGCAACATGTGTGACACTGATATTGCGTCCTGCCATGAACAGATTGTCTATATTACGGGAATAAAGACATCGGTAGGGAACAGGATAGGGATAAATTACTACATGGTCTGTCGTCGCTTTGAATTCACGTCCCGGGAAGTGCCGGGTATTCTCGGGGTCGGGCCGGTGCAGATCAATACTCCAGGTAGTAGTGAAAGATGCGTCCTCGTGGGCCACATGCTTTGTTAAATCATCCTCTTTCAGGACATAGTCGCCCAATAGCCTCCGGGATTCCCATTTTTATTCATTCCGGTTTCCCAGGTCCATTCACCATAAGTGACAGGTTCACAGGTCTCCTCATTGAATTCGATGCCGTACCGGAATTCCGGAAAATAGGATGTTTTTGTGCCTTCCACAGAATACCATTGAACAGAAGTGCCCATTACTAAGCTATCAGCTATTTCGGGAGCTATAGTCTCACCGTATTCAGAACGGCTTTCACGGCCCATACGATAGTCCGCCCCGGCCAGATAACCGATAGTGCCATCACCAGTACAGTCAGCAAATAAACGACCATAAAATTCGATCTCTTCACCGGATTCAATATGACAAGCGGTTATCGAGATGATCCGGTCCTCTTCCTTCTTCACCGAAAACGCCCGATAATTAAGAAACAGGGAAACATTAGTTTCAGCTTGTAGCCATTCCATTTTTTTATGATCTTCATAATTGCCTGCCGGTTGTGCATTACCCTCCTTGACGGGACCGAACTCTTTTTGCAGCCCCCCCAGTTCAGGATATTTTCCGATCTCAATAGCTCCTCCCAAATGAACACGAATCTCGGAACTATTGTTTCCACCGACTACGGGGCGATCATTGATAAGTGCGACTTTACAGCCCAGGCGGGCGGCAGATACTGCTGTACTCATACCTGCAATACCTGCACCTATAACTACTAAATCATATGATTCTGTTTTTTGGGGGGCTAATAATCCAAGTTTGGCACGACGAAAGTTATCTAAAGCCGCCATATCCGATGGCGGAATATCATCTTTCCGTGTCGTAAAATAAATAGCATCACACCGCCCGTCAAAACCTTTCAAGTCATGCAAAACAATGTGAATATTCTTTTCTGTTGCCTGATATTGCCCGGCATACTGCCATATCCACTGATTGCCTATAATACCCAACCGGTAAGAGATTTTCTTTCCGTTTACTGACAAACCGAACAATCCGGGCCCTTCGCCCTCCTGCCATGGAGACGTCCAGTTGTAGGTGCGTACAAAAATATAATATGTGCCATTTTCTGGAAGTTGTACATTGGTACTCGCATTTTCAACAGGACTACCTAGACCGTGTGCCAGTAAATAAGGTGATCCCATCAAGTCCATAAATTGTTGGTCCACTACCCAGCCTCCTTTTTCCGTGAAACTTTCTGCCTCTACCAATAAAGTAGCAGCATGAAGACTCGCTCCGTGAAATACCATCCAGATGAGAGAAATATATATAAATTTTTTTATCATAACAATTTTCATTATTCTTATACTTGTTTATTCATAGTAGCGAAGGATAATCTCCTTGATAGTCAGCCGGGCCATCAGTGGAGTTGTCAATTCCATTTTGAGGGCTTTAATCATGGCTGGTGTACTGAAAGATGCTGACAATTCTCCATTTTTGTTATCTGCAGCTACTTTCTTAAATATTGTACCGTCCTCGCTGACAGATAATTGTACATGTTCCGGATGTTCCTTTGAAACATCAAACACAATTCTGATTTCCTGTACTGCTTGTCTTTTTTCCAAAGTAAGAGTAAAATAATCTCCTTTTTTTAAGGAATAGGGGGTTGCAAAGAAAGTCTGTATATCACCGTCAAACGCATATTCAGGCATATAATACTTGATTCCCTTCATATTGGTATCGATACGGGCAGGACATACAAGACGGGGCCTTTGTTCGCTTTGCGGAACAAAACCTGTGTTATCCCAATCCTCGTCTTTGAAGTAACAGATATTCAGTTTTTCCATAATAGCACCGAACTTGCTGATACGTTGTCGGAACCCTTCCCATTCTTTCTTTTCTTTCGTGTTCCAGAGGGTTTCGGCCAAGGCACAAGTTCTGGGATATAACATCCTTTCCACCTCATCCGAGGTTGTAATGAATTCAGTCCACAAATTAGCCTGTCCTCCCTTGACGAGATGTGCTTGAGTATTCGTACATTCTTTGCCAACTGGTTCCCATTCATACAATCTGCGTGTGGAATTCCGTGAATACCCGAAATCAAAGTAACAGGGATCCTTAGGAGACATAATGACTGACAACCCTCTTTTCAAAGCTTTCTGTTGCTGTTCTCTTCCATCACGTTGCCAGATCATGATCACGTCACTGATGTCAGCGGCATTACGGTCATTTATTTCATCCCAACCTATCATCCTTTTTCCCTTGGAACGTACAATTTCACTAACTCGTTTCGTAAAATAGTCCTGTAACTCGTGCCATGAAGTCATATTCTCTTGTTTGTAAATCTTTTGGCATTTCGGACATTGTTCCCATAGATGTGTCGACACTTCATCTCCTCCCAGATGTATGAATGATGAAGGGAAGAGATCAGTGAGTTCTGCTACCAGTTTTTCCACAAACCTATAGGTTTCAGGATTTCCTATACACAGCATATTCTCATCCGCTCTCTTCCGTTTTTGTCCGTCCAGTTCCTCTGGATAGGCTTCAAATTTTCCGCCTTTACATGACAGTTGGGGAAGGGCTGCAAGCAAGGCCAGACAGTGTCCCGGAAGGTCAATCTCCGGAATGATCTCTATGCCGTACATGGCGGCATAGTTGATCAATTCCTGCAACTCACTTTTACGATAATAATGTCCCGAGAGATCCTCGAATGTTCGGTAGTACGTACCTTTGAACGCTAAATCCGGATATTGGTCCAGATACAGACGCCAGCCTTGATTGTCTGTCAAGTGCAGATGTAAAGTGTTAAGTTTAAAAAAGGCCAATTGTTTGGTATACTTTTTAAGTTGTTCGATAGTCCAGAAATGGCGGCTACAATCTATCATGACTCCCCTGTAACTAAAACGGGGTTTGTCGTGGATTATGAGCCGGGGTAACTCTTTTCCCTCACTTCCCAGAATCAATTGTAAAAGAGTGGAGAAAGCACGAATCATACCTGTCTGGTCGCCTGCTTCTATGATGATCCCCTGCTTTGTAATTTCCAGCATGTACATTTCCGGCTCCTGCATTTTCACCTTTTTTACATGAATGGAAGGATTTGAGGCAGTCACCATGACAGACAAATTTGCCAGTTCTTTCAGATCGCTGACAAAGAGGTTTCCTGTATTTTTCCATTCGTCCGGGAAATGGATGCTTTCCAGACGTTCGATGGATAGCGTACCTTTTTTCCGGACCATGCTTTCAACTTGCGGGATCAGACAAATATTATCTTGAGAATAAATACTGTCTGGTAATATGAGAAGAAATAGAAAAAGGTGAAAAATATAGCTCTTTCCAATCATAAAGTTAGAAAAATAAAAGGGTGAATAATTAAGGAGTTACCTTTTCCCGGACTATCAACAACTTTCCTGCATTTAATAGCCGGGATTTTGTTTTAAGTTCTCGTTGATCTGAAGTTCCGTGGTAGGGATAGGCCACAAATATTGGCGATCGTTCCAACTACGTACAGCAAGTGCCTGACATTTACCCGCTTCTTCCAATTTGGAGAAATCTGCACAACCATCCTCGTCCATTTCCGGTGTGAAAGCCCAAAACCAATCTCCCTGACTGGTTACCCGTTCGATACATAGTGAGGCCGGATAAAGGATACCATATGTCTTGCGATTCATAACCTTTTCGGCCAGTTTCCAACGGATGATATCCGTATATCGCATGTGTTCCTTTGCCATTTCCATACGACGTTCTACACGTAGCTGGTGGCGAAGTGTGGACTGGTCGTTAGAAGTGAAAGCCGGATAACTTGCCTTATCGGACTTGTCCACACCATAAGCACGCGCCCGAACCTCATTCAGTGCATCCAATACGGAGTTATCTATCTCATTTAATTCGATTTTCGCCTCGGCATATGTCAACAATATTTCGGCATAACGACAATAGATAATATCCTGGTCTACCTTGAAACCATTCTGAAGCCATGTTTCGTCTATCCCTTTTTTCCACACCAGACCATCGAAAGAAGCATATTGGGCATTGGCACGTGTATCATAATTTGTCACGATTTCACCCGTATTATAGTTCATACACGTCAGTGCCTCCGGGTGTGGGTTGTATTCATAACCGAGGTGGTTGGAACCAAATGGTACAATGGTTTCTGCTAAACGTGGATCACGGTTTGCAAATGGTTCATGCGGATCGAAGAGTGGTGATTCGTTAATAAGCAGACCGTCGGTACAGGTGAATGCAGCTAGTAACTCCCATGACGGACAGGTCTGCGTCCATCCTCCTACGTTACGGGGTAGATCATTGTATACCTGGTTAACTCCTCCGTTTCCTGTTCCCAGATAAATGTCATATGTAGCATCACGTGGAATTTTGAAAATAAATTCATTCGAGGTTTTTGTAGTAGACAAAAAAAGATTGCCAAAATCGGGATGCAATTCATAAATATTCAAGTCCATAACCGCCTTGGCTGCATCGGCCGCTGTTTCCCAATCTTCCATAATCAAGGCAACCCGGGCTTTTAGTGCCAGTGCAGCACCTTGGGTGGCTCGCTGTTGGTCAGTATAGGAAGTTGGAAGCACACTAATTGCATCATCAAAATCTTTATAGATTTGTGCCAATACGATGGATTTATCTGTACGTCCCATTGTCAACCCCTCTTCTGTACTTACATCGGTTAATACCAATGGTAAGTCACCGAACTTTACAATCAGTTTGGCATAAGCGGCAGCTCTATGGAATTTGGCTTCGGCAATCAGGCGGTTAATAGTAGCGGCAGATGCGCCATTTTCGATAGCACGATGCGATTTCTCAATAACTGCATTGGCACGTGAAATAGCTTTGTACTGATTGCCCCATAAACTGGTAACCCAAGCATTTTGTCCATTTAGAGTTCCGTCATCAAAAGAGGTCAGGAGATCGCGTGAAGTATAGTCGTCCGACCAGTCGGTCTGTTGTTGTCCGTCTTCCGGCCAGAAGTCATATCGATATAACTCATCAACGGCCATCTGCACTTCAGTTTCCGTGGAATACCAGTTTTCAGTAGAACCGCTTGACAATGGATTTAAATTGAGATCATGGCAGGCAGAGAGTAAGAGTATTCCTGCCCCGATATATAAGAGTAACTTTTTCATGTTTTTTATGGCTAGAAATTAATAGAAACACCAAATATTAGAGAGGTGGTAATAGGATACCCTTCTGTACTTACTTCCGGATCCCATCCTTTGGGGGCATTACTGATGGTAAACAGGTCACTTCCGCTTACATAAAGACGGACTGTATTCATACACGCCTTCGTAGTCCATGCTTTGGGGAGCGTATAACCGACAGAGAGATTTTTTAAACGAATGTACCGACCGTTGTAAAGCCAATAATCAGACATACAGAAATTAGCATCCCGATTGGTGCGAGTCAGGCGCGGATATTTGGCTGTCGCATTCTGCTCATCCGTATTTTTCGGACTCCAATAATTGCCATCAAGAATAGTAGGGAAATTGAGCCAGTTGTCTCGAAGCCCTTCAATCATTGCTGCACTGATTTGAGATTTCTGACTTCCAACACCTTGTAGTGTCAATCCAAAGTCCCAGCCTTTATAGGCAGCATTGAAAGTGAGTCCAAACATATAGTGAGGCAGGGAACCGCCCAAAAGTACACGGTCATACTCCGGTGAGATAACTCCGTCGGGGACACCGTCCGGTCCGGAAATATCCTTGTACTTAATATCACCCACTTTGACGCTATTGTTCAGTTTGGGCGACTTGTCCACGTCTTCCTGAGTCAGGAACAAACCATCGCTTAAGTAACCATACCATTCGTTATATTCACTTCCTTCCATTTTTACCTGATTGCCTAGGAACTGTGTACCGTTCAGGTTTCCCATTTTGGAGGTAAAATCTGACAGATTAGCGGAAATGGAGTAAGTAAAATCACCGACTTTGTCCCTCCAGCCGACTTCAATATCATAGCCGGTAGTGTGCATATTTCCGGCATTGACTTCCGGGTTGTCGTAGCCGATGAAATGTGGAATTTCCAGTGCCAGCAACATGTCCTTCGTATTTTTTCTATAATAGTCAGCGGAGAAGTGCAGGCGGTTATCCAGAAAATTAGCATCCAAACCGATATCCCAGCTTTCTGTTGTTTCCCATGAAATATCTCGTACGGCATACTTTTGCTGTGCGGCTGTAGTCACGGAAGAAACAATCCCCTGTGAATTCTGAAATAGTGCAGTGCTGTAATCAATTGCAGCTTGGTAAGGGTAATAATTATAAATAAAGTTACCGTTATCGTCATAAGCCCCGATACGTTCGTTTCCCAGTTTTCCCCAAGAGCCTCTCAATTTCAGGTAAGAAAACCAATCCATATTTATATTCTTGAAAAACTTCTCTTCAGAAATTACCCAACCAAGTGACACGGAAGGAAAATTGGCCCAACGACAATTGGATGCAAAACGTGAAGAACCATCCCGGCGGAGATTTGCTTGGATAAGATAGCGGTCTGCATAGCTATAGGTCATGCGTCCGAATAATGAGCGGTAAGCATATTCTTCCGCATTGCCACCATTATCCCGATAATCCTCCGAACCGAGGTCCAGGTAAGGATAGCTTGTCAACTGGTACTGGTCTCTGGATGCATCCAGGTTTTCCCAGAAAGCATAATAATCCTCGTAACCGATCATGACAGAGAAATCATGGCGCCCCAGTGTCTTGGCATAGTTGGCAAAGAACTGTGTTGTTATATCATGGCTGTCATTACGATTTTCCGTCAAATTGGTAGTGCGATAACCTCCCATGTAACCAACAGTGGTATTCGGATCTTCTGAACGGGTGTATGGAATCTGTTTGACAAAAGTTTTCTTCTTTACATTATTGAAATTGGGCGCCACGGCTGCTGATATTTTCAGCCCATTGACAGGAGTTATGTCAATACCGAGTTTACCGCCAATATTGGTTCCCCAGTTGGTAAAAGTGCCGCCATCTGTAATTTTGGCCAGCATATTTTCTCCATCTTTCACATCACCCCATAAGCCATTGGTCCATGTAGCAGCATAAATTGGCGGAATGTTTCGTCCACCTGCCCCCATGGGGTTGGAATTAGGCGAGAGAGCTTTAGAACGGGAAAAGTTCAAATCCAGATTTGCGGAAATATATTTATTTATATTGAAATCATTATTCACGCGTACCATAAAACGGTCATATTCCTTGTTTACATAGAGGCCGTCCGTTTTGTCATAGCGGAAAGAGGCTTTTGTACGAATAATCTTACCCCCACCAACAATGCTTAGAGTATGTGTCTGCCGGGGTGCGGAGCTTTTCAACAGAATATCTCCCCAATCCGTCATAGGATATTTGTCCGGATTAGTCGCATTATTCATGCTCCAGTTGGTAATTTCATCTTCCGTATATGTTTGGTACCATCCACCGTCTGGATTATCGTTATAGCGTGTTTCATTTACCATTTCCATGTAACGCTGGGCTCCTACATAGGTCGGCAACTTAGTCGGTATTTCCCACCCGTACTCAAAGTTGTAACTCAAAGCCACATCACCGCTCTTGGCACGTTTGGTCGTGATGACAATTACACCGGCTGCGGCACGTGAACCGTAGATCGAAGCCGAAGCAGCATCCTTCAATACGGACATACTTTCTACGTCTTCAGGATTTACGGAGTTGATATCACCCGGAATTCCGTCAATAATCACCAACGGACTGGAATCACCAATAGTTGTTACACCACGTATCTGGATAGAAGCACTACTACCGGGAGCTCCATTGTCACGACTGACCATTACTCCGGAAAGCGCGCCTTGCAAAGCTGTGGAAAGTTGGGTGGTACGACGGGCAGCAAGTTCGTCTCCTTTAACAGCTGTTACCGAACCGGTGAGGTCTTTCTTCTTCATCGTACCATACCCCACTACGACTACCTCATCCAATTGCGCATTGTCTTCCTGTAGAATAATGTTAATATTCCTCTGCTCGCCGATATTGACAGTCTGCGTTTGGTAGCCAATATAGGTTATTTGCAATGTAGAATTGGCAGAGGCACTGATACTGAAACGTCCGTTCATATCCGTAATTGTGCCTGCCGATTTTCCTACGACTTGAATATTTGCTCCGATAATAGGCTCACCATTTTCATCTTTTACTATCCCCGTAACTAAAAAATCTTTTTGCTGCGCACCCTTTTCCTTATCCGTAGAGTTAATGAGCATGATGTTTTTACCTTCTATAGCATGGCGAATGCCTGTATCCTTGAATATATCATTCAAAACTTCATTAACGGCTTTATCTTTCGCATTCACTTTGACATTACGTTTGATATTGATATCTTTTACGTTGAATACAAACAGATAGTCCGTTTGTTTCTCTATTTCATTAATCACTTGTCCGATTGTTATATGGTTGGAAACAATCGTAACATGAGCTGTCTGCGCATAGCTTCCTATAGCTAGAAGATTTCCTACACATAAGAAACAGACGTAAACAATAATTTTCATAATACGGAATAACTGTTTATTTTCTATAAATAATTCCTGGTATAGAGAATTTTTCATATTTTCGGGTTCTTCTTCACATTTGGTGGTACTTCTTCTATTGTGAATAAAGAAATTTCGCTCTCAGTAGTTTAATTCCTGCCCTACTGTACATTTGTCTTTTTACAGCTTTAATTTTATTGACCGTCCCCTCCAGTAATCCGTTACTGAAGGGGATGTCAATGGCTGCCTGTACGGCTTCCCAGTCTTTTTCAATGCCATATGCAAAGTTCGTCAATGCCCTATTCGGTGTTGCTTTCGCTTCTCGAATCCATTTTCTAATATCCTTATCATAAGTATCTCCATTGATTATGTCTCTGAAATTCTTACATATCCCCAATATTTCTCTAATTTGTGGTGATGACTTGTATAGTTCTGCAAGCTTAGGATTATCCGATCTTCCTTTCAGGATATATTGCCGTATTTGGTTTTGTGAGACTCTCTGTATTTTACTCCCGCTTTCAATCCTCTCATTATGTTCCTTGACTTCCCGCCTCTTCTGTTGATACATTCTTCGCAAGCTTAATGTGATTCTTCCAATAAGCGCACTACTGATTTTATTCCCCATCTTTTGTGCCAATATTTTTCGGGTGATACACCCGGCACTAATAATTGTAGACAGCTCTGATACATGTTTAAGAGCCGTTTTTTGCTGCTGATTCAAATATGTTCCCATTCTTCTGTTATGAATGATTCTATAGATATACCGACTCTTCCTGCCCAACTGTGCTGCTGCCTGCTCAATAGTCATCCCCTGCATTTTTAAGTTCAGACTTTCCCTGTATATCTTCAATTTTTCTCTGTGCCGGGCATCTCCCATGTTGAATATGTCCTGAAGGATCAACGAAGAAGCCGTGTCCCTGTCAGGGTATTCATACTTAAGCCTTTGCTTCGTCTGACGGATCATCTTCTCTATTTCCGGTACCATTGTATCCGTCATATTCTTAATTAAATGGAACCGATCACAGATTTGTGTAACACCGGGGATTACTCTGTTTATAGACTCGATGAAACATCTTCCACGGTCTCTGGTTATGTACTGCAATTGAGGGTTTTGGTAAAGCCAGTTATCAAGTGCCTCCCCTGTTCTGTCCTCTAACAAAGCGATGGGCTCATGTGTCATCTGGTCCACGACAACACCCATATACTTCTGACCTTTTTTGTAGGCAAAATCATCAATGCCCACATAAATACTTTTACTCTGCGTGGGATTGTATTGCCCACACTGTTGCAGGATACGCAAGCAGGAGGAAGCACTGGCTGTTATATGTAACAGCCGCAGAAGGGAGGAGGCTTTCCGGGAAGTCAGTTCCAGGCTGACTGCCCGGATACGTTCCTCTACAAGATGGCTACGCCTACCGTACCGACGGGCTAGAAAAGATAATGGTTCGCAGAATATTTTTTGCGGACAAGAAACATTGTCACAATAATATTTTCCAACCTTTATGACTAATTCCAACGCATGGTTATAAACCTCAAGATCCTCGATATGGCGGGAGTAGTAGCTGTGCAAGCGATGACTAAAATGTCCACAGGACGGACAGGAAGCACCTCTGCCGGGCGTATGTAGAAACACTTTTAATGAACAGGCATCTTCAGATATGCCATCCTGTTGCAAATTGCTACATTGAAGACTGAATTTGAAGGCATGGAATAATCCGTCATTTATAGGAGTATTTCGTTTTTTTGATGTATATTTGTGCGTTGTAGATATGTACTGATCCATAGTTACTGTTAAGATGTGGTGTCTTTAAAGTTACTAAAATATAGACATATCTACAACTTTTTATTATATCATTATATCAAAAAAAGGAAAGAAAAGCAGATTAAAAGAGATTACCACCAAATTTGAAGAAGAACCAATTTTAGTATATTCTTTTTAACTGGAGACCGCTCTTTCATGTATCAAATTATTTTTCAAACAAATATAGTTTTTATTAATTGAAAAAACAAATACATAATTATCAGATACAGGCAAATAAAGATTGGGCATTTCCGAGCAAAATCCACCTTCAGTTGTTATTCAAAGACAAGGATATTTTATACTCTAAAAAGTCAATGTCATGGAAAAAAACATTTTTAAGTTAGATAATGAACAACTCAAAGCAATTGTATGCTCATTTCGGGATAAAACAGAAGAAGGGTTAAAAACGGAAAATGCAGAGATACAATGCATTCCTACTTTCATTACTCCAAAAACAACCCATATTAAAGGAAAGTCACTGGTACTTGACCTGGGAGGAACCAATTATCGGGTGGCAATCGTAGATTTCGACAGGGAAACACCAGCCGTTCACCCGAACAATGGCTGGAAAAAAGATATGTCAATTATGAAGTCCGTCGGATATACCCGCGAAGAGTTATTCAAAGAACTGGCCGATATGATT
>PPYE01433250.1_pt1 | contig 17096 bp, 14 predicted proteins | sample 1559881 | NCBI WGS metagenome assembly PPYE01 (sample SAMN08240022, study PRJNA423297) | Human gut metagenome, whole genome shotgun sequencing project. | reverse complement strand
TAATGAAGCCTATTGAACAAAGTAACTATTAAATTTTATATAAGAATAATGGTATCTAAAGATACTATACGAGGAGTGACTGCATTGGATTATCGTATCGAAGCAAAAGGCCCCCTGCGCATTGCGGGGATTTACACACCTCTGGAAAAAGACATGGAGAAAAATTTCCAGATTGTTCCCGCTTTCTGGCAAAAAACCGTGGCAGACAATATCCTGCCGAAACTGATGGGCATCATGGAAATGCATGCGGTGCTGGGGATTTCCGCCTGTCAGGAAGAAGAATGGAAATACTGGATTGGCGTCTGCACTTCCAAAGAAGTGGAACCGCCTCTGGAAATTCTGGAACTGCCTGCTGCCACATGGGCCATCTTTCCCGGCACAGGCGCCATGCCAAAAGCATGTCAGGAATTGGAGAAACGAATTTTTACGGAATGGCTCCCCACATCTGGCTACACATACGGCAAAGGGGCAGATATAGAGGCCTACTATAACGCAGACCCGACGGATTCCGTATTTGAAATCTGGATTCCTGTTGTGAAAAAAACAGAAAATATTTAAGGAAACAAAAGGCATGTACCTGTTTGTCAAAAAAAGGCGCATGCCTTCCGTTTTTGTAGGTACTGGAAGGATTTTCCCGTTTTTTCTGGACTTTTTCAGCCTTCGCGTGATATAGTATCATAGAAAAATGGGATAGAACCCACCTTCTGTGGGAAAACTATCTCAGGAAAAGGGAGATTTTGCAATGGAACTGCACGCCATAGAATATGAAGGCATTCCAATTGAATACGAACTGATCCGCAAAGACGTGAAGTATATCAACCTGCGGGTGAATAAGCATGGACAGGTGGTTGTATCCGCCGCCAAACGGGTTCCTTTTTCTGTCATTGAGGAATTTGTCCAGTCCAAAGCCCTTTGGATCATCAACCATCTGGCAGAAGTGGAAAAAATCCGCATGACACAGCCTACTGGCGCCATGTACGACGGCAAGACATTGTATTATCTAGGGGAACCCTATACCCTCCATATCGCCCAAGGTCTGCGGCAGATTCAGCGTTCCGATAACATCATTTATATGTCCACATTCCAGACGGATTCCGTGGGACTGCGGTCTGAATATCTGGAATGGCTCCGGGAACAGGCAGCCGGGACATTTGCGAAACTTCTGGACGAAATCTATCCCAAAGTAAAAGATTATGGTATCCCCTATCCCAAAATGCAGGTGCGGAACATGCGGAGCATTTGGGGCAGCTGTACCATAGAGACCCAGAGTATCCGCCTGAATCTTCAGCTGATGAAAGCAGACCCTGATTGTATCCGTCAGGTCATCTACCATGAATTGGCGCATTTCCGCTTTGCTGACCACAGCAGACGGTTCAGTCCGGTAGCTCGTCGGGCTCATAACCCGGAGGTCGCAGGTTCAAATCCTGTCTCCGCAATTCAAAGAACATCATGCACAAGCATGGTGTTTTTTATTTTGGGACTGCGACCGACGGGTTCCCGGGGCTTTGGGTGTGACCGCTGCCAGTGGCAGATGAAGGGAGCATCCAAAGGCGAAGAAACAGGGAGTGTGCCGACTGACCAAAGGGAGGGAGAGCAGACGACCATGTAAGAAAGGAAATCTCTTTTCCTTTGGAAAAGACCGAAAAATCCGTCTGCACCATTCCCCTCGTTGCACAAAGTGCAAGGTCGGAGGATGGTAAACACAGACGCCTTTTTCTGATGAGGTGGGTCTTCGCAGGTTCAAATTCCTGCCCCCCGAAGATTACGAGGACATCACAGGCGGCTTTGCAATGCAAAGTGCTTGCCCCTCTCCGCAACTCAAAGAACATCATGCGAAAGCATGGTGTTTTTTTGTTTTGGGCTGTAACCTTCCCAAAGTGCTTCCTCTATTTTCCCCTTCCACAACCCTTCTTTCCTATTATTTCCATTCCACTTTTCTCTTTTTTCCCGGAACTTTCTCCTCCTCTTTCCCGTCTATTATTTAATACGTCCTTATCATAATTGTATTTTCCCTTCTTTTTCCTTATAATGGAGTCATACACAACCCCAACATAAAGGAGGGACTTCCATGAAACTGACTGTTTTAATGGACAATCATACAGAAATCGACGTTTACCATCTGGGGGAACCTGCCGTTTCTTACTGGCTGGAAGCAGATGGCAAACGCTTTTTATTCGATACGGGCTATTCTGACGCTTTTTTAAAAAACGCCAAAGCTATGGGCATTGATCTGACCACAGCAGATGCCATTCTGCTTTCTCATGGGCACAACGATCACACCGGCGGTCTGCCTGATCTGCTGGCACTGCCTTTTTCCAAAAAGCCACGGCTCATTGCCCATCCCCACGCCCTGCTGCCTAAGCAGTGGAACGGCATGGACATTGGCAGTCCTTTATCTATGAAAGAATTGCAGGAAAAAGCGGTTCTGGAATTTACCGAAGAACCCCTGTGGCTCACAGAACACCTGGTTTTTCTGGGGGAAATTCCCCATACCGTAGATTTTGAGCCTGCCTACGCCATCGGCGAAACGGTTTTGGACGGACAGACTGTTCCCGACATCATTGATGACGACACAGCTCTGGCTTATGTGACAGACGCAGGCGTTTACATCATCACCGGCTGTTCTCATGCCGGCATCTGCAACATCATACAGTATGCCAAAGCTGTCACGGGCAAAACAAAGGTACTGGGGCTTCTGGGCGGACTGCATCTGATGGAAGAAAATAAGCGGAGCCAAGAAACCGTTGATTTTCTGGCAAAAGAACAGATTCCCGCACTTTACCCATGCCACTGCACGGCTTTTCCTGTGCGGGCGGCACTTCATGCCGTTTCCCCCATACAGGAAGTTTCTGTTGGTATGACACTGGAATGGGAATAAGGAGGAAAAATCATGAAAAAAGAATCTCTTTTTGCTGCCATTGACCAGCGGCAGGCAGAAATCCTGTCTTGGGGTGACACCTTTTTTGACTGTGCGGAGCTGGGTTTTCAGGAAGTGAAAACTGCCGCCGCCATCACATCTTTGTTGGATCAATGGAACATCCCTTATGAATCTGGTATTGCCATGACAGGCATTCGGGTCACTTTGGGCAGCAGTTCTCCCCATATTGCCTTTGTCAGCGACATGGACGCCTTGCCCTGCAAAAGCAAAAACGGCACTGTCCATTCCTGCGGGCACAGCATCCAGACAACTTTGGCTCTGGCACTGATCCGGGCACTGGCTGACTGCGGTCTTCCGAAAAAAAACAGCGGTCGCATCAGTTTCTTCTTTACACCGGCAGAAGAATTCATTGACTTTGCTTTCCGTGACCAATGCATTGCCGAAGGCAAGATCCGCTACCGCTCCGGCAAACAGAATATGATTGCCGAAGGATATTTTGATGATGTGGACTGTGTTCTTTCTGCCCACGCCAATGGCGAAACAGATTATCTGTTTGACATCAATTCTACATTGGCAGGCTTTCTGGCGAAAAAAGCCGTTTTTCTGGGGACAGCGTCCCACTCTGGGGCAGCGCCTCATCTGGGCAGAAACGCCCTTCATGGCGCTGTACTGGCACAGAACGCACTTGCTTTTCTGAAAGACCGTTTCCCCGCCTCTGCTGGTTTACAGCTCCATCCGGTCATTACCGAAGGAGGCGGCACCGTCAACATCATTCCTGACCGCACGGTTATGGAAACCTATATCCGTGCCAACGACAATGCCACCCTTTTTGCCGCGGAGGAACAGGTGGAACAGTGCATCCGTCACTGCGCCGCTGCGTTGGGATTAGGCTGCGAAACAGAAACCACACCAGGGTATCTGCCTTTGCGTCAGTCTGCGGAAATGAACGAAATGGTGCTGGAAAACATGCTGCTTTTCTGTGAGGAAGATCAGATTCTGCGGAATGTGGTTTCCGGTGCTTCCGGCGACATTGGGGATCTGGGATTTTTGCTGCCTGCGGTGCAGATGGGCTTTTCCGGCATCCAGGGACAGTTCCACAACGACAATTTCACCATTGCTGACAAAGAAAACTGCTATATCCGCACCGCCAAAGTACTGGCCGGCACCCTCTTTGATCTGCTGCAAAAGCCTGTACATCAGCCGGCGGATTTTGCGGAAAAAAAAGAACTGTATTTGAAACAGCTGGAAAAAAAGCAGAATCTGGAAATCTTTACGGAATCTTGACACACTTTTTATAAAACTTAAAAAATTTGAAAAGGTTTTTCTGCGCTTTCATGGTATAGTAATAGTAGGATCGTGTCCTACAAATGTCGCCTGAATACACACAAGGCGTTTACAAATTGTGAGAAAAATAAGAAATTTAGGATATTTCATATTTTGAGAAGGAATAGGAGGTTTTAGATATGAAACGTTTCCTTACATTGGCAACTACTGCCGCCCTTGTACTGGGCAGTACAAATGCTGTTGCTTTCGGCTCTACCTTTGCGGATATCAATACAGTACCCTGGCCCGGTGCCGCTACATTCATTGACGAAGCGGCTTCCTTAGGGCTCATGAGCGGCTACACCGAAAATGGCAAAAAATACTGCAAACCCCGCAATAAGGTAACTTACTGCGAAGCGACTCAGCTCATGTACTCCATCATGAAAACATATTACAAACAGGATGTCACAAACGAAACCATCACAAAATGGAAACCCATTATGGATGCGTACAAGATCCCTTTCTGGGCATATAACGCTGTGGCATACGCGCTGGACAAAGGCATTCTGGTCACAAACGACCTGACCAAGTTCATGAAAGGCAACACACAGCAGAACGCCAACAGAGAAGATGTGGGCGTAATCTTCGGCAAAGCGCTGGGGAAAGTTTATACCGTAGATATGGACGCGAAACTGACCTTCAAAGACGCCGGCTCCATCTCCAAGGCATCTGTGCCCTATCTGGATCTGCTCTATGACAAAAACATCATGGTGGGCGATGATTACAACAACTTCAATCCAAAAGTAAACATCAACCGTTCTGAAATGGCAGTCCTTTCCGTAAAAACATATAAACTTCTCACCGGCAGCGGCAGCAGTGGCAGCACCGGCGGCACCACTACCAAACCGGAAACACCCTCCAACGGCTCTGTAACCGGTACCATTGTCAATGTTTCCGTACTGGAAAACGGCGACCTGTTCTGCAGTGTAAAAACCAACACTGGTACTGGTCTGAATCTGTTCGGTAAAAAAGGCACCGCCAAAGCATACTATGACGGCAAAGAAATCGACTTCTCCGAAATCGGCACTGGTGACAGCGTTTCCCTGTCCTATGCCAACGGCGATATCAAGACCATCACTGTAACAAAATCCGTCAACGGCAATGGCTCTAAACAGACCTTTGACCTGGTAGACATGACTTCCAACAAGATCACTGTCAAAGACGGCTCCAAAGAAAAAACATATACCATGGCAGACGATGTGAAGGTATATCTGGATGATAAATCCACCACACCTTCCCGTATTTACAGCGCACTGGACAACGGCGATGACTTCAGCGTTACCATTTATCTCAACGCCGATGACAAAGTAACAAAGCTTTATGCCACAACCAAAAATGACAATCCCAAATCCGGTCTGCTGACAGATCTGGACGATGACGAACTGACCATCAAAGTCAACGGCAAATCCTACGACTATGACGTGGACAGCGACGTAGATGTCAAAGACGAATTGACAGACTATTCCTTCAGTGATCTGAAAAAACACTATGATGATACAGATTTCTATGTAACACTGACCACAAACAGCAAAAATGCGGTTACAAAAATCACTGTTAACTATGCGGAAGACGAAGTCAACGGCGTATTGACAGACGTTACATCCAGAAAACTGACCATCAAAGCTCAGGGTGACACCTATACCTATAATCTGGATTCAGACGTAGATGTAAAAGTAGACGGTAAGAGCAAAGACATCGACTTCCTGAAAGAAAACCATGAAAAGACATCTTACCGTGTTTCCCTGACACTGAACCGTGATGATGATGTCACCGACATCGTTGCCATTGAGGAATCCATGGGCGAATCCAAAGGCATCATCAAAAGACTCAGCAGCAGTACAATCGAAATTAAAAACGATAAAGGCGATACATTCTCCTATGACCTGCTGGATGACACAGACGATATCGACGTAACCCTTAACGGCAAATCCGCTGACTTTGACGACCTGAAGGATAAATATAAAGAGTATGACATCCGCGCAGAACTTTCCTTCAAGAACAAACAGGTTTCCAAGATCGTGGCCGTAAACACCGAAGCCGATGAAGGGGAACTGCGTGCCATTGATGAGGACGAAATCACCATTTTGGTAGATGGCGATAAATTCACATACGATCTGGACGATGATGTGGAAGTTACACTGGAAGATGATGACTATACCCTTTCCAAACTTATCAAAGACTTCGAAGACTACGAAAACTTTGATGTGAAACTGAAATTCAACAGCTCCAAGAGCAAAGTAACAGAAATCGAAGCAGAATATTCTTCCTCCAAACGGGAAGTAAAAGGCGATCTGGACGGTATTTCCTCCAGCTATATCAAAGTTGACGGTAAAAAATATTATCTGTCTAAGGACTTTGACAAAGATGATGATGTATACGGCGACGCAAAAGACTATGACGATCTGGATGATAAATATGATGACGGCGACGGCACCGATTTTATCATCAAACTGAAACTGAACAGCAGCGGCGAAGTTACCAGAATCGACGCGGAAAAAGATTGATCGTCTTTCTAAAAATATGATTAGCCCCCCTCTCTTTTGAGGTCTGCTTCATAAGTACACACATATAGCTGGAATCCTTGCAGCACAAAGGGTTCCGGCTATTCTATTTTCATGGGAATGATTTTCTTTCGGAAACAGCCATCCCTACTTTCTTTTCAGAAAAAACCAGCCATGGGAATATTTTGCCTTTTCGTCATTTCTGTAAAAACAAATGTCTTTTTATTCAGCTTTACCAATGATAGCTTGATTTTTTTCCAAAAAATGAAAGAGTATTACCAATTTACTTTAGTCTGATAACGTGATAAAATGATAAAGAATTCAGCGATGAAACATTTTAGGGAAAAAATCAATAGAAAAAGGAGAGATTGGAGTATGAAAAAATATCTTGCTTTGTTTTTGACTATGGCAATGTCCGTTGGTGTACTGGCTGGCTGCGGCGGCGGTACAGATGAAACTGCTGCAACTGACGGCGCAGATACTGCGGAACGCACCACATTCACAGTAGGTTTTGACGCAGAATATCCCCCTTACGGCTACAAAAACGACGCTGGCGAATACGTTGGCTTCGACCTGGATCTGGCTCAGGAAGTTTGCGACCGCAACGGCTGGGAACTGGTAAAACAGCCTCTGGACTGGAGCTCCAAAGATATGGAACTGGAAGGCGGCACTGTTGACTGTCTGTGGAACGGCTTCACCATGACAGGCAGAGAAGACAAATATACTTTCTCCAAACCTTATGTAGACAACAGCATCGTATTTGTTGTTCGTCAGGATTCTGACATCCAGACAAAAGAAGATCTGGCTGGCAAAATTGTTATCACACAGGCTGGTTCCTCCGCTCTGGCAGCTCTGACCAACACAGAAGACAACGATGAAAACCTGGCTCTGGCAGCTACTTTCGCTTCTCTGGAACAGACACCCGATTACAACAGCGCATTCATGAGCCTGGAAACAGGTGCCGTTGATGCCATCGCCGTTGACATCGGTGTTGCACAGTATCAGCTGACAAACCACAGCGATAAATTCCGCAAATTGGAAGAACCTCTGTCCACAGAACAGTATGCCATCGCCTTCAAACTGGGCAATGAAGAACTGAGAGATCAGGTACAGGCTACACTGGACGAAATGGTAGCAGACGGCACATTTGATGCAATCGCTGCAAATTACGCAGATTACAACCTGGATCAGATGGTTTGCCTTGGCAAAGAATAATCAAATATGATACAATACAAGGGCGTGCGGACGATGTTCCGCACGCTTCTTCCCTGTTTATGGATACTGTCTTTCCTTTGAGAGCCTTTGTCCGCACAGGGAGGCTGACATAAAGAAATGGGCTTCCCGTTTTCTTATGTGAGCGTGAAAACGCCAAAACAAAGAAAGGACGAAACAATTTTATGGATGCACAAACCCTTATGAATATCACACAACAACTGGCTGTGGGACTTCTGGATTCCTGCAAAATCTTTTTCCTGACACTGTTATTTTCCATGCCTCTGGGGCTTTTGGTAACCTTCGGACGCATGTCTAAATGGGCGCCTCTGAAATTTCTGGCACCCCAAACTCTGATTGAAAAGCTGAAACTGGCACAGTCCGCAGAAGGCAAGGCGGAAAACCTGCCTATGGGCACACGGTTTGCAGGGGGCTTTTTCTTCTTCAAACCCATCCAGTGGATCATCAAAGTATTCATCGCCATTCTGCGTGGCACACCCCTGATGCTGCAGCTCTTTGCCGTATACTACGGTCCTTACTACCTCTTCGGTATTCCCATCACCAATGAATACCGTTTCACTGCGGTCATCATCGCTTTCTCCATCAACTATGCCGCTTACTTTGCGGAAATCTACCGTGCCGGCATCGAATCCATTCCTGTGGGACAGTATGAAGCAGCTACTGTGCTGGGCTACAACAAAGCTCAGACTTTCCTGCGCATCGTATTCCCTCAGATGTGCAAACGGATCATGCCCCCTGTAACAAACGAAACCATTACACTGGTCAAAGATACATCCTTTGCCTTCGTTATTTCCTATCCGGAAATGTTCACCATCGCAAAGCAGATCTCTGCGGCACAGACCACCATCATGCCTCTGATCATCGCTGGTGTGTTCTACTTCATCTTTAACGGCATCGTTGCCTTTGTGATGGATAAGATCGAAAAGAAAATGAATTATTATCGTTAAGGAGGCAGCCATGAAATTACTGGAAATCAATCACTGCAATAAAAAATTCGGGGACAACGAAGTTCTCAAGGACATCTCCCTTTCCGTGGAAGAAGGACAGGTTGTGAGCATCATCGGGCCCTCCGGCTCCGGTAAATCCACATTGCTGCGCTGCGCAACCCTGCTGGAAACCATGGACGGCGGCGACCTGATCTATCTGGGAGAATACACAGCAAAAGCTGACGAAACAGGCAAATCCGTTTACGGCACCAAAGCCGATCTGCAAAAGGCAAGACAGCACTTTGGTCTGGTGTTCCAGAACTTCAACCTGTTTCCTCATTACTCCGTATTGAAAAACATCACAGAACCCCCGATCCTCATCGGCAAACGCCCCAAAGACGAGGTTTACGCCGAAGCAAGAGAACTGCTGCGGAAAATGGGTCTGGCGGACAAAGAAGACGCTTACCCTTACCAGCTTTCCGGCGGTCAGCAGCAGCGTGTATCCATTGCCCGCGCACTGGCAATGAAACCGAAAATCCTGTTCTTCGACGAACCTACTTCCGCCCTTGACCCGGAACTGACAGGGGAAATTTTGCAGGTTATCAAAGAACTGGCAGCGGAACACATGACCATGGTCATCGTTACCCACGAAATGAGTTTTGCCCGTGACGTATCTGACCACATCATCTTCATGGACGGCGGCGTCATTGTGGAAGAAGGGGAACCCAAAGAACTCATCAACAACCCTAAACAGGAACGTACCAAAGCATTCCTGAGCCGCTTCCAAGCATAAGGAGGCATTATGGAACTCCAATTTGTGAAAGTAAGTCCAAACGAAAACATGACACTGCTCATCGAAAGCCCTGTGCCCAGAAGTCAGCATCTGGCAGTGGCAAAGGCACTCATTGCCTATGGCAGTGTTTACGCGGAACAGGCGGGATACATCGAGGAGCCGGAAAACAAAGAAGCCTGCGTCCGTCTGCAAATGATGGCAGGAGAATTCTGCGGCAATGCCACCCTTTCGCTGGGGGCATGCCTGTTCTCCAAGGAACATCCTAAAACAGGCGAGGAAAAAAACTTTCTCTTAGAAGTATCCGGCGCAAACAGCCTCATTGACTGTCATATGAAAAAAGAAGCTGACGGCTATCTGGGACAGCTTTCCATGCCTCTGCCTACAAAGATTGCCACAGAAACCTATGTACTGAACGGCCTTTCCTATGAACTGGAAACGGTCTATCTGCCGGGCATCACCCACATCATTGTTCCCAAGACTCTTTGGGGCGAAAAGGCACGGGAAAAGGCAGAACAGGCTGTAACAGCATGGGAAAATCAGATTGTCGAAGAAGCCTTTGGCATCCTGCTCTTTGACGCAACAGAAATGACACTGGAACCGCTGGTATGCGTCAAAAACGCCTCTCTCGTATGGGAGCGCGGCTGCGGCAGCGGTACAACAGCCCTTGGTGCAGCTCTGGCAGCTAAAAAACAAAACTCCCTTTCTCTGGGACTGAAACAGCCCGGCGGCGTTATGCACATCGACGCGAACTGGAAAGATGGATGCCTGCATTCCCTGACATTGACTGTACATGTAAAGATTGTGGCGGCAGGTACCGCTTATCTGGAATCTTTCTAACAAAAACATATACAAAACAAGAAAAACCGGAAACCCATAACAAATATGGATTCCCGGTTTTTTTACGTGTTTCAGAAAATCATGGGATTTTCCCTTTCTCAGGAATTAGGGCCCTGGTGTCCCTGTGGGGCCGGTCGGGCCGGTTTCACCTGTTGCGCCCGTTGCGCCAGTAGGGCCGGTAGGGCCAGTTTCGCCTGTTGCCCCCGTTGCGCCGGTTGCACCGCTTGCGCCGGTTGCACCGCTTTCGCCAGTGGGGCCAGTCGGGCCAGTTTCACCTGTTGCGCCCGTTGCGCCGCTTGCTCCTGTGGGGCCGCTTTCGCCAGTGGGGCCGGTAGGGCCAGTTTCACCTGTTGCACCCGTAGGGCCGGTAGGGCCAGTAATACCAATACCTGTTGCGCCCGTTGCTCCGGTTGCACCCGTTGCGCCCGTAGCACCTGTTGCACCTGTCGGGCCTGTAATACCGCCGCCTGTTCCGGTGGCACCTGTTGCACCTGTCGGGCCTGTTGCGCCCGTTGCACCGGTAGGCCCTGTGGCACCTGTGATACCTGCCGCGCCTGTGATGCCTGTGGCACCTGTCACGCCTGGCGCGCCTGTGGGGCCAGTAGGCCCAGTTACGCCAGTGATGACTACCACATAACACCCGGGCCAGCATTCCGGCCAGCAGCAGGGATTGCAGGGATTACAAGAATTACAATCCGGATGCCATGGACTGCAGTCAGGACGGCAGCGGTTCTGATTCTGTCCGCCGCAGGAATGACCGGTATATCCATTCTGTCCGCCTGTATAACAGCCGCCGCTGTTTCCCGTATTCCGGGGCATAGGCTCGCAGCCGAATCCGCTGTACCAGCCGCTGCCGCGGCGCCCGTTTCCGTCGGGATTTCGATACATACGCATTCCCCTCTTTTCCTTTATCGATTCTGTGTTCATTTTATATTATGTGCGCTGCCCAAAATTGTGCCCCTTTTCTCCTGTAAACAAAAAAAGAGAGAGGAATAAAAGCAACTTTCCCTTAAGAAAACATTGATTTTTCTTTTCCTTGATTTCTTAAGGGGAAGTGCGACAGCTGTCTTCATAAGAAAACATAACAAATAAAATTTTAATAAAATAAGAAATCTAAAATCCTTTGTCCTGATAAGGATTTTAGATTTCTTTGTTTTCTTATGAAGATGCCCCTAATCCTCTCTCTAATGTTTTATGCTTCCAGATTTTCTTCTGCTGCTTCTGGTTTTCTTTCCAGAATTTCCATGAATTCTTCACCAGTGATGGTTTCTTTTTCCAACAAATAAGCAGAAATTTCATCCAGCTTGTCTTTATGGCTGCTGATGATCTGGTATGCCTTGTCATGGGCTTCTTTCACCATGGCAATGACTGCCGCGTCAATACGGGTTGCTGTTTCATTGGAGCAAGCCAATGTAGTATCGCCGCCCAAATACTGATTATTGATGGTTTCCAGAGCCACCATGCCGAACTCATCGCTCATACCGTAACGAGTAATCATGGCTCTTGCCATACGGGTTGCCTGCTCAATATCATTGGAGGCACCGGTGGTGATGGAGTTAAACTGAATTTCTTCCGCCACACGACCGCCGGTGAGTGTGGCAATTTTATTGAAGGCTTCTTCCTTATTCATAAGGAATTTTTCGCCCTCGTCAATCTGGAGGGTATAACCCAATGCCCCGGAAGTTCTGGGGATAATGGTAATCTTATGAACAGGTGCGGAATTTTTCTGGAGAGCCGCTACCAGCGCGTGACCAACTTCGTGGTATGCGATGATGGCTTTTTCCTCTTTGGAAATGACTGCGCCTTTCCGCTGATAGCCTGCCAGAATCACTTCTACGCTTTCTTCCAGGTCTGTCTGGCTCACTTTATCACGGCCCATACGAACGGCACGGAGAGCGCCTTCGTTGATGATATTGGCAAGTTCCGCACCAGAAGCACCACTGGTTGCTCTTGCCACAGCACCAAAATCGATGTTGTCTTCCATTTTGATTTTTGCCGCATGAACCTTCAAAATAGCTTCTCGTCCTTGCAGATCAGGCAGTTCCACAGGGATTCTTCTGTCGAAACGACCGGGACGCAGAAGGGCTTTGTCCAGTGTTTCGGGACGGTTGGTGGCTGCCAGAATGACAACACCTTTTGTGGCATCGAAACCGTCCATTTCTGTCAGCAGCTGGTTCAGAGTCTGTTCTCTTTCGTCGTTGCCGCCCATGCCGTTGCCGTCACGTTTTTTACCGATGGTATCAATTTCGTCGATGAATACGATACAAGGTGCTTTTTCCCCCGCCTGTTTGAACAGGTCACGAACTTTCGCCGCACCCATACCTACGAACATTTCCACAAATTCAGAACCGGAAATGGAGAAGAAAGGTACATTGGCTTCCCCAGCTACTGCCTGGGCAAGCAATGTTTTACCAGTACCCGGAGGGCCTACCAGCAGGGCGCCTTTTGGCATTTTTGCACCTACGCTTGTGTATTTTGCAGGGTTATGCAAAAAGTCTACGATTTCTTTCAGTGCTTCTTTCGCTTCATCCTGTCCTGCCACATCTTTGAATGTCTTGCCGGTCTGGGCTTTTACATAAACCTTAGCATTGGACTTGCCAAAAGCCATGGCGTTGGCACCAAAACCGCCTTTTTTCATCATTCTGCCAAACACCAGCCGCCAGAACAGGAAGAACAGCAGGAACATGATGAGGGAACTCATCCATGGCGAAACTTCTTTGGGCTCAATGGCGGAGAAGTTTGCCCCAGCCGCATACAAACGATCTACCAGCATATTATCCTGCATCCGTACGGTGCAGTAGAGCATTTCATGCTGCTGCTGACCAGGGAAAATCATTGTCTGGGGTTCCTCGTTGGTATCTTCTTTCAGGGAATAATAGATCACATCCTCATTGACCTGTACCTGATCGATATTCTTTGCTCCCAATTCGTCCAAGAACACATTGTAACTTACTTCCTGCACCGTGTTATTAGCAAACATGGGCAGTACCAGCCAGTTGATGACAAACATTACCGCCAGAGCAATGAGCCAGTAATAAATCAACGGCTTCTTCTGGTTTTCCATATACATTCACTCGCCTTTCTGCTCTTCGTATGTAAGCATATCTTCTTGCAGATTTGCTTTCATCTTTTCCAATATTTCCAAAAAAACTTCAATTTCTGCTTCTGATAGTCCCCGCAGGGCGATTTCTTCCATTCGCGCCACAGCCATTTCTACTTCCCGGTGCAGGCTTTTTGCCTGAGAAGTCAAAACAATCCGTTTCAGTCTGGCATCCTCTTCCACAGACAACCGCTGGATCAGACCTTTTTTCTCCATGCCTTTGAGAATCCCTGTCACCGTAGAACGGCGCACATGAAATTCCGCCTCCAGATCCCGCTGGAATACATCCTGCTGCTGATGCTGATAGAGATACTCCAATATGAACAACTGCATCCCCGTCAGATTTGCTGCCTCCACACAGGTCGTGCAGGCATTGGCGCTGTGCCGCATGAGATTGGACACCATTTTCCATTCCAGACAAAAGGAAATTTTCGGCTGCATCCTGTCACCTCCATAAAAATGTTAGGGTACTAACTGTATCTTTCCCTAACAGTATAGCACCCTTTCTTCCACTGTATGTGAATAAATTGTAAACATTTTATGAATTTACGAATCTTTCGAACGTTGGATATCCGCGCCCAAAGCCCGCAGTTTTTCCTCAATGCGGTCATACCCCCGTTCAATGTGGTAAATATCGCTGATTTCCGTTTCTCCTCTGGCTGCCAGCGCCGACAAAATCAAGGCTGCACCTGCCCGCAGATCTGTGGCACGGACGCTGGTTCCCGTCAGACTGTCCACACCTTCAATGATGGCAGAACGGCTGTCTATTTTAATATCTGCCCCCATACGCTGCAATTCTGCCGCATGCATGAACCGGTTTTCAAATACCGTTTCCGTGATGACGCTGGTGCCCTTTGTGACAGCTGCCAAACTCATGAACAACGCCTGCATATCCGTAGGAAAACCGGGATAAGGCATGGTTTTCAGCTGTATAGGACGAAGTCTGCCCTTCCGGTACACCCGCAGTCCCGACGAAGTCACTTCTGTTTTGGCATTGCATTCTGTCAATTTGGCAATGACAGGTGTCAAATGTTCCTGCCGTACCTGCTCCAACAAAATATCACCGCCAGTAATAGCGGCTGCTGTCATAAATGTTCCTGCCTCTATGCGGTCGGAAATGACATTGTGTGTGGCGCCATGAAGCCGTTTCTGCCCTTGAATGACAATGGTATCTGTGCCGTCCCCAGTAATTTCCGCCCCCATTTTTCGCAGAAAATCCGCCAGATCACATATTTCCGGCTCTGCTGCCGCATTCTCAATGGTGGTAGTGCCTTTTGCAAGCGTTGCTGCCATCATAATATTTTCTGTTGCACCCACACTGGGAAAATCCAAATAGACCCGTTTGCCACGCAAGCCGTTTTTTGCCGAAAGCTCCACTACCCCATGCTCCAGTTTATGGACTGCCCCCATAATGGAAAATCCTTTCAAATGCAAATCCACCGGTCTGCTGCCAATGGGACAGCCGCCGGGCAAAGGCAGCGCCGCCTGATGACATCTTGCTAGCAAAGGCCCTGCCGCCAGAAAAGACGCCCGCATGGCACAGGCATTTTTTTCTGCTGCCTGCTGATTGGATAATGTTTCGCTGCAAATCTTAATGGTTTCCGTAAGTCCGTCATAAGATGTTTTCGCACCAAATTCTTTCAATAATTCCGCCATTTCCAAAACATCCGTCAATGGAGGGACGTTTGTAATGGTGCAGGGTTCTTCTGTAAGCAGACAAGCTGCCAGTATGGGTAAAACGGCATTTTTCGCGCCGCTGATCCGCACCGTGCCGTGAAGAGCTTCGCTTTGCCGTACAATAAATTTTTCCATTGCTTTGACCTCGTTTTTTCTCAAATTTGTGTTTTTAGTATGCCCATGGAACACATTCACAGTCTGAAAAATCAAGGGAAAAAACGCAATTTTTTGTCAGAAAAATAGGACTTTACATCCCGAAAAAATCCGTGTATAATTAACCATGAACTTTGCGGATGTAGTTCATTGGTAGAATGAAAGCTTCCCAAGCTTTAGAGGCGGGTTCGATTCCCGTCATCCGCTTTTTGACCTGTTGGCAATGCCAGCAGGTTTTTTTATTGTTTTTTTTGAAAAAAATACCTTTTTTATGAAACCTTTCTTTTTTCCTTCCGTCAAACAAAACAGAAAACATCGGAAACAAAACATAAAAAATCGCGACAACAAAAGGAGGTTGCTTATTATGAAACGAAATGTCATTACAGCTTTGTCATTAACTGCAGTTCTTCTTTGCGGTACCACAACAGCTTTTGCCCAGGAAATCCAGGCACCTGTTGCTGAAAACCCTTCCGCAGAAGCCCCCATTCCCGCTCTGCCGGAACAATATCTGGCTTACGGCAGAATCACTGACATCCGCAAAGAAAACGGCGTCATCAAATCCATCACTGCTGAAGATGTGCAGGATCAGACAGTGATTTATATCGTATCAGAAGATACTCTGTGTCTGGACAGCGGCAGAGGCACACAGATGGACATCAATGACCTGAAAGTGGGCGACGGCGTATACTTCTATCATAGTCCCGCTATGACCATGAGCATTCCTCCACAGACCTCTGTGGAAGCCATTGTAGGCAATATGCCTATGGATGTAGCCTGTGCCCGTTTCCACACCGTAGAGGCGGTAGAAAACACCCAGAACGGCATCCGTATCACCACTGACCAGGGCGGCCTGTATATTACTGTTTCCAAAGATGCCACAGCAACATCCTATGCAGATAACAGCGCCTTTGATCTGGCTGATCTGAAGGAAGGCGACAGAATTTTCACATGGTACGAAGCTGTTGCAGAAAGCTATCCTGCTCAGGCTGGTGTAAACCGTCTGGTTGTGGTTCCTGCTGCGGAAGATACAGAAACAGCAGCATCTCCTGCGAAAATTTCATACAGCAAATCCGGGCTGACCACAAAAGACGATGTAACCTGCGTACCTCTGCGGGAAACTGCTGACGCTTTGGGCTTGACCCTTACATGGGATCGCGACAGCCGTACAGCCACACTTGAAAGCGACACACGCTCCATGGATCTGGCAGAAGGCAAAGACCTGTATGTATCCACCTCAACCATTCCCGGTGCCGTTGGCATGACTTCTCCCGGTACATTGGGCGTTGCGCCTTATATCGCCGATGATGGCGCTATGTATGTACCTGCGGAAGCCTTTGAATGGCTGGTAGGCTATGATGTGACAGAAGACGACACTACTGTTACCATCGCTGCGGAAAAATAAAAAGAGCTTCGCTTTAAAAAAGTTATATGAATAAAAAAATTAGCTGGAATCTTTTGTATGTAAAAGTTCCAGCTATTTTCATTTTGTCACAAAATCATATAAACATTTTATAGGCACACTGCCAAACCATTTTCAGATACAAAAAAAGAAGCCCAATCCTTGATTGCAGCTTCTTTTTTACCCTCTCCCGAAATAAAAAGCGCGAGACGAGATTCGAACTCGCGACCCTCGCCTTGGCAAGGCGATGCTCTACCACTGAGCCACTCGCGCATA
>PPYE01740451.1_pt1 | contig 17097 bp, 13 predicted proteins | sample 1559881 | NCBI WGS metagenome assembly PPYE01 (sample SAMN08240022, study PRJNA423297) | Human gut metagenome, whole genome shotgun sequencing project. | reverse complement strand
ACAAGGCGTTCATCGAGATCATGACCGAGGGCGACGCCAACGGCCGGGGCTTCCAGTATCCCATCCCCACCTACTCCATCACCAAGGACTTTGACTGGTCCGACACGGAGAACAACCGTCTGCTCTTCGAGATGACCGCCAAGTACGGCACCCCCTACTTCTCCAACTACATCAACTCCGACATGGAGCCCTCCGATGTGCGCTCCATGTGCTGCCGTCTGCGGCTGGACCTCCGGGAGCTGCGCAAAAAGTCCGGCGGCTACTTCGGCTCCGGCGAGTCCACCGGCTCTGTGGGCGTGGTCACCATCAACCTGCCCCGGATCGCGTATCTTTCCAAGACGCCGGAGGAGTTCTATGCCCGGCTGGACAAGATCATGGACATCGCCGCCCGCTCTTTGAAGATCAAGCGCACGGTCATCACCCGGCTCATGGACGCGGGCCTCTATCCCTACACCAAGTACTATCTGGGCACCTTTGAAAACCACTTCTCCACCATCGGCCTCATCGGAATGAACGAGGTGGGCCTCAACGCCCGGTGGCTGCGCAAAGACCTGACCCATCCCGAGACCCAGGCCTTCGCCAAGGACGTGCTGGGCCACATGCGTGAGCGCCTCTCCGATTATCAGGAGCAATACGGCGACCTCTACAACCTGGAAGCCACCCCCGCCGAGTCCACCACCTATCGCCTGGCCAAGCACGACGTGGAGAAGTACCCGGACATCATCACCGCCGCCAAGAATCCCGGCGACACCCCCTACTACACCAACTCCTCCCACCTGCCCGTGGGCTACACTGCCGACATCTTCGACGCTCTGGCCATCCAGGACGAGTTGCAGACCCTCTACACCTCCGGCACCGTGTTCCACGCCTTCCTGGGCGAGAAGCTGCCGGACTGGAAGGCCGCCGCCGATCTGGTGCGCAAGATCGCTGAGAACTTCAAGCTGCCCTATTACACCATGTCCCCCACCTACTCCATCTGCCAGGAGCACGGCTACCTCTCCGGGGAGCATACCGTCTGCCCCAAGTGCGGCAAGCCCTGCGAGGTTTGGAGCCGCATCACCGGCTACTACCGCCCTGTCCAGAACTGGAACGACGGCAAGGTCCAGGAGTTCAAGGACCGCCGGGAGTACGACGTGGCCAATTCCCACCTGGAGGGCCGCCGCCTGTGCGACCGGGAAGCCACCGTCTCCGATTCCGGCACGGCCTCCGCTTCCGCCGCTCCGGACAGCGCCGACGGGCTCTATCTCTTCACCACCAAGACCTGCCCCAACTGCAAGATCGCCAAAAACGAGCTGGACAAGGCCGGTCTATCCTATGAGGTGTGCGACGTGAGCGAGCACATGGACCTGGTGAGCCAGTACGGCATCCAGCAGGCCCCCACCCTCATCGTCCGCCACGGCGGCCAGGTGGAAAAGCTGGTCAACGCCTCCGTCATCAAAAAATACGCCGCCACCCGGTAAACGGCAAAAAACAGGAGGGTCCTTCCCTCCTGTTTTTCTTCCCGGGGCGAAAGGAGCCAGTATGCGAGAGTTTTTTGACATCATCATTGTAGGCGGCGGCCCCGCCGGTCTCACCGCCGCCATCTATGCCCGCCGGGCAGGCAAGTCCGTGCTGGTGCTGGAAAAGGAGAGCTTCGGCGGGCAGATCGCCTCCGCCCCCAAGGTGGAGAACTTCCCCGGCTTTGCCGCCATCTCCGGCGCGGAGCTTGCCGATCGTCTTTTCTCCCAGGCAGAGGCCCTGGGGGCCCGGCTGGAGCTGGAGGAGGTGACGGAGATCACCGGCGGTGCGGTCAAGACCGTCACCACCGACTACGGCGCCTATGACTGCGCCGCCCTCATCCTGGCCACTGGCATGAAGCATCGCACCTTGGGCCTTGCGGGCGAGGATACCCTCTCCGGCATCTCCTACTGCGCCGTGTGCGACGGGGCCTTCTATGCCGGAAAGGACGTGGCCGTTTGCGGCGGCGGCAGCACCGCTTTGCAGGATGCCCTGTTCCTCTCCGAGGTGTGCCGCCATGTGACCGTCATCCACCGGCGCGCCGCATTCCGGGGCGATCCGATCTTAGTGGATGCCCTCCGCAAGCGGGAAAATGTGACCTTTGCCCTGGAGGCCGAGGTCGTGGCCCTCACAGGCCGGGACGGCGCTCTGGAATCATTGACCATGCGCCATCTGGACGGCCGGCTGGAGACTCTGGCCGTCTCGGGCCTTTTTGAAGCCGTAGGCCAGCTGCCCCAGGAAGTCCTCAGCCGCCAGCTGGGCCTTGCAGACAGCAGCGGCTTCCTGCGTGCCGGCGAGGACTGCCGCACCGCCGCGGACGGCATTTTCGCAGCGGGAGACTGCCGTGCCAAGTCCGTGCGCCAGCTGACCACCGCCTGCGCCGACGGCGCCGTGGCCGCCCTGGCCGCCTGTGACTGGTGCGCCCATCTGTCATAAGGAAAGCGCCGCCGCGGAGCATTGCTCCGCGGCGGCGCTCTCTTTTTCCTTTAAAGATGGATATCCAAGGTCCGCAGCAGGCTCAGTACCTGCTGGGCCGTCTCCTCCGCACCCTCCAGGCTGACGGCGATCACGTCCGCATACTGGGCGTACAGCGGCCGGCGCTCCTCGTAGATCTGCCGCAGCGTCATGCCCGCCGGCGCGGCGATGCCCCGGTCCGTCAGGTCCTCGGGCATGCGGTCGTCGATCTGGCTCAGCGGGGTCTCCAGCCAGACGGTGACGCCGCTTTCCCTGAGGTGCTCCATGGCATCGGGATACAGCACCATGCTGCCGCCGGTGGCCACCACCGTGTCCGCCCGGTCCAGGTCCATGCCCACGGCCGACTCCAGTGCGTAAAACGCCTCCAGCCCGTCCTGGCGCAGGATCTGCGGCAGCGTTTTACCTGCCCGCTCCACGATCAAATCGTCCAGGTCCACGAAATCATAGCCGAGCCGCGCTGCCAGCGCCCGTCCTACCACGCTCTTGCCCGTGCCGGGCATGCCGATCAGTACGATGTTTTTCATTGTCTCATTCCAATCCATTTCCCATATTGCCCGGCTGTTGGCTCTCTGCGTCAAAACGTCAAGCCCGTCCGCGCCGCAGAGGCAGACGTCTCCGGTCCGTTGATTCTCTATTATACCGATTCACGGACAAATGTCCACCGTGAAATTACATAAAATTTGACGGCTCCCGCCTTTCGGCTACTCTACGAGGATGTTTTGCCCGCGAGGGGCGCAAACTGTCAAATTTGCCAATTGCGGGCACTCTCCAAATTGGATACAATAGGTATGACCTTTAATGGTAATACCATTTTTCAGAGGTGAAGCCCATGAGTACCCATCCCTCCCAGTCCAAGTCCATCCGCGCCCAACTGCTGCGGGACATGAAAAGCGGCGAGTACGCCGACTGTGAGCGTCTGCCCCGGGAGAGCGTCCTGGCAGAGAAGCTGGGCATCAGCCGTACACAGCTGCGGGACATCCTGGCCTCTTTGGAGCGAGAGGGGTTCATCACCCGCCGCCACGGCGTGGGCACCATCATCAACCGCCACGTGCTCAACGCCCAGACACGCATGGACATTGAGGTGGAGTTTCTGGACATGATCCGCCAAAGCGGTTTCCAGCCGGCAGTGGCCTACGTCCACGTCAGCGACGACACGGCCGACGAGACCGTCTCCCGCCAGCTGCAGATCCCCCAGGGCACGCCGGTGATCCGGGTGGCCCGGCTGTGCACCGCCGATGGGCGCCCCGCCATCTACTGCGAGGATGTGGTGGAAAAATCCCTGGCCAAGGGCTCTTACACCATCAAGGATCTCAAGCTGCCCATCTTCCACTTCCTTCAGCAGTTCTGCGGCGTCTACCCCTACATGGACCTGACGGACCTCAAGCCCATCGTGGCGGACGAGGCCCTGTCGGAGATCTTCCAGATCCAGCCGGGCACGCCGCTTTTGCAGATGGACGAGGTGGACTTCGATATTGACGGGAAGCCCGTCTTTTGTTCCCGTGAATACTTTGCCGACGGCTTTTTCCGCCATACCGTCATGCGCAAAAAGCTGTAAATCTCTACGCAGGAGGATCAACATGAAAAAAGTTGCCGTCATCATGGGCTCCGACTCCGACTGGCCGGTCGTCAAAGGAGCCTGCACCCAGCTCCGTGAGCTGGGCATCCCCTATGAGGCCCACATTCTCAGTGCCCACCGCACCCCCGCCGCCGCGGCCAACTTCGCACGCTCCGCCCGGGCCAACGGCTTCGGCGTTTTGATCTGCGCCGCCGGTATGGCCGCCCATCTGGCCGGCGCCTTTGCCGCCAACTCCACCCTCCCCGTCATCGGCATCCCCATGAAGGGCGGTGCCATGGACGGACTGGACGCCCTGCTTGCCACCGTGCAGATGCCCAGCGGCATCCCCGTGGCCACCGTGGCCATCAATGGTGCCAAAAACGCCGCCGTGCTGGCTGCCCAGATCCTGGCTGTGAGCGATGATGCCCTGGCCGCCAAGCTGGACGCCCAGCGCTCGGACATGGCCGAGCGTATCGCCGTGAAGGGAGCGGCACTGCAATCTGAGCTGGAGGCGTGAGCGCCTCATCCCATCCGGTTTTCACAAAAGCAATTTATTTTAATATGGAGGTATCCTCACATGGAAAAGAAGCTTGTTTACACCGGTAAGACCAAAAACGTCTACGCCCTGGACAACGGCCACTATCTGCTCAAGTTCAAGGACGACTGCACCGGCAAGGACGGCGTGTTTGATCCCGGTGAAAACTCTGTCGGCCTGACCATCGACGGCGTGGGCGACGTGAACCTGCGGATGTCCATCTACTTCTTCGAGAAGATCAACGCCGCCGGTATCAAGACCCACTACGTCTCCGCCAATCTGGACGACACCACCATGGAGGTCCTCCCCGCCAAGGTCTTCGGCAAGGGTCTGGAGGTCATCTGCCGCCACAAGGCCGTTGGCAGCTTCCTGCGCCGCTACGGTGAGTACATCGCCGAGGGTGCCGACCTGCCCGCCTATGTGGAGACCACTTTCAAAAACGACGAAAAGGGCGATCCCCTGGTCACCAAGGACGGCCTGGTGGTCCTGGGCGTCATGACCGAAAAGCAGTATGACGACATCAAGGATATGACCCAGAAGATCACGCAGATCGTGGCCGACGACCTGAAGGAAAAGGGCCTGGTGCTCTATGACATCAAGTTCGAGTTCGGCTACGACGCCGACGGCAACGTGATGCTCATCGATGAGGTGGCCTCCGGCAACATGCGGGTCTACAAGGACGGCCAGTACATCGATCCCATGACCCTGTCCAAGCTGTTCTTCGCCTGAGCGGCGGAGGAGACGACGATGGGTGGTTTTTTCGGCACGATCTCCAAGCGGGATTGCGTGCTTGACGTCTTTTTCGGAGTGGACTACCACTCCCATCTGGGCACCCGCCGGGGCGGCATGGCCATTTACGATCCTGCAGACGGGTTCCAGCGCCAGATCCACAACATTGAAAACGCCCCCTTCCGCACCAAGTTCGAACGGGACCTGGCCCAGTTCCACGGCACCAGCGGCATCGGCTGCATCTCCGACACCGATCCCCAGCCGCTGCTGGTGCGCTCTCACTTAGGGCTGTACGCCATCACCACCGTGGGCATCATCAACAACGCCGAGTCCCTGGTGGAAAAATACTTCTCCGACCACGGCCATCAGTTCATGGCCCAGTCCAGCGGCAAGATCAATGAGACGGAGCTGGTGGCGGCGCTCATCAACCAGTGTGACACCCTGGTGGAGGGCATCCGCCACGCCCAGGACGTGATCGACGGCTCCACCACCATCCTGATCCTCACCCCGGACGGCATCATCGCCGCCCGGGACAAGCTGGGCCGACTTCCTGTGCTGGTGGGCAAGAGCGAGGACGGCTGCTGCGTGTCCTTCGAGTCCTTCGCCTACCAGAAGCTGGGCTACCAGACCTGCTATGAGCTTGGCCCCTGGGAGATCGTACAGATCACCGCGGAGGGCTGCACCTCCCTGGCACCCGCGGGAGACAAAATGCGCATCTGCGCGTTCCTCTGGACCTACTACGGCTATCCCAACTCCAACTACGAGGGGATGAACGTGGAGGTCATGCGCTACCGCAACGGTGAGATCATGGCCCGGGACGAGGTGGCCCGCGGCATGCTCCCCAAGGTGGACTATGTGGCCGGCGTGCCGGACTCCGGCGTGCCTCACGCCATCGGCTTTGCCAACCGCAGCGGCAAGCCCTTCGCCCGTCCCTTCGTCAAATACACCCCCACCTGGCCCCGCTCCTTCATGCCTGCCAACCAGGCCGTGCGCAGCCAGGTGGCCAAGATGAAGCAGATCCCCGTCCCCGAGCTCATCGAGGGCAAGAAGCTTTTGTTCGTGGACGACTCCATCGTCCGGGGCACTCAGCTGCGGGAGACCGTGGAGTTCCTCTATGCCAGCGGCGCGGCGGAGGTCCATATGCGCTCTGCCTGCCCGCCCATCATGTACGCGTGCAAGTACCTGAACTTCTCCCGCAGCAACTCCGACATGGACCTGCTTGCCCGCCGGACCGTGCAGGAGCTGGAGGGCGACGAGGGCCAAAGCCACATCGACGAGTACGCGGACGCCTCCACGGAGCGGGGACAGTGCCTGCTCAAGACCATCTGCCAGCAGCTGGGCTTTGACTCCCTGGGCTATCAGTCCCTGGACGGACTGCTGGAAGCCATCGGCATCGACCGCGACAAGATCTGCACCTATTGCTGGACCGGGAAGGAATGATTTCTTCCCGGTTTCCAATCTTTCACTCCATAGGAGGGCATTGACATGAACGAATCCCATTCCGCGTCCTACGCTGCCGCCGGCGTCAACATTGAGGCGGGCTACGAGGGCGTCCGGCTCATGCGCAAGCATGTGGAGCGCACCATGATCCCCGGCGTGGTCTCCGACATCGGCGGATTCGGCGGATTGTTCGCCCCGGACCTTGCCGGCATGACCGAGCCGGTGCTGGTCTCCGGCACGGACGGCGTGGGCACCAAGCAGCGCATCGCCCAGCTGCTGGACAAGCACGACACCGTGGGCATCGACTGCGTGGCCATGTGCGTCAACGACATCATCTGCTGCGGCGCAAAGCCCCTTTTCTTCCTGGACTACATCGCCATCGGCAAAAACGAGGCCGAGAAGGTAGCCACGCTGGTCTCCGGCGTGGCGGAGGGCTGCTGCCAGGCCGGCTGCGCCCTCATCGGCGGCGAGACCGCCGAGCACCCCGGCGTCATGGCGCCCGACGACTATGACCTGGCGGGCTTCTCCGTGGGCCTGGTGGACAAGCCCCGGATCATCGACCACAATACCATGCGTCCCGGCGACATCATCCTGGCCCTGCCCTCCTCCGGCATCCACTCCAACGGCTACTCCCTGGTGCGCAAGGTGTTCGATGTGGAGCACACGGACCTGGGCGTCTACTCCGACGAGCTTGGCATGACGCTGGGCGAGGCCCTGCTCACCCCCACGAAGATCTATGTCAAGCCGGTGCTCCGGTGCATGGAGGCCGTGACCGTCAAGGGCGTCAGCCACATCACCGGCGGCGGCTTCTTTGAAAACATCCCCCGGTGCCTTCCCGAGGGCCTGGGCGCCCGCATCCGGCTGGACGCCGTGAAAACGCCCCCCATCTTTACCATGCTCCAGTCCGCCGGCTCCATCCCCCAGCGGGACATGTTCAACACCTTCAACATGGGTGTGGGCATGACCGTGGTGGTCTCTCCCGAGGACGCGGACGCCGCCATCGCCGCGCTGGACTGCGGCGCCTATGTGATCGGCGAGATCGCCAAGAGTGAAGAGCGGGTGGTGCTATGCTGAAGCGCGCCCGCATCGCCGTGTTCGTCTCCGGCGGCGGCACCAACTTGGAGGCGCTGCTCCAGGCCCAGGAGCGGGGGGACATCCCCCACGGCCAGATCGTGCTGGTGTGCGCCAGCAATCCCAATGCCTACGCCCTCACCCGGGCGGCCAATCACGGCGTGGACGCCGCGGCATTTTCCAAAAAGCAGATGTCCCAGGCGGACTTCGAGTCCGCCCTTACCGAAAAACTTGAAGCATATCACATCGACCTCATCATCCTGGCAGGCTTTTTGTCCATCCTCTCGGCGGAGTTCACCGCCCGCTGGGATGGCCGTATCCTCAATGTCCATCCCTCCCTCATCCCCGCATTCTGCGGCAAGGGCTTCTACGGCCTCAAGGTCCACGAAGCTGCCCTGGAGCGGGGCGTGAAAGTCACCGGCGCCACCGTCCATCTGGTCAACGAGATCCCGGACGGCGGCCGCATTTTGCTGCAAAAAGCCGTGGAGGTCCTGCCCGGCGACACACCGGAAACGCTGCAGCGCCGGGTCATGGAGCAGGCCGAATGGGTGCTGCTTCCCCAGGCTGCCGAGCTTTTGAGCGCGGAACTTACAAAGGAGAACTGATATGAACGATTTCTACACGCCGCTGGATCTTTGCCAGCTGCTCGCAACCAACCCCTACCCCGGCCGGGGCATCGTGCTGGGCAAGACCCCCGACGGGAAAACTTCCGTGGCCGCCTACTTCATCATGGGCCGCAGTGCCAACAGCCGCAACCGGGTCTTCGTGGAAGAGAGCGACGGCATCCGCACCCAGGCCTATGACCCCAGCAAGGTGGAGGACCCCAGCCTCATCATCTACCATCCCGTTCGCCAGCTGGGCCGGGGCCTCATCGTCACCAACGGCGACCAGACCGACACCATCCGGGACTTCCTGGAGCGGGGCCTTCCCATGGAGCAGGCTCTGCGCACCCGGGAGTTCGAGCCCGACGGCCCCAACTGGACGCCCCGCATCTCCGGCCTTCTCAGCCCCGACGGAAGCTACAAGCTCTCCATTTTGAAGTCCGCCGACGCCGCCGGCTCTGCCTGCCTGCGTCAGACCTTTGAATATCCCGGCCAGGCGGGCCTGGGCCACTTCCTCCACACCTACGTCACCGACGGCAACCCCATCCCCACCTTCCACGGCGAGCCCGAGCTGGTGGCCATCGACGGGGATATCGATGCCTTCACCGCCGCGCTCTGGGAAAACCTGAACGAGGACAACAAGATCTCCCTGTTCGTCCGGTTCACGGACCTTGCCAGCGGCACGTTCACCCAGCGCATCATCAACAAGTATCAGTAAAGGAGCGGGAATCATGACAGAACTGGAACTGAAATACGGCTGCAACCCCAACCAAAAGCCCTCCCGCATCTTCATGCGCGACGGGTCCGACCTGCCCATCACCGTTTTGAACGGCAAGCCCGGCTACATCAACTTTCTCGACGCCCTGAACTCCTGGCAGCTGGTCCGCGAACTCAAGGCTGCCACCGGCCTGCCCGCCGCCGCCAGCTTCAAGCACGTCTCCCCCGCCGGCGCCGCCGTGGGCCTGCCCCTGACCGACGTGGACAAGAAGATCTACTTTGTGGATGAGACGGCGGAGCTCTCCCCCATCGCCTGCGCCTACATCCGGGCCCGCGGCGCCGACCGGCTTTGCTCCTACGGCGACTGGGCGGCCCTCTCCGACGTGTGCGACGCCGCCACCGCCCGGTACCTGAAGTACGAGGTCTCCGACGGCGTCATCGCCCCCGGCTACACCGACGAGGCCCTGGAGATCCTGAAAACCAAGAAAAAGGGCAACTACAATGTAGTTCAAATCGACCCGGACTACGTGCCCGCCGAGCAGGAGTACAAGGACGTGTTCGGCGTCACCTTCCAGCAGGGCCGCAACAACTTCAAGATCGACGAGGACCTGCTGGGCAACATCGTCACCAAGAACCACGACCTGCCCCGCGAGGCCAAGATCGACATGATCGTCTCCCTCATCACCCTCAAGTATACCCAGTCCAACTCCGTGTGCTACGTGAAAAACGGCCAGGCCATCGGCGTGGGCGCCGGCCAGCAAAGCCGCATCCACTGCACGCGCCTGGCCGGCAACAAGGCCGACAACTGGTACCTCAGACAGCATCCCAAGGTACTGGGCCTCCAGTTCGTGGAGGGCATCCGCCGCCCCGACCGGGACAACGCCATCGACATCTACACCTCCGACGAATATGAGGATATCCTGGCTGACGGCGTGTGGCAGCAGACCTTCACCGTCAAGCCCGAGGTGCTGACGGCCCAGGAGAAAAAGGAGTGGATCGCCACCCAGTCCGGCGTGACCGTTGGCTCCGACGCCTTCTTCCCCTTCGGCGACAACGTGGAGCGGGCCCGCAAGTCCGGCGTGCAGTACATCGCCGAGCCCGGCGGCTCCATCCGGGACGACCACGTCATCGAGACGGCCGACAAGTACGGTATGACCATGTGCTTTACCGGCATGCGGCTGTTCCACCACTAAGATCGAGGGGGAGTATCTCCCCCTCGATCTCCCCCACCACCAGTGACAGCAGTCACCGGTGAACGCCGCCCAGGGCGGCTGGGTCAAGGTATTTTCGCCACGTACACGCCGCGGCGAAAATCATTGCAAAACGGATTTGTTTCCAGCAAATCTTTCCGGCATCATTTTCCCGGCCTCCCGGGCCGGTAAGCAGGATAGCAGGAGGAGTGAACTATGAAACTTCTGGTCGTGGGCGGCGGTGGCCGCGAGCACGCCATTATCAAAAAGCTCCGGGAAAACCCGGAGGTGGAGACCATCTACGCTCTGCCCGGCAACGGCGGCATTGCCGCCGACGCCGTGTGCGTGCCCCAGATCGGGGCCAAGGATATCAGCGCCATTGTGGATTTTGCCGTGGAGCACCAGGTGGACTTCGCCGTGGTGGCCCCGGACGATCCTCTGGCCCTGGGCTGCGTGGACGCCCTCCACGAGGCGGGCATTCCCTGCTTCGGCCCCGACGCCAAGGCCGCCCGCATCGAGTCCAGCAAGGTCTTTTCCAAAAACCTCATGAAAAAGTACGGCATCCCCACCGCCGACTACCAGGTGTTCCATGACCCCAAGGAGGCCATGGTCTATCTGGAGGGCGCCTCCTTCCCCATCGTCATCAAGGCCGACGGCCTGGCCCTGGGCAAGGGCGTACTGATCCCCCAGAACCTGGACGAGGCCCGTGACGCCGTGAAGACCATCATGGAGGACAAGGCTTTCGGCGACTCCGGCAATGAGATCGTCATCGAGCAGTTCCTCACCGGTCCGGAGGTCAGCGTCCTGGCCTTCACCGACGGCACCGCCATCCGTCCCATGGTCTCCTCCATGGACCACAAGCGCGCCGGGGACGGCGACACCGGCCTCAACACCGGCGGCATGGGCACGGTGGCCCCCAACCCCTGCTACACCCCGGAGATCGCCCAGGTCTGCATGGACACCATCTTCCTGCCCACCCTGGCGGCCATGCGCGCCGAGGGCTGCCCCTTCAAGGGCTGCCTTTACTTCGGCCTCATGCTCACCCCCGACGGTCCCAGAGTCATCGAGTACAACTGCCGCTTCGGCGACCCGGAGACCCAGGTGGTGCTGCCCCTTTTGAAGACCGATCTTCTCACCATCATGCAGGCGGTGGAGAACGAGACCCTGGGTAAGCTGGACGTGGAGTGGAGCGACGGCGCCGCCGCCTGCGTCATCCTGGCCTCCGGCGGCTACCCCGCCCACTATGAAAAAGGCAAGCCCATCACACTGCCCGCCGCGTTCCCGGCAAATGTCACCTGCTACCATGCCGGCGACAAGCTGGAGGGCGATACCCTGGTCACCAGCGGCGGCCGGGTACTGGGCATCACCGCCGCGGCGCCCACGCTGCGTCAGGCTCTTGCCGATGCCTACGCCGCCGCGGACACCGTCACATTCGATGGAAAATATCTGCGCCATGACATCGGCCGCCGGGCTCTGGCGGCATTGGAGGGACAGTAAATGGTACGACGTGTGTATGTTGAAAAAAAGCCCCATCTGCGGCAGGAGGCCGCGGGGCTTTATCAGGAGCTGCAGACCCTGCTGGGCATCACCCGATTGACCGAGGTGCGGCTTTTGAACCGCTATGACGTGGAGGGTCTGGACGAGGAGACCTTTGCTCGGGCTGTGCGCACCGTGTTCTCCGAGCCCCAGGTGGATGACGTGTCCGCCGCCCTGCCCGCTCAGGACGCCGTGGCGTTCGCTGTGGAATACCTGCCCGGCCAGTTTGACCAGCGGGCAGACTCGGCCCGGGCCTGCATCCAGCTCATGACCCAGGGCGAGCGGCCCACCGTCCGCACCGCCAGGGTGTACCTGCTCTCCGGCGAGCTGACGCCGGAGGACGTGGAGAAGATCAAGCGCTATGTGATCAACCCCGTGGAAGCCCGGGAAGCCAGCCTGGAGCCTGCCGTGTCCCTTGCCATGGAGGTGACGGCACCGGAGCCCCCCGATGTGCTGCGGGGCTTCATGGCCATGGGCGACCGGACGCTGGAGGACCTGATCTCCTCGCTGAACCTCGCCATGGACGTGGACGATCTCAAGTGCTGCCGGGCCTACTTCGCCAAGGAGGGCCGGGACCCCACCATCACGGAGCTGCGGATCCTGGACACCTACTGGTCCGACCACTGCCGCCACACCACCTTCTCCACAGTGCTCACCGATCTGACCTTTGAAGACCCCGCCGTAAAGGCCGCCTACGACCGCTACCTGGCCGTCCGGGAGGCCACGAACGCCGGGGAAAAGCCCATCACCCTCATGGACATGGGCACCCGGGGCGCCAAGTACCTGAAAAAGACCGGCGCCCTGACGGATCTGGACGAATCCGAGGAGATCAACGCCTGCACGGTAAAGATCGATGTGGACGAGGACGGAGAGAAAAAGCCCTGGCTGCTGCTCTTCAAAAACGAGACCCACAACCATCCCACGGAGATTGAGCCCTTCGGCGGCGCGGCCACCTGCATCGGCGGCGCCATCCGTGACCCCCTGGCGGGCCGGGGCTACGTCTATCAGGCCATGCGCGTCACCGGCGCGGCGGACCCCCGCACGCCTTTGTCCGAGACGCTGCCCGGCAAGCTCCCCCAGCGCAAGATCGTCACCGCCGCCGCCAATGGTTACAGCTCCTACGGCAACCAGATCGGCCTTGCCACCGGATTGGTGGACGAGATCTACCACAAGGGCTACGCCGCCAAGCGCATGGAGATCGGCGCCGTGGTGGGCGCCGTGCCTGCGGGCAACGTCCGCCGGGAGGTCCCCGTTCCCGGCGACGTGGTGATCCTCCTGGGCGGCCGCACCGGCCGGGACGGCATCGGCGGCGCCACCGGCTCTTCCAAGCGCCACGACACGGCGTCTGTTTCCACCTGCTCGGCAGAAGTCCAGAAGGGCAATGCTCCCGAAGAGCGCAAGCTCCAGCGGCTGTTCCGCTGCGGCGAGGCCGTGCGCCTCATCAAGCGGTGCAACGACTTCGGCGCCGGCGGCGTCAGTGTGGCCGTGGGCGAGCTGGCCGACTCTCTGGACATCGATCTGAACAAGGTCACCAAGAAGTATGAGGGCCTGGACGCCACGGAGCTTGCTATCTCTGAATCCCAGGAGCGCATGGCCGTGGTGGTGGCCCCCGGCGACGCCGACCGCTTCATCGAACTGGCTCACCAGGAGAACCTGGAGGCCACCGTGGTGGCCGTGGTCACCGACACGGGCCGCATGGTCATGCACTGGAACGGCCGCACGGTGGCAGACCTCTCCCGCGCCTTCCTCAATACCAACGGCGCGGCCAAGCGGGCCGCCGCTGTCGTGGACGCCCCCCGTGCGCCCAAGTCCATCCCCGTCACCAACTTCCACGACACCCTCCTGACCCTCGCCGGCGACCTGAATCTCTGCTCCCGGCAGGGCCTTTGCGAACGCTTTGACTCCACCATCGGCGCAGGCTCCGTAGTGATGCCCTTCGGCGGCAAGTACCAGAAGACTCCCACCCAGTCCATGGTGGCCAAGCTCCCGGTGCTGGACCACGACACCACCACCTGCTCCATCATGGCCTGGGGCGGCGACCCCCACGTCATGGAGGAGAGTCCCTACCGGGGCGCGTATCTGGCCGTGGCCGAGTCCGTGGCCAAGGTCATCGCCGCCGGCGGCTCCCGCCGCAAGTGCTGGCTCTCCTTCCAGGAGTACTTTGAAAAGCTGGGCACCGCGCCCAGCCGCTGGGGCAAGCCTGTGGCCGCCCTGCTGGGCGCGCTCTCTGCCCAGCTGGATCTCCAGTGCGCCGCCATCGGCGGTAAGGACTCCATGTCCGGCTCCTTCAACGATCTGGATGTGCCCCCCACGCTGGTGTCCTTCGCCGTGTCCCTGGGACACACGGGCCGCATCCTCTCCAATGAGTTCAAGGCCCCCGGCCACAAGGTCTATCTCCTGGCTCCCCAGGTGGGCGAGGACGGCAATCTGATCCCCGGGAGCCTGGTGGAGACGCTGGACGCGGCCGAGGCGGCCATCGCCTCCGGCAAGGTAGTCTCCGCCTCCGTGGTGGGCTACGGCGGCATCGCCGTGTCCATTATGAAGTCCTGCCTTGGCAACGGCCTGGGCTTCTCCTTCACCGACGCATTCCTCCCCGCCGACCTCTTTGCCCGCCGTCCGGCTGCCCTGCTGCTGGAGGTGGCGGAGGATCTTCCCACCGGCGTCTGCGTGGGCGTCACCAATGCCAGCGGCTCCATCTGCTGCGAGTGCGAGTCTGTGACTCTCTCCGAGCTGTCCGGACCCTATGACCAGACCCTGGAGTCCATCTTCCCCATGCGGACCCCCACCGTGCCTGAGGCTGTACCCGTGCTGGAGGCCCCGGCCTTCTCCCGTGCCGCCCCCAAGGCAGGCGTGGCCCGCCCCCGGGTGCTCATCCCCGTGTTCCCCGGCACCAACTGCGAATATGACAGCGCCCGGGCCGTGGAGCGGGCAGGGCTGGAGGCCCAGATCCTGGTGCTCAACAACCAATCCCCCGCGGACGTGGCCGACTCCGCCGCCCGCTTTGCCGCGGCGGCCAAGCGCAGCCAGATCATCTTCCTGCCCGGCGGCTTCTCCGGCGGCGACGAGCCCGACGGCTCCGGCAAGTTCATCACCGCCTTCTTCCGCAATCCGGAGGTGTCCGACGCCACCCACGACCTGCTCAAGAACCGGGATGGATTGATGCTGGGCATCTGCAACGGCTTCCAGGCGCTCATCAAGCTGGGCCTGGTGCCCTTCGGCGAGATCCGGGACATGGATGATAAGTGCCCCACCCTCAGCTACAACGTGATCGGGCGCCACCAGTCCAGGATTGTCCGCACCCGCATCGCCTCCAACCGCTCCCCCTGGCTGAGCCGGATGCAGGTGGGCGACATCGTCAGCGTGCCCATCTCCCACGGCGAGGGCCGGTTCCTGTGTCCGCCGGAGCTCCTTGCCCGGCTGGCGGAAAACGGGCAGATCGCCACCCAGTACGTGGACCTTTCCGGCACGCCCACCATGGACGTCGCCTTCAACCCCAACGGCTCTGTGTGGGCCGTGGAGGGCATCACCTCTCCCGATGGGCGTGTTCTCGGCAAGATGGGCCACGCCGAGCGGGTGGGCCCCGGCCTCTATCAGAACGTGCCCGGCGACTATGAGCTGCACCTGTTCGACTCTGCCCGGGATTACTTCAACATTTAAGTTGCTTTTCCACAAAAATGTGGTAACATAGTACCAATATTTCGAAACGAGGTGGCCTCATGGCATATTATTTCAGTGAACCGTCCCATACTTTCAGTGAATACCTGCTGGTGCCCGGCTACTCTTCCTCCGAGTGCATCCCCGCCAACGTCTCCCTCAAGACGCCGGTGGTCAAGTTCAAGAAGGGCGAGGAGTGCCCCCTGACCATGAACGTGCCCATGGTTTCTGCCGTCATGCAGGCCGTGTCCGGTGAGAAAATGGGCATTGGTCTGGCCCGTGAGGGCGGCATCGCCTTCATCTATGTCTCCCAGCCCATTGCCGAGCAGGCCGAAATGGTCCGCAAGGTGAAAAACTACAAGGCCGGCTTCGTCACCAGCGACTCCAACCTGCGTGTGGGCGACACGCTGGCCGATGTGCTGGCTCTCAAGGAGCGCACCGGCCACTCCACCATGGCCGTCACCGACGACGGCACCGGCACCGGCAAGCTGCTGGGCCTGGTCACCAGCCGGGACTACCGTGTCAGCCGCATGGATCCCTCCACCCCCGTCAGCGAGTTCATGACCCCGGTGGAAAAGCTCATTTTCGCCCCCGAGGGCACCAGCCTGAAGGTGGCCAACGACATCATCTGGGACCACAAGCTCAACGCCCTGCCCATCGTCTCCGACGACGGCCATCTGGTGAGCTTCGTGTTCCGCAAGGACTATGACTCCCACAAGGGCAACCCCCTGGAGCTGCTGGACTCCCAGAAGCGCTACGTGGTGGGCGCCGGTATCAACACCCGTGACTACGCCGAGCGAGTACCCGCTCTGGTGGAGGCCGGCGTGGATGTGCTGGTCATCGACTCCTCCGAGGGCTACTCCGAGTGGCAGCTGCGCACCCTCAAGTGGATCCGCGAGCACTACGGTGACACTGTGAAGGTGGGCGCCGGCAACGTGGTGGACGGCGAGGGCTTCCGCTTCCTGGCGGACGCGGGCGCCGACTTCGTCAAGATCGGCATCGGCGGCGGCTCCATCTGCATCACCCGCGAGACCAAGGGCATCGGCCGCGGCCAGGCCACCGCCGTCATCGACGTGGCTGCCGAGCGGGACAAGTACTTTGAAGAGACCGGCGTGTACGTGCCCATCTGTGCCGACGGCGGCATCGTCCAGGACTACCACATCACCCTGGCTCTGGCCATGGGCGCCGACTTCTGCATGCTGGGCCGGTACTTCTCCCGGTTCGACGAGTCCCCCACCAGCAAGGTGCTCATCGGCGGCAGCTACATGAAGGAGTACTGGGGCGAGGGCAGCGCCCGTGCCCGCAACTGGCAGCGCTACGATCTGGGCGGCGCCGCCAAGCTCTCCTTTGAAGAGGGCGTGGACTCCTACGTGCCCTACGCCGGTGCTCTGAGCGACGGCATGGCCACCACCCTGGCCAAGGTCCGCTCCACCATGTGCAACTGCGGCGCGCTGACCATCCCCGAGCTGCGCCAAAAGGCCAAGCTGACGCTGGTGTCCGCCGTGTCCATTGTGGAAGGCGGCGCACACGACGTGCTGCTGAAGGATACCACCAACTCCGGCAACCGGAACTAAGGTCTCCTAACGGCATCTTTCC
>PPYE01413641.1_pt1 | contig 17102 bp, 10 predicted proteins | sample 1559881 | NCBI WGS metagenome assembly PPYE01 (sample SAMN08240022, study PRJNA423297) | Human gut metagenome, whole genome shotgun sequencing project. | reverse complement strand
ACAATATCTTGTTCCCGTACCGGACGCTCGCGCCAACGGTGATAGGAGAATATCGACATGAAAGGAATCCGCAGGCCGTAACTCCATTTATTCACCAGAATACGTTCGCCTTGGAAAATAGAGTTTTCCATGCCGGTGGAAGGGATAAAACAAGACGTAAAAGCAAATCCCCGGAGCAGAAGCACAATGACTATTGCTCCGGCAAATACTAGTATCCATTTGAATTTACGAATGTTCACTTAATAGCTTCCTTTTTTAATCCACCCACTTAAAGAGGCGGTTCCAACGGATTTTTCCGTCAAACCAGCCACGGTCTTTATCGAGCGACAGCCATACAACGATCGGTTTGCCCACAACGTGGTCTTCGGGTACAAAGCCCCAATAACGGGAGTCGGCAGAATTATGGCGGTTGTCACCCATCATCCAGTAGTAATCCATTTTGAAGGTATATTCATTGGTCTTTTCACCGTTGATATAGATACCGTCCGACTTCACTTCAAGCTTGTTGCCTTCGTATGCCACGATGCAACGTTCGTAGATAGGCAGGTTGTCCGGAGTCAGCGTAATGGTAGCTCCCTTGGCCGGAATCCAGATTGGCCCGTAGTTGTTGCGGTCCCACTTGGTGTAAAGATTCAGCGGATACATTTGTCCGGCATAGGCTTCCGGTTCCATGATTATTTTGCTGATTAGCTTCTTGTTGCCCAGAAGAGTGTCATACATCTTTTTAGTCAGCGGGAGATGATATACAGGATTCAGTTTTCCTTGCGCATTCCGGCTGTCGAGTCCCATTTCCAATAGTCCGATTTCATAACCGGAGTCTTCCATTAGTGTCCTGTCAGCATTGCTGATTCCCAGTTCGCGGAACATTTCTTCCGGGATATATGGACCGGTTGTTTGCACGAAATAGTTGAATTGCAGATTCTCCGGATTCTGGATTGCCTTGCCGTCAATCATGACTTGTCCGTCTACGATCTGGAGCGTGTCACCCGGCAGTCCTACACAGCGTTTTACATAATTCTCGCGGCGGTCTACCGGACGCCAGAGCACTTCTCCGTAGGTTCGCGGGTTATTTAGGATCTGTTTGCGTCCTGCGGCGTAATATAAGTCATACACGGCACGCTGTTGTTCGCGTGTCAGGCTATCCATATCTATCTGTTTGGAATATATGCGTTGGCCTTCGCCGTATGCCAATGTATAAAAGTCTGTCGTCTGTTGGTAATTGACGGCTACCGTATCTCCTGCAGGGAAGTTGAACACTACGATGTCATTCAATTTCACATTACCGAATCCCGGCACTCTTTTATATTTCCATTGTGGCCATTCGATATATGATTTAGTACCTACAATTGGTAATGTATGTTGCGCCAGCGGCATAGAAAGCGGTGTGTTCGGCACGCGGGGGCCGTAACTCATTTTGCTGACATATAGAAAGTCGCCTACCAGCAATGATTTCTCTAGAGAAGAAGAAGGAATCTGGTAGTTTTGGAAGATATAGATATTGACAAAGTAAACGGCTACCAATGCAAAGATAATAGCATCTACCCAGCTCATGACACTCCGAACTGCCGGATTCTTTGACCTTTTCCAGAACGACCAGGGTATTTTCTTTGTGATATAGATATCGAAAATGAAAGGTATGACGATTAATCCCCACCAGCTTCGCACCCAGATGAGGAAAACAAGATAGAGAAGAATAGCAATAGCACATTTAATCCATTGTGCACGTGTGGCTTGTCTCATAGTGGTATATTTATATTAGAACCTTTATTCGTTTAAGAACGGAAATAAGTTTTTCATTCCCAGGAAACCTTCGTGATGCGCGGTGTATTCGGCGGCCAATATAGCTCCGAGTACGAAACCGCCCCGGTTCTTGGCATCGTGAGTGATTGAAATGCTGTCAATATCAGACTCATAACGAACAGTATGAATACCGAAAACTTCACCTTCGCGGATAGAACTGATCGGAAGTTCGTCCGGAGCGCAGTCTGTTGTTCCGCTGATTGTTCCGTCCGGTGCCGTAAATGTCCCTTCCACCCATTTATCCTTACGGTCTATATTCTCTAGAATACCTTCTGCCAGCGTAATGGCAGTTCCGCTGGGAGCGTCGAGTTTGTGGATATGGTGTGTTTCGCTCATGGTGACGTCATACGCGGGGAATTGATTCATTATCTTGGCCAGATACTTGTTTACAGCAGAGAAAATGGCTACTCCCAAGCTGAAGTTGGACGACCAGAACAGCGTTTTTCCGCCTTCCGTACAGAGCTTCTTGATTTCTTCGCCATGTTCGGACATCCATCCGGTACTGCCTGATACGAGTTTGACTCCGGCTTTAAAGGCTTTCATATAGTTGCTGTAAGCCACTGTCGGATTTGTAAATTCTATGGCAACATCAGCCGATTTGAATGCTTCCGACTCGAAGTCTTCCTGGTTATTGATATCAATAATGCAGACAATTTCGTGTCCGCGACTCAGGGCAACCTTTTCTAACTCTTTGCCCATTTTTCCGTAACCGATCAATGCTATTTTCATTGTTTTCTGACTTATATTCAAAATAATAGTCGCAAAGATAAGATTTTTATTACATTTGCAGTGTACATTAACGTCTTGTTAACATGGAACACCTTCTCCACTACGTGTGGAAACATAAATTATTCTCCCTTGAAATCCTGCAAACCACCAAAGGCTTACCGGTAGAGGTTATTGATCCCGGTCTCCGGAATCCGAATTCCGGTCCTGATTTCTTCAATGCCAAATTAAAGATAAACAATACTTTATGGGTAGGAAACGTGGAAATCCATACCCGTTCTTCGGATTGGTTCCGTCACGGGCACGATGGTGATAAAGTCTATGACTCGGTGATCCTGCATATAGTGGGTGAAGCGGACGGAGAAGTGACCCGTACCAACGGGGAAGTCATTCCGCAAATGATAGTGAGCTGTCCCGAACGGATAAAAATGCATTATTATGAACTTTGCGTGTCCGACTGTTATCCGGCTTGTTATCCGATCCTCCGTTCTTTACCGAAGCTTACGGTTCATTCGTGGTTGTCTGCCTTGCAAACGGAACGGCTGGAACAAAAGGCGAAACTGATAGGAGCACGTCTCGAACATTGTAACAATAACTGGGAAGATGTTTTCTTCATCACTCTTGCCCGTAATTATGGTTTTGGCTTGAACGGTGATGCTTTTGAGGCATGGGCGGAGCTGCTTCCGTTTCGTGCGTTGGACAAGCACCGGAACGATCTGTTTCAGATAGAAGCTCTTTTCTATGGTATGGCGGGACTGTTTGAAGATACATTTCTGAAAGAAGAACAAAAGGATGAATACTACCTGCGTCTTAGCAAAGAATTTCATTATTTGCAACGGAAGTTTGAGATATTTCGGGTAATGGACGCTACTCTCTGGCGTTTTCTCCGGCTTCGCCCGGATAATTTTCCTCATATCCGGCTGGCACAACTGGCTTATCTTTATCAGAAAGGGGACAAGTTGTTTTCCCGTTTATTGGAGGCGAAGACATTGGCGGAAGTGAGAATTTTGCTCTCCACCCGTACTTCTGTTTATTGGGAGAATCATTATATATTCGGTCGTACTTCTCCACAAAGGGAAAAATTGTTAGGAGAACAGTCGAAAGACCTGATTATCATCAATACCGTTGTCCCTTTCTTGTATACATATGGTTTGCACAAGGCCGATGAAGGAATGTGCGAACGTGCCGGACGCTTTCTGGAAAAACTGAAAGCGGAGAATAACCATATTATTCGCTCCTGGAGCGACGCCGGACTACCGGTAGCTTCTGCTGCGGATAGTCAGGCGCTGATACAGTTGCAAAAAGAATATTGTGATAAACGTAAATGTTTGTATTGTCGTTTCGGATATGAATATTTGCGGAAGAAGTAAGTACCTCTTACTTCTCCAGTTCCTTATAGACTGCATTTAGAAGTTGGTTTTCCATTGTAGGTCTGGGAGCTTTGCGGTTTACAATGTTTCCTTCCTTATCTATTAACATATAGGTAGGGAAGGAATGGACTCCAAGATATTTTTCAATGGCAGACTGTTGCTTGTCGGGCAAATTGTAATGGACTGAACTTTTGCTTGTCAGACTGTACTCTTTGATAATGTTTTTCCATGACTTGTCTGTCGAATGATTGCAAAGGTAAAGGAACACGACTTCTTTTCCTGCAAATAGATTCTTAATGTTTCCCGCATATTGCATCATATCCTTGCACGGACCGCACCAAGTCCCCCAAATATCCAGATAAATCACTTTCCCTTTGTATGGCTCAATGATTTTGCGGAATAACTGTTCGCCGTCCGTTATTCCTTCCAGAGGGGCATTCGGCATCAGGCTTTCCGGATGTTCGATGGTTTTATGTGATACTTTATCATATTTCTGTTGCTGGACCAGAACATAAGATTGCAAAGAAGGATTCGTAACTTCCTTTTTAAATTTACTGATAAGGCTGTCGGGCAATTCCTTATGGGTATATTGAAGCATTTCATAATAGCACTTTGTTTTTAGAATCTCTCTCAGGTCCTTATCCATTTGAAGGGAGTCGATAATTGCCATGCTGTTGTTGATTGCATTAACGTACATCTGTCCTGTCATATATTCATTGAGAAGACCGTCTCTGGCAATGAGTTGCTCTATTATTTCTATCTGGGGTTTGATGACAGTTTCCTGTTCCTTGGTGTAAGCCTTAATGGTTGCTGAATCGGCTTTGGCAATCTGCAACTTTTCAATTTCTTCTTGATATTTGCTGAAACTGCGTAGTGCGTTCTTTTCTTCTTCGGATAGCCGGACTTTACCTTCGGCTTCAAAGGCAAAGTAAAGTCTCTCCATATTTTGAGGTGTTAAGGTTAGGCTGTTGGATGATGGAGTTGTGTCGTCGATATAACCAATGTAATCTCTCATGAATGAATTATACCCTCTGAGAAGAGTATAAGGATGTACTGGATGTGGGTAAAAAGCAGAATCTATATAGTTCATGAATTCGTCTTCCAAATGTTCCTGTTTGTTACGGTCTACTGAGAAACGTCGTTGCATCAGGGTAGATGCCGCATCGTATCGTAGTTCCTGTTCGGTGTAGTAGCGGTATTTGTCAGAAAGTAACGGATGTTCTTGGAGTGTTTTCTTCCGGAACTCCAGTTGGCGATGAAGCCTTTCCTGTGTCTTGTGCAGACACTCCAGATTACTTCTTTTTTGTTCTTCATTATAATCGAGTGATTCCCTCAGTCCTTCATGGGAGAGAAGTTCGTTGAGTACACGTGCTTTCTTTCCCATGAATAACTTTTGTTGTTGGGCATAATCTACGTATAAGAAATAAGTTTCTCCGGGTTCTACCGCCGACCAGATGGTCGTACGTCCCCAGTCGATAAAGACATTATGACTGTTCAGTACGGGAAATCGCAGGGTAAACCGTCCTAGCGAGTCGATGTCAGTCTGGTATTTTTCTTCTTTGCCTGTAATCATGTCAGGTATGCTAACGTCGAAAGGGCGTGAAGAAGGAAGATTGCGCAGGTATCCGGTGAGGGTGACGCTGTCTGTCCGGTACCCGTTGTCGATGAACGGTGTAGTATCGGTTAACGGGTAGTCCGGTAGATGTTTGCCGTTACAGAGGATATATTTTTGTGGATTATCTTTTCCGAATGCAATGTTGCAAGAAGCTCTGTTCTTATGTTTCAGAGATAGAGTCAGGCGGGTTGTATTGTTTTTTAGTTTGACGACGGTTTCATCCTTTTTAATTTGTATGGATTCGTAGTCCCAGAACCGGCATTGGTATACGGCGAAGTTTTCAAAGAAACCAATAGTCCATTCGCCGGTTGCCTGATTCACCCAACATCCGGTGATGGTATATACTTCAGGGCGGGAAGTTGCGATGGGAAATACTGTCTCATTCTGTAATTCGGCTGCAACCTTCATTGAGTTGGGAAAAGGAAAGCTAAGGTAAAGCAGTTTGTACCGTTCTCCGTTTTTGGCGAGCAGACGATACTCTTTATTAAGGAAATGTCCGGCAGATACGATATCCCATGTTTTTCCGTCATATATAAATTTACCATCGCGTGTAAATTCGTATATAACATTGCCGGACAATCCTTCCACCCATTTCTTGTAAATGATGTCAGGCAGTGTAGTGGGAGTGAGCATTTCCGTGTGGTCGGGAATTTGCTTGCGGACACAGTGTTTAGGTTCTTTCCAGCCTTGATAGAAGATGATAGCACTATCTTCGCTGATAGGGGTGAAACGGAAATCCATTTTATTTCCATTTTGGTTCCGCAGGTGGAAGAGATAGCTTCCATCGGTTTTCTTTTCCATTTGTTCGACCTGAAAAACGGTATAGAGAGCTTCTACAAAATTCTCTCCAATGAGAGGTCCGTTCCAGTCGGATACGTTCTCTGTTTTGTATTGCCAATAACCCCGCAAAGATTCGGGTATTGTCTGGTAACTGTCGGATTGGGCGAATGTGATAACTCGTGTACAGCATAGTAATAAAAAGACGAAAAGACGGAATGGATGAATGTGTGTCATAAGTATGTCTGATTTAAAGTGATACTAGTTACAGTAAATACCCCCTAAAGATAGTCATCCCCACATCTAATATATGTAATTTATAGTTGTTTAACGGTAATTTTTCTATTTCGCGGCTCTCGTGTATGAAGATGTTGAACTTGTGATTATCTTTGTGCCTTGAATGATAGCATTTGTATTATGGGAATGAATCACTAATATTATATATTTATGAACGTGAAAAGGTTTGTATGTTGTCTGTTAGCCAGTGTGTTGCTGTTGGGAGTGTCTTTGATTTCTTGCGGTAATAGTTCCAGGGCCAAAGCGAAGAATGAGATAGCACAGTCCGGCGAGGATTTTAAATCATTCCTTGATAAGTTTACGTCCAGTGCAGTATTCCAATATACCCGTATCAAGTTTCCATTAAAGACACCGATTACTTTATTGGCCGATGACGGAGAAACTGAGAAAACGTTTCCGTTCACCAAAGAAAAATGGCCGTTGCTGGATAGTGAAACGATGAAGGAGGAACGCATTGAGCAGGAAGAAGGTGGTATTTATGTTTCTAAGTTCACTCTCAATGAGCCGGTTCATAAAGTGTTCGAAGCAGGTTATGAGGAATCAGAAATCGACTTGCGTGTCGAATTTGAACAGGCTGCCGATGGGAAATGGTATGTAGTGGACTGTTATACAGGCTGGTATGGATATGATTTGCTGATCGGGGAATTGAAGCAGACCATTCAGCAAGTAAAAGAGGAAAATGCAGCTTTCAAAGAGATACATCCTTGAAAAAGCTTACTACTCTCTTAAGGTTCTCCTACATAGTATCCTAGTTCTGACTCTTTTCCATCTACCATTTCTCTGACGATACCATTCTTGGTGTTAAAGTCTTGGTAGAGTTCTTCGTAGTCGCGCGTGTAATCAGCGTCAGGAACTACATTCACATCAAATTTCAGTTCTGCTTTTCCGTGTGGAAGCATATTCCCGAAAATACGGATGCGGTGGACAACTTCACCTACGTTCTTAATACTGTTGTAGGTGGCTTTGAATTGTCGGATGCCGTCTTCCGGTATAATGATGTGCGAACTTTTGTCGAGTATGATGCATCCGCAGGAAGGTTGTATCTCTGAAATGATTAATGGAGCGTCTCCTGTGTTGGTTATAGTAAACATGAGTTCAAGTTGTTGACCTTGCTTGATAGGATAATAGTGCCTGATCGAATCCTTGATGGTCATACTTGTAGGACGCACTTCCTTTTTACACCCTGTAAAGTAGAAAGGGAATGCGATTAATAAAATAATATAGGATATAGACTTATTCATAGTTGCTAATTTATTTTTATAATGCTACATTTATATCAGCCTTTAGTGGGATGAATGCTATTTCATCTATGCCAATTTGTGCTCCGGGCTTTTTCGAGCACGTAATTCTTATACTTAATTGCTCTGTTCCGTTCAAATCTGCCGGGATACTTGTTTTAACCATTTCTCCTTTTTCGGCAGGGGGTCCCGGTTCCAGGTCAATTTTCTTATAAGTTATTCCGTCTTTCAACAGTTCAATTTGTTGCGGAGTATAGAAACGATGCCTGGGAAGGTTAAGGAAGCTGATATAAATCGTTCCGGATGTATTTATTCCTTTCACGGGGAGGTTAATTGTGCATTCTTCTTCCGGAATGATTACCCAGCCGCAATGATAGTTTCCGGGTAAGCCGTGAGTGCCGTCGGTCAGCTTCTTTATATGGCTCTTGTATGCTTGCGGGATAACTGAAGGAGTAACCCCTAAAAACAGATTCTTTTTTAGGTCGGAAGCAAATATGTATTCTTCCCATTCCTTTATATAATTACCGATTTCATCGGAAGATTCATTGTAATATTCCATTCCGGTGAATGCTTTGTGCTCTTTGAGCTGGGTGAGCCATTCCTGTACTTGGGGAATAGGTTGAAGACTTTTTCCGTTTCGTTTTGCATATCCGTAAGCATCGAAACTATGTTCACGTCCCATTTCCATACGTGTATAAGAGAGAGCTGTCTGGAGTTCATGGAGCTTTTTACGTTCCTTTCCTTTGGCATTGGATACAAAATCGTTCATTTCATCATAGAACTTGATAAATTTCTCCGGAGTAAGATATGCTTTTTCCGATTCCCGTATGCTGGCATAAATGCCTAACCGTTTCCCGGACTGTGTGCCGTTTTCTAAATCGGTATAGTAGTCATACAACCACTTCTTTGCTGCCGGATATTCCTGATTAAAGAAACTTGCGGTTAAGTTGTCAACAGAAAGCTCCGGATTAATAAGAAGCGCCGATAACACAAATGTCCTCATTTCATCGAATGAGGAATAACTGTATCCGCTTCCGTTAAAGAATATACCACTCGCTCCATGTTGCTTGAAGAATTGGAGCCTCTGCCGGGCTATCTTCAATATAGGCATGGGAGTAAGGTAATCATCAAAATTATTGATATAGTCCCATATATAGATGTTCTTCGTTACATTCTTCCATTGTTCCAGTTGTCCGGCAAATGCCTTTTCTTTTGCATCTTTACCGTCTATCCGGCGGAGAGGGAAGTTTATGGCGCTGACAATTACTCCTGCATTGGGAGGCAATTGTTTGTCTGTGACCTGCTGCGTAGTCAGATAAGAAGTTGTAAAGAAGAAATGCCTGGGAAATCGTTGGGATAAACGGAGGATTAGCTCTGTGACGGCAGGCGTCGCATTCTTTTCAGTGTTTCCGATAGCTGTGCACGAAGGGCACGTGCAAGCGTACGGAGTATCATCCGGGGCAATCACAAAACGAAACTTTCCCTTTTCACCGAAATTATCGGTAATATAACTTTCAATGAGCCGGAACATTTCGCCGGAAGAAAAACAGAGCTGCGAATCATTCGCCTTTCCGTTTATGGTGGCGTATACTTTCTCTGTATTGGCTCCTAATACTTTCCGTAGGTTATGCCCCCATATTCCCCAACTGCTGTCGAAGTCGTCCAGCCCGATCACTCCTGTGTTGTCGGGGTTCAAGCCGGCGGGAGAATAGATACTCTGATAGTCGAAAGCAAAAGAGCCGCAGGTATCTTTTAAATGGATAATGGCTGGCGGAAGGTCGGAACCGTCTATTCGGGGATCTTCCTTGCTGATTTTCTTTATCAGTTGGTATTGAAGCCATAACATTTGTTTGTTGTCCGAGGCTGTTAATCGTATGTCGGAACCTTTGCAGGCTATTTTAAATCCGTTTTGCAACGTAGGGTCTATTTGTATGATGATGCGCCACATCTCTTTCTCAGATATTCCGAAAGCGACCATTTCATCGTCGTTAGCACGCTTCTTAAGGTGCTCGTACAGGTATTTGGCCCACCGTGTATCTTTATCGGTCGGGTCTTCGCCGATAGTGACGAGATAACCTTCCTTGGAGGGAAACATATCTGTGCGCGCCTGCATACGGCAGCCGGATATAAGGCAGCAAATGCATATCATTCCTGCCAATAGGGGACAAAACCCATTAGAATGAAATGTAAATTTGTGCATAGATGTTATATAAGTTTTTATAGCGTGTCGATACGGTTTCTATCCGGTCGAACTGAGTAGTTCCTTTCACGGTATTGGTCTGGTTATAATAGGTGTTCCATGTACCCATTAAGCCTATGGTGATGTTTGGACTAATCATATATTGCCCTCCCAGGCCCACCATGGTATTGGTGTGTGAGAATGAACCGGGTAACGCATAGTCCAGTACGGCCGTTTCCGGTGCTGATCCGATACTTGCCATGGCGTTGATATTCGTCTTGCCGTCACCGGCAGGGAAATATTTGGCACCGATTTGTGCGTTGTAATAGAAGTTTGAGTTGAAGAAATGCATATCCAGCTTCGTGTTGAGGCGGACGATCTCAATTGTCTTCGCCAGCTCTGCGCCGACGGTGAACAGATTGGTCTTTGACTCGTCCCAACCGGTGAATATGAAACCGTTTTCGCCGTTACTGCCTGTAAAGAACTTATCATTCCATTCATAACGTTTGTTGTAGGCAGCCACACGTCTGTATCCTATATGTGCTCCCAATTCCCAATCATTCTTCATGTAATGCCGTACAGCAACATCGGCAGTGATGTCCGGGAAATATTTCGTAGCAAGGGCGGCATTCACTGTAGTGCTCCACTTCGGTGAGAAATGATGTGTCCATTCGCCTTGTACTTGGATACCAACCCCTCCCGGTGTCTGTTCTTCAGCTTCCATGCTGTCGCTTGCCGAACCGCTTCGTCCGGCATAGTTGAAGCGTCCGGTATAGGTATTCTTTTGCGTCTTGCGGGTATATTCGGCTGTGGCGACGGATGTGATGATATCTTCTTCCCCGTAACGGGCACGCAGATAAGTCAGGGCTATCTCATTCTTGAGCATCATGCTTCTAAGGCCCGATAAGTGCCGTTGAAAAGAGCGATATTCCATGATTGAAGGTTCATAGAGCTTCTGATAATAATAGGCTGAGTCAGCTTGTCTGTTCGCTTCGTATACTACTCCTTTGGTGTATTTTAAAGATTTGTTCTGGCTGTCATAAAGCAGGGCCGTATCGAGAACAGCAAGGGCTTGTTTCGGATCTTTCGCTTTCGTCAATTGCAAGGCGCGGTATTCGCTGCTTTGTGAGAATGCGCCGATAATCTCTTTGTTGCTCGGATACTTGTTGAGTATCGGTTTCAGGAATTCGAGTGAGGCTTCATATCTCTTGCTGCGTTCCAGCACGGTAGCCCTCTTGGCCTGATAGAACGGTTCTTCCGGATAATAATTGATTCCTTGCTCCGTATATTTCTCGAATTCATCGAACTTTCCAAGTAAACCGGATGAATTGATGGCATACCGTAATCCGAGGTCACTTGAAGGATTCAGGTTCACTAATTTGACCGCTTCTTCGTAAGCTTTCCGTGTGGCTCCCGCTTCCATGCACTTCTTGATATAAGGCACTGCCAGTTCCTCGTAACCGATGACGTAAAAGATACGCATATCCTCATCACTCTGCTCGATAGCAGACTGGTATAGTTGCAGTGCTTCTTCGGTTTTGTCCATTTTATCGAGAATAAACGCTCTTTTCAGTGTTCCGTTCTCATAGTCCGGGAAGTGGAGTGTGATCGTATCCAGTGTAGCGAGTGCCTCGTTGTAACGCTTCATGTTGATGTAACAACTCAATGTCTTTTCCCATGCGGCACCGTTCACTTCATTGTCGATATGCTTTTGGGAAACGAACAGTACGTGAGGCAATGCTTCCGAATATAACCCCAGTTCCATTAACTTCTCGGCTTTCTTCATATGCTGTGTACTCATGGCCAGCGTGATATCGTAATCGTCGGGATACATCTCATACATCTTCTTCAAAGTAGAATAGGCGAGATCATCCTCGTTCATTTGCCGGTAAAGCATATACTCCTTGTACATGATTCCCTTGTCCGTGTTGCCATATTGCTTCTTGGCTTCCCTGATATAGAAAAGCGCATCATCGGTATATCCTCTGGTGACGGAAGTATTGAGCAGATAGTCTAATGCTTCTTTGTTCTTGTTGCCGCCTTCGTAGGCCATGCCATATAGTACATAAGGGTCGCGTTGCTTTTCTGCCCGCGCCGCTTCCATTAGCAAGTCGTTGTACATACGCCGTATAGCCGGACTGTCGTATTTCCTCATTTGCTCGCGTATAAAGACTAGTGTTTCCGGATAACGCGCTAATTCAGCGAGGATACTGGCCCTTTTGGTAATCAGAGCGGGACTTCCGGGGATTGCCGCCAACCCATTGGAAGACCAGCCTAAAGCGGCTTCCCGGTTACCTTCCTGCAGGTGCAGATTAATAATGTCCAGGTAATATTCTTCATTTTGCGGAGATACTTTAATCAGTTCGGTCAGCTTTTCGATCGCTTCCTTTCGGTTGCCGTCTTTTTTCATTTGTTGGTAACCTACTTCCATACTGTAAATATAATCCTTTCGCAGAATGGTGTCATTCGGATAAATCTGGTTGATACGTTTCAGCAGGCGGTCGGCTTCGACGTTATTGTTTTGTTTACGGTACAGTTCGATCTTCCTGCGCCACAGGCCTCTCCAATATGGGTTTACTTCCAGAAGTTCGTTAACGTAACAGATAGCGCTGGAATAGTTCTCAGTAATATCTTCTACATCCACCAGCAGATGCTTGGCATTGACATTGTTGTAATTATCCTCAATTGCCTTGACAAGATGATAGCGTGACTCGTCATAGTTCTTTTCGTGAAACCAGTATTTACCCATGAGCCATTCCAGATCGGAGACACCGGGATATTTCTGAAGTCCTTCGTCCAGCAATGCTTTCCCCGCATCCCATTCTTCATTCGCAAAATGCTCCTGTACAATCTGGGCATATTGCTCCGGTGTCTGGAATTCTTTGTCGCTACCTACTGATGAGGTAATCAGCAAAAGCAGACAGCCTAATAGGGTGATTTTATGGAGAAACTCTCTGTTCATTATATTTTGCTTTAATAATATATCTTGTCTTTATTATTCTTTCTAAATTAAACAGTTGCCGGTTCGGGCGTAACGGGGCTGTTAGTATCATCCGCCTTTTCTCTTTTCTTATTGAATCCTGTCCGTTCCATTTTCTTCCATTTGAAGTCTCTGTTGGTCAGATAACTTAGATATCCTCTCAATGAGCAGAAAGTGATGATCGGATGATAGAAAATAGGTTCCAATATGGAGGCGATGATAATCCATAGATACTCATATCCTCTTTTATAAAGCATTCCGACGTAATAGTCGTAAGTGATAACGACAATGGACAAGAACTGGCAGAACGTGTAGATTGTCAGATAGATCATCCAGGCCGTGTTCCAGTTGACGGCTCCCGTGAAGGCCAGGTAGAGGAATACGATAAAACCTGTAAGCTCGATGATGGGGGCCAGAAACTCGAAGATGAACATATAAGGCAATGTCAACATACCCATTTGTTTATATGTCTTTTTAAAGATCATCTTGTGGTGGATACTGAGCGTTTGGAACAGTCCGCGTGCCCAGCGGGTACGTTGGCGATAGAGCATAGCCAGGTTAGAAGGTCCTTCCGTCCAGCAGCAAGTGTCGGGAATTTGTACAATCTTGTAAGGGCGGGAGAAGTCACACATATATCCTACCATACGTGTAATCAAATCCATGTCTTCTGCAAAAGAAGTACTGTCATATCCTCCGGCGGCAATGGCCACGTCACGGTCAAAAAGTCCGAATCCACCGGAAACATTCGGCATTCCGTTGATAGCCGACCAGCCCATTTTTCCAATCAGGTAAGAACGCATATATTCCAGATTCTGGAAAAGCGGGATCGGGGTATGGGGAGTTCTGACCACAACGATCTGGCCGTCTTTTACCTCACATCCATTGGCCATGAGCATTGTACCGCTGACGGCGATAACCTGTTTATCGGAGGAGATAATGGGAGAGATACAACGGTAAAGAGCATACTTTTCCAATATACAGTCCACATCCGTACAGATAAAGTAAGGATAGGAAGAGGCGTTGATACCTGCATTGGAAGCATCCGCTTTGGTTCCTCCATTTTCTTTGTCAACAACGATAAGGCGGCTATATTGAGGATTGGTTGATTTTAAAAGTCTTTTGAAAGGCTTGGTTTTGATTCGTTCGATATAAGCATAGGGTACTTCCACCAATTCATAGTACTCTATCATTTTCTGTAACGTACTGTCCGTACTTCCGTCATTCACGATAATTACTTCAAATAGCGGATACTCCAGTGCAAGCATGGAACTTACATTGTCGATAATGGTTTTCTCTTCGTTGAAGGCGGGAGCAATTACCGAGATTCCGGGTGTATAAGGAGATTCTTTGATGGTCTTCCGGACATAGCTTTCTACGTAATAATCCTTTCTCCGTTTCAGTGAAATAAAGGAGAGGAAGGCAAACATCACAAAGAATATTGCCAGCATACTCGTATAAAAGAATACGAAATAATTGAAGAATGTAAATAATATATCTCTCATATTCTTTAGCTTAACTGATTGATTAATGGATGCTTGGTATGAGCGAATAGTATCGCTGTATGCGAATCTGCTTTTCTCTCCAATTGATCGAATGTTTTCCGTCCCATGGCGCTATATGCATAGAGGGCTTTGAGGATAGCTCGTTTCGTTCCCCAGTTATCAGCTTCATCGTATGCATTGTAAAGAAATCCCAAGGCTTTGTCGGTCTTTAGGTCTGAGATAGCTTCGATTATATTTCGTTTGACCTCTTCCGGTTGTACATGATACATTTCTATCAGTTTAGGTTCAATTTCCTTGTATTTTAATTTGCCCAGTGTTTTAATGGCTTCTCCACGGATATCTGTGGAACGTGCATTAATCTGTTTGGCTAAGATAGGGGCGCTTTCGGTTTCATTATATAGCCTGATTTCATTAATAAAGAATATCTTAACATTCTCCTCAGCTGACGTGTTCACCCATTTGATGAAACTTGGGGTATTATATCCCACTTTCTTACGGTGCTCCAGAATAGCGTGCAACTCCATCATGTCCCATTGTCTCAACTTCATGGCAATATCTTCGTCGAAGAAACGGAACGGGTTTCCCTGGCTTAACCACATATAAGTATATCGTGCAGAGTTCCTCAACTCTAATTCGCGGTGATAGAGGAAACGTACCAATACAGCCTCGGAAGCGTATCCGTTGATAGACTGAATCAGTTTCAATGCTTGAATCTTTGATCTTTTGGAACCGAATTGAAGTTCACGTTCCAGGAAGCGGGTTATCTGGAATACGGTTTGTATGGTTTGGTAATTGAGTTCATTAATTTCATCTTCATGGACACTCTTGATTTCTGTCAGCAGTTGGGTGATGATACGCAGTTCGTTGGGTCTGGGCCGTTTTCTCGTATCATATTTCAATCTGTCGGCTATTTCTTCTTCCGGCAGTGCATTCGGGTCTAGCGAGATGGCTTTCATTTCTTCATAGTACTTATCGAAAGCCTTATTATATTTCTTCTTTTCTTTCCTTCTCTTGAATATGCCGTATGTGATATGAAATAACAAGAAGAGGTACATAATGATACAGAACATTACAGCGATTGAGCATATTCTTATAATTAAAGGATAGCCAATAAACTTATAATATATCCAATAGAAATAATATTCTATATAATCTATACCGTACAATACTTGATCCATTTCCCCTCAAGATATTTAGTTGAAAACTTGTATATTTCAAACAAATACGTTATATTTGTTGTATTGAATGTTCTGTTACTCGCAAAGATAACAAATAAGTTGTATATATTATCCATTGCCCGTGAACAGGCACTAAGGAGTATATTTCGAGACTTCCGGATAATCTTCGGTGAAAAGGCAAGAAAAAGTTAGTGAGATGAGCAAAAAGACTATAAAGCGTTAAATATATTTTTGATAAGTTAACTAATGGGGCCTGATTTACGCTTGCGAAAGCTATGGTTTCGTGGGAAACAAAAACAAACAATAATTTAAAAACTGGAATAATGATGAAGATTAAAAAGTTAATTTATGTCCTTGTGGGGACATTAGTCGTGGCTTCTTCTTGCTCCGACACGGAGCTTGGGAATGGAAAAGAAGGGACGGGGACAGAACCGGCAGCAAGTTTTCCTTTGGTTAAAGTGTATGCTGATGAAAAGGGAGAGCACCTGCTCGCAGGCAATATACTTGTAAAAGAGGGGGCTCCGCGTACAATTACCTTGAATGTCCCTATTCATACTGAAAAGGTATATATGGAGTACAACACAGTATCGGGCGCAGTGAAAAAGACTGCTTTTACTTTATCTCCTGCCACTCGTAGTGAAACTTATCCGACCGGTGATTTTGCTTATGAGACTAGCCGTATAGCAGCGGTTAAGCTTTCGCTTCCGGAAGATGCGGTGAAACCGACAGACGAGACGGATGCAGGCTATCTTTTCTATCACAGTACGGGTGTCGCTATGTTTGAAGACGGCTGGCCTAAACAATCGACCTGGTATGACAAGGATTTCAACGATGTTGTTTTTGAATATGACATAAAGGTAACTGAATGTCAGGACGAAGAACAAATGGCAAAGCAAGGTAGTAAAGAAGAGTTGCTGCTTACTTTGGATGTCCGCGCCGTAGGAGGAACATACCCGACCAGATTGGGCGTTATATTAGAAAACCTGGATAACAAGTATATTGACCGGATTACTGCAAAACTGGTGTTGAAAGGTGGTCAGGGAACAATGAGAGACTTGGGGAACGGCGTAGAACTTTCTGCACAACCTAGTGTGTCAGTTAGTGCTTCAGGTTGGAGATGGGACAGTGATGTAGCAACTGTAAGCCGATTTGCTAAATTGGATGTAGATACAAAACCGACTGAAGGAACGGTTATCACATTGGACGGCCTGAGTAGTTTAAAAGATAACAATGACGATTTGTTCCAGACAACGCCGGGAAAAGTACGTGAAGGATTGCCTATGTTGCGTGCAGAGGTTCGATTGATCGGTAAGGATAATTTGGAAGGAGCGGATAGGACTGCTCAGCTTAAAGCGTTCAGAGATCTTATCCTGGATACTCAGAGACAGAACTTCTTCATTTATACTCATGAGGGAAAAGAAATACACATGAGAGGATATC
>PPYE01275690.1_pt1 | contig 17103 bp, 16 predicted proteins | sample 1559881 | NCBI WGS metagenome assembly PPYE01 (sample SAMN08240022, study PRJNA423297) | Human gut metagenome, whole genome shotgun sequencing project. | reverse complement strand
TTTTCATTTCTTACAGATTTTGCAAACCATCGGCTCAGGCATCCGTTCTTTCATAGGCTGCCAGAATTTCACCGACAAATAATTTATGCAGTGGGTCGGTGTTATACCATCTCTGGTAAGTTTCCGGAATCAAAAATCCCTCCGGCTTCAGCATATCGGTATACTGTTTCTTGCAAATCAGAACCAGCTTTGCTTCTGCAAACGTTGCAACACCATCCAATTCGACTGGTGTCAGCCCTGTTTCCTTTGCCTTGTCGCAATCTCTGCCGGAATGTGTGCCACAGAACTGCAACGCTGCACGCTGGGATTCCTCAAAAAATGATACACTGAAACAGTCGTTCTGCTCCATAAACGGAAGAGTATGTCGATTCGTCCGAACACCACAGAGGAAAGACGGCTTTCCCCACATTTCACCCATAAAGCCCCATGATGCGGTCATGGTGTTATAATCGGACAGACCGCCGGCGGTCAGTAAGTACCACTGTTTTCCAATCATATCAAATGGATTCCACTGGATTTCGGAAAGTGTTTTTTGTTCAAACTGCATATTGATTCAGCCTCCTGCATAAAATATATTTATGCGGCTTTTGGAATCTGGATGTTCCGCTTTCCAAAAACCGGAGGGAATCCAAATTCGCTTATGCCCACCGTCGTTTGTTTCGGCGGTATTGCAGCCGCAATTTATCCGTAATCAACGCAATAAATTCGGAGTTGGTCGGCTTACCTTTTGCCGTATTGACCGTATATCCGAAGAAAGTATTTAACGTATCCAAGTCGCCCCGATCCCATGCAATTTCAATGGCGTGACGAATGGCACGCTCCACACGGGACGAGGTGGTATCAAAATGTTTTGCCACTGCGGGATAGAGCATTTTTGTAACGCTCTCTAACAATTCCTGATTGTCAATCGAAAGCAAAATGGCTACCCGCAGATAATGATACCCTTTGATGTGTGCAGGGACACCCAGCTGATGAATCGTTTCGGTTACAACGAACTCCAAATCTTCTTCTATCTCTTTGGGTGGTTCTTTCTGGTCGCCCTGTACCAGCCGAATGATTCTCTGTCCCAGCATCTCCAAATTGAACGGCTTCAGCATAAAATAAGATGCACCTGACTCCATCGCCTGTTTCTCTATAAATGCACTATCATATGCTGATGTTACAATAAAATAGGGTTGCTTGCCCGTTCCGGAACGGACACGCCGCATGAGTTCCATCGCATCGAGATTCGGTAAAACCGCATCCACGATGACTACATCCGGTGCGTCATGCTGAATCGCATCGACGAGTGTCCGTCCATCCTTTCTTCTGGTAATGACGTACAGACCGGCTGCCCGCAGGCTGCTGGCACATGCGATGCCGTATTCCGCACTGTCATCACCAATCAATACTTTGATTTTGTTGTCCATTTTGGGGTCTCCTCCCTTTTTCTCAACCTACCAGTATCATTTTAACACAATTACAACATTTCTGCAAGAGAAGATGTTGTCGATTTTTGTCAAAAAAGGGAGATTTCTATAAAATATCATAAAATCGACAACGATTTTTTCATAACAATTCTATGATTTTTCATTTTTTATAGATTCTCGCAGACGAATGAAACGGATTTGCGACATTCTTGTTACATTTTCCAATCATTTTAGAGATTTGGACAAGCTGCCGATTTTCCGGATTGTTCCATCCAAATTACCCGGTCATTTGCCTACAATAATCGCCCCAAATTGGTACATAGTATTCTCAGAATGCAAGGGTTGCATTCTAGATTTGAAGAAAGAAGGTTCTTTATGCAAACATGGTTTCGCCGCCTTGCTGCGGCAATGCTGCTAATGGTGCTTCCCGTCTATGCAGCTGCCGGATACTATGCCTGGCGGCTGCCGGACAGCTATTATGTCCGGAATGGTTCTGCACTGGCACTCTCCACCGCCCTGCACATCACCGCAGAATCTGAACCAGAACAAGTTAAGGCTGCCTTTTCCAGCACCGCTGCAACCGAAGAACAATATACACTATGTCTATTCGGCATTGTTCCAATTAAGACTGTTTCGGTACAAACCATTGCAGCTCCGTCCTTTGTCCCCTGCGGTCAGCCGTTTGGCATTAAACTGCACATGGATGGTGTCATGGTCGTGGGATTTGGAAACGTCACCAGTACCGATGGCACTTGCTGTCCCGCAGAAAATGCCGGCTTTCAAAAAGGCGATATGATTCACGCCATCAACACTGTTCCTGTCAACAGCAGTGAGGAAGTACAAGCTTCCATTCGCAATGCTGGCAGCGAACCGCTCTCAATCACCATTCAACGAGAGGGAAAAGAACAGACGCTGACGGTGCATCCCGTCTATTCCACTGCTGACCAACAGTATGAAACAGGGCTATGGGTACGGGACAGCACTGCTGGCGTTGGCACATTTACGTTCTATGAGCCGGAAAGCGGTGCATTTGGCGGACTGGGGCATCCCATCTGCGACACGGACACTGGAACGTGCATTCCCATTTCAGAGGGTGAAGCCTGCCCTGTTCAGATTCAAGGCGTTCAAAAGGGCAGTGCCGGAAAGCCGGGAATGTTGCAGGGACAGTTTTTAGACAATGCCGAGCCATTCGGCAAGCTGCTCTGCAACAATCGCTGTGGGGTATTTGGCATGCTGAACCAAAATCCAGCCCCGAACACGGAAGCGATTCCCATGGCATTCAAGCAGGAAGTTGTCCCCGGAGAAGCCACCATTCTTTGCACCATCTCCGGCACAGAACCCGCATCGTATACCATCGAAATTGAAGAAATTGATTACAATGGCAGCGACAGCACACAAAATATGGTGCTCTCTGTCACAGATCCTACCCTGTTACAGGAAACCGGCGGAATTGTACAGGGAATGAGCGGCAGCCCGATTCTGCAAAATGGAAAACTCGTCGGTGCTGTCACGCATGTATTTGTCGATGACCCGACCAAAGGGTATGGGATTTTCTGTGAAAACATGGTGCGGTTCGGACAAGTTGGCTCGTAACCGCCCCCACTCACCCAAAAAAGCATATAAAAAACCTCACAGAAGAACGAATGCCCTTTCGGGTGTTCTCTCCTGTGAGTTTTCACGAAATCTCGTGATTCATTCAGATTGTGCTTACCAATTGTGAAAAGGCAACATACTGTTATCTTGTTTCTTCGCTAAAGCCGCTTTCTACCAATTCTACCAGTGCATTTACAGCAGCCTGTTCATCTGCACCATCAGCAATAATCTTGATCTGTGTACCGCCAATGATTCCCAAGGACAAAATGCCCAGCAGGCTCTTTGCATTCACACGACGTTCTTCCTTTTCGATCCAGATAGAGGAACGGAATTCGTTCGCCTTCTGAATAAAGAATGTAGCCGGTCTTGCGTGCAGACCAACCTGATTCTGTACCATTACATCTTTACTGTACATAAACAAACTCTCCCATCTTACTTATATATTGAAAATTTACTTTCCCAACCTCATTGCAGCTTTCGGCTGCGAGTGCCTTTCACTGTTCTTATTATAGCGGATTTTCCCAGGTCTGTCAACGCACAATTTGCGAAAAAAGGTGCTTTTCCCAAAAAATTCTATGCATTGTCGCAAACGCTGTTACACAATCCAGCCCATTTTGTGTATAATCACAACATTAAAAACTGTTGATTTTTTTCACTCACAGTTTGTTAAAATGGGGTAACTGTTTTTCTCTATTTTTTGTCAACATACTTTGCATAAAGATCCGGACGTTTCTCTTTGGTTTCCTGCAAGCTGGCAGCAAACCGCCAAGTTTCAATATTTTTGTGGTGTCCGGACAGTAAAACTGGTGGAACAGCCTGCTCATGCCAGACCTCTGGACGGGTATACTGCGGATATTCCAGCAAGCCGTTATAATGGCTCTCCTCTTCAAAACAGACTGCATCCGGCAACACGCCTTCACACATTCTTGCAACGGCATCCGTCAGAACCAATGCTGGCAGTTCTCCGCCCGTCAGCACATAGTCCCCGATGGAAATCTCCTCGTCTATTATGGTATCCAAAATTCGCTGATCAATTCCCTCATAATGCCCGCAAAGCAAAAATAAATGCGGCAGCTGCGATAATGCAACCGCTTTCTGTTGCGTGAACACGCTGCCTTTCGGAGAAAGATAAATACAATGCGGTTTGGACTCTCGTTCTGCACAGACTGCCTCCCAGCAGCGATAAATCGGGTCTGCCTGCATGACCATGCCTCGTCCGCCGCCATACGGCACATCATCCACACGCTTGTGCTTGTTCAGCGTATAATCCCGAATGTTCCAGCACTGCACGGAAATCGCACCGCTTTTCTGTGCTCTGCCGAGAATGCTCTCCTGTAAAACCGCATCACACATTTCCGGAAACAGGGTTGCAATGTCAATTTGCATCCAATAAGCCCTCCAATGGTCGAATTTTCATGCAGTGTTCTTCTATGTTTGTTTCTACAATGACATCCGGAATGGCTGGAATCAGAAGTTCCTTTCCACCCTCTGCCTGTACGACATAGACATCATTTGCTCCGGTTTGCAGGACATCTTTCAGAGTTCCATAAGTCGTTCCATTGTCTGCATCTATAACATCCAGACCAATCAAATCCTGAATGAAATACGTTCCCTCTTCCAGTTCAACATCTTCCCGATTCAGGTATAAAATCTGATTGCGGAGGGTTTCTGCCTGCTCTGGGGTGTCATAACCTTCCAAATGCAGCAGCACCATGTTTTTTTGTGGGCGAGCGTGGGATACTTCCACTTCTTTCTTCTCTTTTCCCAAGTATAACACCGGAAATTCACATAGAAATTCCGCATCATCACACCAAGGCTGTACCTTTACATCGCCACGCAGCCCATGCAGGGTGACGATTTTTCCAATCTCTAAATACGATTTCATCTGCGTTTCTCTCTCCTTACTGCCGTTCATAATATGCCATGCCGGCGGACGGTTCAAAATAGGTTCGCAGGTAACCGTCCACGGAAACCACCACAAATTCATTGGTATCGGCTAAATAATACACGTCGTCGCCGTCCTCTGATTCATACTTGTGCAGAACTTCCGGATTTGCAATGACGGCATTCGCTGCTGCTTCATAGGCGGCTGCACTGTCAAATCCCATTTCAATTCCATGCTTTTCATAATGGCTTTCCAATAATGCATCTGTTCGGAATGTATAATAGGATGCCCCTTTTGCATCCGAAACCAGCGTCATTGCCGGAGCAGATTCCGTCTGTGCTGGTGCTGTTGTCTGCATGGAAACCGTCGTGGTTTCGGTCGCTGCGGTGGTCTGATAGGTTTCGGTTGCGGCAGCCGTGGTTTCCGAACCGGAGGCAGTCAGTGCATCAGATGAAGATGATTCTTCCGGCGAATCCTGCAAATACTGCACGCCGGTAATGCCGCCAATCAGGACGAACAAGGCTGAGGCGATGGTAATTCCAATCTTTTTCGGATTCATAAGGGAATCGCTCCTTTCAAAAAGTTCTGCTTACAAAAACAGACGTGCCGTTTCCGGTACGCCTGTTCTGCGGTGATTCAATCAATTTCAACTGCAATTTTCTGATTGCTCTTTGCAGCACCAGAACGCATGATGATCCGAATCGCACGGGCAATTCTGCCCTGCTTGCCGATGACACGACCCATATCGTCTGCCGCAACGTGCAAATGATATACAATCACGCCTTCTTCATTCGGTGCGTCTTCGGTAATTGCAATTGCAGACGGATCTTCTACCAGACCAGCTACAATTGTCCGTAATAATTCCTGCATGATGCTCCTCCTTCTCTCAGAAAGGGAAAACGGATGTCAGCACTGACGATTCCGTTCCGGCTCATCCATTCTTCTTAGAGAATGCCTTCCTTCTTCAGGATGCACTTTACAGAATCGGTCGGCTGTGCACCGTTACCCAGCCACTGCTTTACCTTGTCAGCGTCAACAACAACTGCTGCCGGATTCTTGGTCGGGTCATAAGAACCGATTTCTTCGATGAATCTGCCATCTCTCGGGTACCGTTCATCTGCTACTACGATACGATAAAAAGGAGCCTTCTTTGCACCCATTCTTCTCAGTCTGATTTTTACTGCCATTTTGGTTTCCTCCATGTTACTCTTGTAATTTTTTATTGGCACACGCTCCGAAAGCGTGCAATCTATCTCCAGCAGTTAACCTGCGGGAATGCATGTTATTTTTTCGGCATCAGCCCCGGCGGAACGCCTGGAATGTTACCCGAAATACTGTTCTGGAGCTGTTCCAGATTCATGCCGGCAAGCTGCTTTCTGGCACGCCGACCCAATTTTCCGCCCTTGCTGCCGAACTGCTTCATCATCTTTTGCATCTGCTCGAACTGCTTTAACAGCCGATTGATTTCTTCCACCTTTGTACCGCTGCCGGCTGCAATTCGCCGCTTGCGGGATGGATTGATGATGGAGGGCTTTGCCCGTTCTGCTTTGGTCATTGAAGTAATCATTGCTTCGATTCGGACAAACTGTCTGTCATCCAAATCGACATCTTTCATCTTATCGCCGATACCCGGCAGCATTCCAATAATCGACTTGAGTGAACCCATTTTCTGAATCTGCCGCAGCTGATCCAGAAGGTCATTCATATCGAACTTGTTTTCTTCCAGTTTCTGTGCCAGTTTTCTGGCATCTTTTTCATTGACGGTGCTTTCTGCCTTTTCAATCAGCGTCAGCACATCGCCCATTCCCAGAATACGGGATGCCATTCGTTCCGGATGGAACGGTTCAAAATCATCCAGCTTTTCGCCCATGCCGACGTATTTAATCGGCTTACCAGTTACTGCCAGAACGGACAAAGCTGCACCGCCACGGGTGTCAGAGTCCAGCTTCGACATCAAAACGCTGTCGATTCCCAACGCATCATCAAATGCTTTTGCAACATTGACGGCATCCTGACCCGTCATCGCATCGACAACCAACATGATTTCATCTGGATGGGTGAGTTCTTTCAGCTGCTTCAATTCTTCCATCAGCTCTAAGTCGATGTGCAAGCGTCCGGCGGTATCCAGAATGACAACGTCATGCCCGTGGTCTTTTGCAAACTTCATCGCTTCTTTTGCAATAATCATCGGGGAAATCTGTCCCATTTCAAATACTTTTACGCCAGCCCGTTCGCCAACGACCTGCAACTGATGAATCGCAGCCGGACGATAAATATCGCACGCAACGAGGAGCGGATAATGTCCCTCTTTTTTCAGCATCTTCGCCAGCTTTGCCGCATGGGTCGTTTTACCAGAACCCTGCAAGCCGCAGAACATAATCACACACGGCGGCTTTGACGGGAAATTGATGCGTGCATTGTTGTTGCCCATCAGGGCACACAATTCTTCGTTTACAATCTTGACAACCTGCTGTGCCGGAGTCAGGCTGTTTAACACTTCTTCTCCGACCGCACGGGCAGAAACCTTTGCTACAAAATCCTTTACGACTTTATAGCTGACATCGGCTTCGAGCAGTGCCATCCGGACTTCCCGCATGGCTTCCTTTACGTCTGCTTCTGTGAGCTTTCCGTGCGAACGCAGTTTTTTGAACACGTTTCCAAGCTTATCTGACAATCCTTCAAACGCCATGGTGAAACCCTCCCTGCTGTCATTTTTCGTTTAGAGCAGCTCTAAGCCCGCTTTCACACAACTGCAAATCGCAGCACAGGCATGCTGTACCGCAGGTTCGGCACGATTGGCTGCCAGTGTTTCCGCTGTCTGGGCAATTGCCGCATAATTTTGCCGCAGTGCACAGAGCTTTTCTGCAAACTGCAACTTTTCTTCCATATCATTCAGCACTTGTTCGCTGCGTTTTACGCTATCCCGCACAGCCTGCCGAGTTGTTCCCGTCAAGGCAGCGATTTCGCCGAGCGACAAGTCTTCGCTGTAATAATGCGTCATCATTTCCTGCTGTCGGGGGGTCAAGAATGCCCCATAGCAATCCAATAAGAGAATGATTCGCAAATCCTTTGCCATGTCCAGCCCTCCGTTACCTGTAAAGGTAGACTGCTTTACAAGTATAACGGATTTTTCCGGATTTGTCAAGGGGGTTTTACAATTTTTTTCAGAAATCCAATCTTCTGCACACTTTTGGCGGGTTCTGTCGCTTTTTCTGTAATTATGCACAAAAGCAGGGTTCTTTTTTCGACACAAGATAAATGTTTCCACGTTTTTTTCACGGTTTATCTGCATTTACATTGACTTTCCCCCAGAATTCTGCTATACTATAAACAATATGCAGAAGAATTTCCAACCGGGAAATCAAACCTGCAAACCGACAAGCGACACCGCAAAAAAAGCGATGTCATGCAGAAAGGACGATTTTTTATGACGTTTTTTGAAATGTTTGACGCTGCAAAAGCTGGACTTAAAAATGCCGATGTCAGCGGTCTGAATGGTCACATTGCCATTCAGATTGAAGTAACCGAGGATGGCTGTGGCATCTTCTATGCAGAAATAACCGATGGGGTACTAAATGTACAGCCGTATGATTATCGTGATAACACCGCCACAGTTACCCTGCCGCACAGCACTTTGTTTGCACTGCTGCGGAGAGAAACCACACTGCCGGAAGCCGTTGCACAGGAAAAGGCATTTGTACAGGGATGCATGGAATCTGCTGCAAAGCTGTTTGCTGCTGTACCAGCTCCAAAGAAGGCAGAAGCTCCGAAAAAGGAAGCTGCTCCGGCAGAAGAAAAGAAGCCGGCTTGCTGCAAGGCAACTGCTGCTGAAACCAAGAAAGAAACCGCTTGCAAGGCCACTGCAACCCCAGTGGTAGAAACAAAGGCTGAAACCACTTGCAAGGCTGCTGCTACTCCGGTTGTTGAAGAAAAGAAGGAAGCTGTAACCACTCCTGCAAAGGCTACCGCTCCGGTTGTTGAAGAAAAGAAAGAAGTCGCTACAGCTACCACAAAGGTTGCTGCTCCCGTTGTAGAAAAAAAGAAAGAAGCTGCTACCGCTACCGCAACAACCACTGCACCGAAAGCAACTGCTGCAAAAACAGGCAATAAGAAGAAAGTTTCAAAGCCTCTGACCAAGCACAATCGATAATTTTCCATATTGTCTGCAACTATTTCATTTTGAGAAAGGCAGTGTTTCGCTGCTTTCTCTTCTAATCAGCAAAAGAAAAAGACCTGTGCCGCCGTTTCTTCGGCAGTACAGGTCTTTTTTTCGTCATTTTTGTAAGAGAGCTTGCATTAATAAATTGGCAACGAGGTATAATGACCAATCAGACTCTGTAAAATTACAGCAACGTCTGCTTCGTCCAATACGCCATCTGCAACACAATCGGCATTTGCCATTTGTTCATGGGATAAAAATACCATACCATTGATGTGCTTTTGCAGAAGAACGGCATCAATTGCAGTAACTTCGCCGTCACCATCGACATCCCCATACAAGGTTGCAGCAACGCCATGATTCTTGTTGTCATCAATCGCAGCTGCGGTGGTCGTTGTAACGGTTTCTTCGGTTGCAGAAGTTTCCGTTTCTGTTACTTCTGCGTCCGTTTCTACAGTTGTCGTTTCTTCCATTGTGATTGCTTCTGTAGTTGTGGTTGTTTCTTCTGTTGTAGTGATTTCTTCAGAAATGGTTGTCATTTCTTCCGTTGTGGTTGTGGTTTCAGTAGTAGTGGTGGTTGTTTCTTCTTCCGGAACGGTTGTCACATCCGGCATTACCGTCAAGTAATCCATCGAGCAATAACCGTTCTTGCCCTCATACGTTACGGCTGCCCAGCTTCCATTTGCCATTGTTACAGTAACCACTGCATTTCTCGGCAGGGTTGCAACAACAGAAGCAGAAGTGGACGGATTACTTCTCAGATTCAGAGCGGAAGCAGTTACAACATAAGTACCTGCATAGCTGTCTGAAAAATCAGAAGTAACCACAGTAGTTGTTTCCTGTGTCGGTTCGTCAGTCGGATCGGTTGCGGGAGCGGTTGTTTCCACATCGCCACCAATATTCATATTCTGAAGGCTCTGATAAACCATGTTGGTACGCTGTACAAAAGCAACGTCCGAACTGTAACTGTCATTCATTGCGGCACGATACATATCGTCCAGAGAAACCGCACCATAAGAACCAGCATAGCCGGCTGCACGGGAAGCGATTCTGGAAGCAATGCCGCAGCCGAAATTATAAATATCGGCATACATGACCAATGCACCTTCGCTCACCAGTCCCTTATTCTGACCGGAGACGATGTAACCCTGTACATCGGAATAAGCGAGTGCGTCCTGTGCTGCAATGCCAGCATCCGTTGTCAGCAAAGTTGCAACGGCACTTCCCTCAGAAACTGTGAATGTTCTGTAATTCCAGTTTGGAGAAGACAGGATCTCATTGTAAAGTGTGCTACCCAGTGTAGACTGTGACAGATCCGGAGCACTATAGCAAATGCTCTGGAGCAAGCTCAATGCCCGACCGGCATGCCATTGCAGCTTTCCGATGCTGACGGCACCGCAGTCGTTGCGGTTGACTGAGCCATAAGAACCTTCATGGGACATGATACAGGAGATTGCAGTAGATGTCATCTCGTCAAGGGTTGCTGCCGCAGTATGTACTGCACCGCCAATCAGAGATAACAGCAGCAGAAGAACCGTGATACAGGAACAAACGACTGCTGAAAGTTTTTTGAACATAACGTATACTCCTTTGTTGATTCACTTCAGGTGCGTATACAGCAGTCTATGGCTGCATCGCTTGTACGGCAGCCGAAACATGCCGTCCGGTCTGTCGGCAATGCAGTTGTTCGATGCAGGGAAAAACGTGGAAGCAGACTTGCCCGGATTCGTTGCAACAGGGTGCATTGTCCTGCAAAACCTACCGTTGTCGGAAACAGCCTGTCGAGCTTCTGGGTTTCTCTCTGTCCCGATCGCCTGCATTGCAAAAGAAAACGGCATTGTTTTTGATAAAAACTTGCCGTCCCCCACGGCAGAAAAGATAGTTCATTTCTGTACCGTACTGCCCTTATTATAGCACACTTGTAACCGTTTTGCAAGACTTTTTCATCGGTTTTTTCCGTTCTTTATCGAGAAAGTACAGTTGGAAATCCAAAAAATTCGACAATTTTGTGCAAGGAATACAAAAATTCATGCTGATTTCACACGAGAATCGCCGTTTTCCCAACAATTCCCGGTTCTATCCGAGTCTTCTTTTTTCCAGAATTCCCCACTCATCTTGGAAATCCGCATGAGAATTTACAGAATTTTACTTGTATCCGAAACAATTCCATGCTACAATAAAAAAAGCATTTGCGGGGATAATAAACCAACACTTTTATTTTATATGTTGGCTTTTTATCCGTTTTCTTTGATGCCTGCTGTATTTTCTGCCCTTCCTGTCGGAAAAGTTTGGCGAAAACAGCAATTGCAAATGCACCAAAAACAGAGTATAATAAATATAATTAGTGGTATCAACGATGCAGGTGCCGCTTCCCCTGCCGGCAATTCTCGCACGGCAATACTAGGATTCATTTTTTCATGCATCGAGGAACGGAGAAAAAATTTATGGAGAAAAAACAACTCACGCAAAAAGAGGAACTGAAACAGCAGTTCATCGACCGTTTGCAGCTGGATTGCAGCGTTTCCCCGGATGAAGCTTCCGACAGCCAGATTTATCAGGTTCTGTCTGCAATGATGGTACAGCGTCTGAAGCATATGCGGCAGCACTTCGTCAACAAGACCAATTCCATCGGCGGAAAGAAAGTTTATTATCTTTCCATGGAATTCCTGATGGGTCGTTCCCTCAAGACAACTTTATACAACCTCGAACTGGTAGACGATGTGACTTCCATTCTGAATGACTATCACATCAACATCAACCAGATTTATGAACAGGAACCGGATGCTGGTCTGGGTAACGGCGGTCTGGGCAGACTGGCTGCTTGCTATCTGGATGCAATGGCAACACAGGGCATTCCGGCAACCGGTCATTCCATCTGCTATGAATACGGGATCTTCCGTCAGGAACTCCAAGACGGCTGGCAGACTGAATTCCCGGACAACTGGCTGCCGGGCGGCTCTGTATGGCTCGACCCGAAGCCGGATGAAGCCATTGAAGTACACTTTGAAGGCGAAATTCAGGAATACTGGCAGGATTCCTATCACTACCTCTCTCACCACAACTACAACACCGTACTGGCAATTCCGTACGACCTGTATGTTTCTGGTTACGGCAGCGAAGGCGTTTCTGCTCTGCGTCTGTGGCAGGCAAAAGCTCCAAGCTTTGATATGAAGTCCTTCAACGAAGGAAACTATGCAAGTGCATTGAGCCAGAACTCCATGGCAAATGCAATTTCTAAGGTTCTGTATCCGAACGACAACCACCTCGAAGGAAAGTCCCTGCGTCTGCGTCAGCAGTACTTCCTGAGTGCTGCTGCCATCGGTGACATTGTAAACCACCACATGAGCGTATACGGTACACTGGATAACCTGCACGAAAAGGTTGCCATCCACATCAACGATACGCACCCGACCCTCGCCATTCCGGAACTGATGCGGGTTCTGTTGGATGACTGCGGTTATACTTGGGATCACGCTTGGCACATCGTTACCAACACCTTTGCTTACACCAACCACACCGTTATGGCAGAAGCTCTGGAAAAGTGGGATGTCAACCTTGTAAAGCAGATTATTCCGAGAATCTTCCAGATTATCGTAGAAATCAACAACCGCTACTGTGCAAGCCTGATGGAACGCAACGGCGGCGACAGTGCAAAGACCACCAGAATGTCCATCATCAAGGATAATCAGATTCACATGGCAACTCTGTGTGTAATGGCTTCTCACAGCGTCAACGGCGTTTCTAAGCTGCACTCCGAAATCATCAAGGAATCTGTTTTCCATGATGAATATCTGGATACCCCGAACAAGTTCAAGAACGTTACCAACGGTATTGCTTACAGAAGATGGCTGTATCAGTCCAATCCGGGTCTGACCAAGCTGCTGCGGGAAAAGATTGGCAACAAGTTCTTGGTAGACGGCAGCGAACTGAAAAAGCTCGATGTCTTTGAAAATGACAAGGCTGTTCTGGAACAGCTGCGGAAAATCAAGAAGGAAAACAAGGAACGCTTCGCAAAGTATGTTAAGCAGAAGAGCGGTGTCCTTCTGAACACGAACAGCATCTTCGATGTACAGGTAAAGCGTCTGCACGAATACAAGCGGCAGCACCTGAATGTCATGAACATTCTGGCTCAGTATCAGTACTTGCTGGATCATCCGAACGCTGACTTTGCTCCAAAAACCTACATCTTCGCTGCAAAGGCTGCTCCGGGTTACTATCTGGCAAAGCAGATTATCAAGATGATTTGGGCACTGTCTGAAGAAATCCGCAAGAATCCGCGTATTTCCGAAAAGCTGTCTGTTTACTTCCTGGAAGATTACAAGGTTACCCTGTCTGAACTGCTGATGCCGGCAAGTGATATTTCTGAACAGATTTCTCTGGCTGGTACAGAAGCTTCCGGTACTGGTAACATGAAGCTGATGCTGAACGGTGCAATCACACTGGGTACGCTGGACGGTGCAAACATCGAAATCGGTGATGCAGTTGGTTCGGATAACATCCTCATCTTTGGTATGAAGACGGAAGAAGTCAATGCCCTCAAGGCACAGGGTTACCATCCGGGTGCATACTATGAACAGAATCCGATTATTCACAGCTGTATCGACCGGATGTATGCTGGAATTAACGGCTGCAAGTTCGCAGAAGTTGCAGATTCCCTGAAGAACATTGACCCGTATATGGTTCTGGCAGACTTCGATTCCTATGCAGCTATTCAGAAAAAGAGCTCTGAACTGTATCAGGATACCGAAAAGTGGACAAAGATGTCCCTGCACAACATCGCTGGTGCTGGCATCTTCTCTGCTGACCGTGCTGTCAATGAATATGCAAGAGATATTTGGGGCGTAAAGTAAACCTTTCTAATTCTCTTTTCCAATGTCCAAAAGCGTGGGAGGTCGGGCAGCTGCTGCTCCCCCCACGTTTTTCTTTTTGCAACTGGATTTTATTTGAATGATCAAAGGAGGATTTTTTTCTATGCCATGTATGTATGACAGTTGGGATTTACACTATAAATTCCCGTTCGGTGCAATTCGCAGACGTTCTGACTGCAATTTCACCATCTATCTGCCGGCTGGCGTAACACCAGACTTTCCGCCAGTTATGGTATTATTCCGCACTGGCTTTAAGGAACGCTTTCTGCCGATGAATGCCAACGGCGAACAGGACGGCTGCAAGTGCTATACCGTCACTTATAGTCCAAAATATGCCGGCGTGCATTACTATTATTTTGCCTATACCAGCAATGGTGTTCGGCACTATATCAAGCGTGGCACTGCTCACGAAGCAGCTCTCGACCACGGCGAATTGTATCAGCTGACCGTCTTTGCAAAGCACTATGAAACCCCGAACTTTCTCAAGGGCGGTATCATGTATCAGATTTTCCCTGACCGATTCTGCAAGAGCGGAAAGCCGCATGAAAATGTCCCGACTGACCGGGTACTGCGGGACGACTGGAACGGAACTCCGTACTACAAGCCGGATGCAAACGGACACGTTTGGAACAATGACTATTTCGGCGGCGATTTGGAGGGAATCCGCAGCAAGCTCGACTACCTCGAAAAGCTGGGTGTTACCTGCATTTATCTGAACCCGATTTTTGAATCCCACGAAAACCACCGCTATAATACTGCCAACTATCGGAATGTTGACCCGCTTCTCGGTACAAATGAAGATTTCCGGGTACTCTGCGAAGATGCGGAAAAGCATGGCATTTCTATTATCTTGGACGGCGTTTTCTCTCACACCGGTGCGGACAGCATCTACTTCAACAAGTTCGGTCGGTATGATACCGTTGGTGCTTGGCAGTCTACAGATAGCCCGTATTATAGCTGGTATACGTTCTTTGGCGACCACCAGTATGAAGCATGGTGGGGCATTGATACCCTGCCGAATGTCGTTGAAACCAATCCGGATTATCTGAATTATATCTGCGGCGATGGCGGTGTTCTGGATTACTGGATTTCCCTCGGTGCGGCTGGCTACCGTCTGGACGTTGCAGACGAATTGCCGGATGGCTTCCTTGATGCTCTGCGGAAGTGCGTCAAGAAGAATGGCGAAGAAAAAATTGTCATCGGTGAAGTCTGGGAAGATGCTTCCAACAAGGAAAGCTACGGCGTAAAGCGGCGGTATCTGCTCGGCGACCAGCTGGACAGCGTTATGAACTACCCGTTCCGGGAAGCCATCATCAACTATATCAAGGGCATGGATGCCAACACATTCAAAGATTGGATTATGGGCATTCTGGAAAACTACCCGAAGCAGACCGTTGATGTCCTGATGAACTTTGTTTCCACGCACGACATCGAACGGGCAATCAACCGCTTTGGCGGTCAGAACTGTGATGACAAGTCAAAAGACTGGATGGCAGAAAACTGGCTGTCCGATGCAGAATATAAGCGTGGTAAACAGCTGTTAAAGGCTGCTATGGTGCTGCAATTCTTCCTACCGGGCGTTCCGAGTATTTACTACGGAGATGAAGTCGGCTTGCAGGGCTGGAAAGACCCGTTCAACCGTCGCTGCTTCCCGTGGGGAAACGAGGACGAAGACCTGCTCGAATACACCAGAGAACTGGGGATTCTCCGCAAGAGCAGTTCTGTTTTTGTGGATGGTGAACTGGAATTCCTGCTGACTGGAAATGAACTGCTGGTATTCTCCCGATTCCATCGGGACAACGGTCAAAGCGTTATCCTGATTCTGAACCGCAGCGAACAAACCCAGCATTTCAGCTTACAGTCGGATGTCCTCAAGAACTACGCTCTGAGCAATGTTGCTTCTGGTATCTGCAAGGAAAATGAACTGGTTCTGCCAGCTTATTCTTACGCTGCTCTGTTTGCTCTGCGAACCATTGACCGAAAAGTCGAAGAGGAAGAAGCGGACGAAGAAGCAAAAGAAGCTTTTGATGCAAAAGAAGATGTCACCGAAGATGAATATCGGGATACCTACAAGGATATGGATTAATTTCTTTCTCGGATATTCCACAAAAAAGAAGGGGCAGAATATCACCATTCTGCTCCCTTTTTCTGTTATTCTGCCTTGGGAATACAAACGGAAAAAACTTGCTTCTGCTCCCAGATGCCTTGAAAGAAGCGGTATCCTGCACCTGCTCCGGCTGCGGCATATTGCTGCATCGGAACGAGGATTTCGCCATTTCCCTGCCGTACATGGCACTGCATTCCTTCCGTTGCAAGTGGCTCTCGCAGGGAAAATGCCAGCGTCTGCATCGGATAGGAAATTCCAACGCCCAACGCCTTTACAAAGCTTTCTTTCAGCGTCCAAAACCGCAAAAAACATAGTTCTGGCGATTCTGACTGTAAAATTTCCTGCTGTTCCGAAGCAGTCAGAACTCGACGCAATACACGTTCCCGCATCGGTCGAATGGTTTCCACGTCTACGCCTAACGGTTTCGAGCCAATGCCACAGAGCACCGCATTTTTGCAGTGGCTGATATTAAACTGAATTTGCGGATGTTCTAACAAAAACGGCTTTCCATGTTTTCCTTCTCCCATGAAATAGGGCTTGAAAATGCCCCGTTTGAACAGCATTTCTTCCAGTAAATCATGTGCAAAGTGGTGCTGTTCAGCTACTTTTGCATTCATCGGCAGCGGCTGTAAAACCACTTCCGGCAAATCAATTTGTTCAGATTCTACAGGATTTGCTGCTGTTGTTTGTACTTGTTGAATCAAGGTTTCAACCCCTTTTTTCTGCATTTCCTGTTTATCATAGCACATCCATCTGCTTGCTTTCAATTCCTAAAGATGGACGTTTTATTTTCTATACATGCAAAAAAGTACCTTGTTTTATAAACAAAGTACTTTTTTCTGTCCATTTTTAAACATGTTGTTGTGACATCCTCCCCCACCTGTAGAAATGGGGGCTTTCTCTCATTATGAGCAGTCGGTTCTCGTTCGACAGCACCAATGTATTGTGTTATAACACATTATTTTTAGCTTGTCAATAGCGAGAGACTTCTTGCTGGAAAAGGGTGACATCCTCCCCCGCCTGAAGAGGCGGGGGCTTCCTCTTGCAAGAGCAAGCAGTCGGTTCTCGTTCGAGCAGTCCTC
>PPYE01320691.1_pt1 | contig 17104 bp, 12 predicted proteins | sample 1559881 | NCBI WGS metagenome assembly PPYE01 (sample SAMN08240022, study PRJNA423297) | Human gut metagenome, whole genome shotgun sequencing project. | reverse complement strand
CAATACGCTATTTATGTTATTTTTTGCTTGTTCAATAGTTTGAAATGGATTCTTAATAAATCGCTCTTTAGTGAGGTCTAGGTTATTGAGATAACCTCTGGAAACACCCATACCTCCAACAAAAAGCTCTCCTATTGCTCCAATTGGCAATTCATTTAAATCGTTATCTAAAATATAGGGAAAATAATTGGATATACATTTACCAATTATAGACCGTTTGGTCAACAGTTCTTTAGTTAATGGTTGGTAAGTAACATGTACAGTAGTTTCAGTGATTCCATACATATTTATTAATGCTACTCTTTCGTTGTATTTATCATACCAAGGTTTTAATTGCAAAGGATTAAGTGCTTCTCCACCAAAAATTATATATCTCAGTGAGTTTAAATCAACATTATTTGCCAGTGATATGTCCATGAATTGATAAAATGCATGAGGGGTTTGATTCAGAACAGAAACGTTATGTATGTTACATAAGTTTATAAATAAGTTGATGTCTCTAGTTTCTTCAAATGTAGGGATAACTAGAGTACCCCCATATAGTAATGCTCCCCATAATTCCCAAACAGAAAAATCGAATGTAATTGAATGAAAAAGAGTCCAAACATCATTTTTTGAGAATTTATATAAATCATCGGTAACATCAAAAAGATTAAGTACATTCTGGTGTTCAATCATTACTCCCTTTGGGTTTCCCGTTGTTCCACTCGTATATATTATATATGCAAGATCTCGACAAGAAGGTTTGGATGGAAGATTTGAAGATGGAAAATTATTCCACTGTTCAATATCATCTATTATAGCTAAATTCGTTTGAAGTTTCCAAGAGTCTAATCGTTCTTTTTGTGAAACATCAGTAACTGTAATTTTAGCGTTTGTATCATTAATCACATATGATATACGTTCATCTGGATAATCAGGATTCACAGGTACATATGCAGCACCTGCTTTTAAAATAGCCAAAATTGAAATTATAAGATTTATAGATCTATCAGTATTTACAACGATTAAATCATCAGCTTCTATTTTGTGAATTGTTTTTAAGTAGTTTGCAAATTGGTTTGAAAGCTTATTTAATTCACTATACGTAAGCTTTGTTTGTCCACTTATTAGAGCAATATTATCAGGAGTCTCATTTACTTGATCTTCAAATAAACTAATTAATGAAGAATTATTTATTGAATTATTCCTTTCTATGTAAGAAACAGGAATTGCTTGTGGTATATCTTCTAAAAATTTTGATATTTGCTCGCTAGGTATCCTATATATGGTATTGTTTACTTTAAATGCTTTCATAATGTAATAAAATTAATGTAAATAAATAATCTATTAAATTTTATAATTTGCCCATTTTTTTAAGTTATCCGACGCCTGTGGATTATCATCAGGTGGATTGTTCTTTTTAGAGTTATATAAGAAATTGTTCTCGCACAATTCATCGTTACTGATTATTTGTTTTAGTAATTCTAAAAAACCATTAACTATTAAATTGATCATTTCTTCTTCAAATAATTCGGAAGCATAAGTTAGAGAAAATGTGATTGTGTCATTTTCTTCAATAATCGTAACACTTAATGGGTAGTCAACTTGTTCGAATGAGTCAACAAATTCAAATCCAAGTTTATCTTTTGAATTCTGTGATTCATTTCTTGGGTAATTCTCATAAACAAATAAGGAATTAAATATTCTTCTTCCATTCTTTTGTAATGATGAAAGATTAATATTACTGTATTGATTTATTTCATTTATTTGATTCTGCAAATCAATAAGTACATCAGCAACATATCTATTTCCATGATTTACTATAACTGGTAGTGTATTTATATATAAGCCGACTGACTGATCAATATCATCTATAGGTAAATTTCTACCAGAGACTGTTGTTCCTACTATGGTTAAATCCGAATTTCCATAGATACTTATCATTTTATGCCAACAATATTGAAAAATGGAATTATTCGTTATAGAATGACTATTAGTAAATCTTTTAATTTCCTTAATCAATGGATTATCTATATTTGTTTTGATTGTTTTTGGAACCTTTATCGATTTATATTGTGAAATATCTGTATTTATCATTTCATTATTCAACAAAGGAGATAAATCTGATTTATCTTCGAATTCAGTTGATTTAATTCGAGCCTTCCAGAATTCATGATGATTACCAGTTTGCTTTTGAGTATATTCTTGGCTTAATAAATATGATATATCTTCGTTAATTTCAATTTTTTCTTTGTTTGTTAGCCTTATATATATAGAATGAACATAATCAATTAGGACAGGTGTACTCCAACCATCCATAATGGCATGATGGCAACCTAAAATGCAGGAATAATTATTTTTTCCTTTATATATTAGATAAACTCTTAATAAACCATTTTTTGACAAATCATATTTTTTTGAGCGATCTTTTTCTAATTTCTCTTCAATAAATTTTTTTTGTTCGTTTCCTTTTAAAACACTTATATCAATATACAGCCAATTTAAATGGCCCTTATGGTTAATAATTTGTAGTAATTTGTACCCCCAATTAAAACTAAGTCTTAAAGCTGGAAATTTTTGAAGAGCGTATTCCCATGCTTTTTTAAAAAGAATTTCATTAATTTCTTTATGATAGTTCCATATAAGTTGAGTATTATATGAATTATCCTGTGTATCCTGTATTAGTGAATGATATATAAAACCTTGTTGAAGACTATTGGCTAGATATACAGAATCAATTACATTGTCCTTTTGTATCTTGTTAAGCAAATTTTGATCTACTATAAAGTTTACATCAGATGTAGTTAAAAAAGTTCTATTCCTACCATGTAAATTATGTAACAAATTTGTGGTAGCCTTTTTTAATTTGTTACAAAATGAAATAGATTCTTTATAATCATATCTGGATTGGATGGAAAAGTGAAGCTTTTCATTCAATAAGTATACGTTTATTTCCAGAGCATTTTCTTGTTTATTTGAAGGATGAATAACTACATTTTTATACTCGTTGGTTAAAGACCAATTATCACGATTCCCTTCATCAAGCTTACCCAAAAAGTTGAATAAAATATTAGGTAATTTATTATTTTCAAAACCATATATTGAGCCATATCCTATGCCATTATTTGGTACTTTTCGCAAATAGTCTTTTACACATATTAATGTTTCAATTTCAGTAGTTTTATTGGGTATAGAAATGGGGTACATGCTGGTAAACCATCCAACTGTGTTATTTATATTTGCATTGTCTGAGATGTATTCTCTTCCATGCCCTTCAAGTGTAATTAAAGCGGTATCGTGATTGGTAAACTTAGGAATGACAAAACATAGAGCAGCTAATAAAACATCATTTAGGGTAGTGTTATAGATGGATGAAACCTTATTTAGAAAAGCATTATTGAAAGCTTTATCAAGATGAAAATCAAATGATAAAATTTCATCTTGTATCTTAGTTTTGATAATGTTATTAAATATATCAACCTGATCTAATATATTATCCCAATATTTTTTTTCATCTAAATTTTTAAATGCATATTCATTTAACAAATTTGACCACTGTCTATAACTAGTATTTTTATTGCCTAAATATGTCTCAACAGAGCTCTTGTAATCTTGAGTATCTTTCAAATAATTATAAATATCTTTCAAATCATTTATAATTATTTTCCAACTTACGGCATCAATCACCAAATGATGGAAAGCAGCAAATATTCTAGCTGTTCTATCGGAAAACCCTTTAATATACCCAAATTGATATATATACCCTTTATGGATATTAAAATTACTTTGTATATTACTTAAGATAGATGAAATTTTGTCAGTTGACTTTCCTTGGATATCTATTATCTGCAACTCATTAAATGCAATGTTAACATATTTACCAAAATAAGATGAATCCTGGTAATTATATTCTGTACTTAATATATCATGATATTCAACAAGTTTAAATATGCTCTGATTCAATATATAAGTATCCAATTCGGGAACTTTAATAAAAAATGATTGATTGTAATAATTATATTGTGGAAAATAGCCTTTGTCTACATTATCAAAAAACCACTTTTGAATTGGTAATAGTGGAAAATTTCCAATAAGTTTACCTTGTTCATTTAAAGTTTCAATTACTTTATTTTTTGATTTAATATAATGACCTAAAGAACGTATTGTCCTGTATTGAAAGATATCTTTAACCGTTATTTGGTATCCAAGTATTTGTCTTATTTTGTTTGACAGTTGAATGCTCGATATGCTATCACCCCCAGCTTTAAAAAAATCAGTTTCTACACTGAAATCACTTGAATCTAACCCAAGAGTTGTAGTATAAATCTTACAAAGAGATTTTTCGAGATCATCCTTTGGTTGAATATATTCATCATCTGATTTAAAATGCGGATCAGGTAGCGATTTATGGTCTAATTTCCCATTTAATGTAAGTGGGAAAGTCACTAAATGTATATATGCTGAAGGAATCATATATTCAGGTATGACTTCCTTAAGGTTTGCTTTTATTAGTTCAGGGCTATATTCGGCTTCGGATGTATAATATGCAGCTAAGTATTTAGTGCCATTTTTTGTTTCTTTTGCAAAAACTTTAGCTTGATTTATCTCATTTAAATTGCATAATGCATTCTCAATCTCTTCAAGTTCAATACGGTAACCTCTGATTTTAACTTGAAAATCGTTTCTTCCAATAAACTCTATGTTACCATCGGGTAGCATTCTCACTAAATCACCGGTTTTATACAACTTATCATTAAATGAATTCGATTTTTCCTCTTCTTTCTGGAAAGGATTGACTATGAATTTTTCTTCTGTTAATTCGGGAAGATTTAAATATCCCCTGGCCACTCCTATTCCTCCAACATGCAATTCGCCAATTGCACCAATTGGTAATATTTCAAGTTTATCATTTAAAACATAAACCGTAGTATTTGCCACAGGAGTTCCTATTATATTATACTTATTGTTTTTACATACTGTGGCAGTTATAGTCGTTTCAGTTGGACCATACGAATTGGCATATTCTATATTATTATTTTTGATTTTATCTATAACATAAGGTGTAACTGCTTCTCCTCCTAGTACAATTAATTTGAGATATTTTAATGAACTGATATTTAATTCTTGTAGTAATGATGGAGTAACATCGATATAAGTGACTTTATGATTATTCAATTTACTAATGAATAATTCTTCATCTTTCCAAGTTCCGTCTTTTAGAATGACTAGTTTATGACCAGATAGCAAACTTAGATATAATTGCTCCATTGAAGCATCAAAAATGTAGTTTGAAAAAAATAATATGTTTTGCTTATCTTTAAATCTATATAGATTTGACAAGTGATTTATTAAGCTTACAACTCCTTTATGTTCGATTTGAACACCTTTAGGTTTACCAGTTGTACCGCTTGTATAAATTATATATGCTAGGTTTGTAGGGGTTATTTTTACAGGAAGCGGTAAAGATGATTTTTCATTCCAATTTCCAATATCTTCAATATTAATCGTTTTGATTAATTTATTTAAAGGTCTTAATTTATCTAATGTATTATTGTCTGTAATTAATATTTTTGATTTAGAATCTTTTATAATGTATTCAAGACGAGATATAGGAAATTCTGGGCTCATGGGTACATAGGCTGCACCAACCTTCAGTGATGATAAAATTGAAATTACCATATATTCTGATTTCTCCAAACAAAGAAGAATCAAATTATCCGGTTTGATTTCAAATTGTTCAAGTAAATAGTGGGCGAACCGATTTGTATTTTCATTAATTTCTTTATAAGAATATTCATAATGATCAGTAACAACTGCAATGTTTTCTGGGTTATTGTTGGATTGTTCGTTGAATATGTCAACTATTGTTTTATCTACAGTAAACATTGATTCTGAATAAGAAAATTTATCTATAAGTTGAAATTGCTCTTCAGTGTTTAATAAAATATAATCATCTATTTTTCTATCATTATGATTGTTAATATCATTTGCAACATTTATTAATAGCTTTTTAAATAATTCGATAAATTGTTTTAAAAGCAATGTATCGATGATTTTTTCATCATATCGAACTCTATATTCGATTTTACCTTTAATATATTCTTGTTCAAAAGCAATAGGGGTGTCTAAATCAATCTCAGTTCCTGAATTAATGATTGCTGTTTCAGAATTTTCAAAATTCACAAAATCTGTTCTGAGATCTGTTTGAATAAATGCTACATTCAAGATTTCTTTGTTAGTAGCGTATTTTATTAGTTCGTATGTTGGGAGATATTTTGCTTTGCTGCTTCTTAATGATTTGTAATATTTTGATGTTTCCAATATCAATTCAAAAAGAGTTTGGTCTTTATTAAACCTCATATCAAGGATTAACGAGTTAACATGGCCTCCAAAAATAATATCTTTTCCTTCTTGAATACTTACCACATAGTTTAATCCAAAATTATTAGATCCGGTGATTTTATTAATTAAAATACCAAAAACTATCTGGCCAAAAATAAATGGTGTTATTTTGTGGTCTGCTAATTTTTTATCGAGTAGGTGAAATATGGATTCTTCAATTCCAAATTTGATTTCTGATACAAAATTATTAGTTCTAGTTTCAGTAGAATCAAAGTCTGAACAGCTATTCTTTAAAAAATGAAGGTCAATAACATCAAGTTCTTTTAAATGTTCACTCCAAAAACTATTTATATCTTTCTTTTTTTGAATAAAAATATCTTGAAATTTATTGAGAATATTGTTGTACTGAAGTTTCTGTTCTTGCAATGTCACTCCAAATTTGTATTTGTAATCATTGTAATAGCAACCGATTTTTTCATTGAATGTTTTATAACTAAGCCCATCAATTAGTATATGGTGAACTACATTGATTAATCTATATGTCTCATCGTTACATTTAATAAGTAAATGTCTTGTTAAATGATCATTTTCCAAATCAAACGGTCTTGAAATCAGCTTTGATATTTCATTATCTGATAAAGGGCTATCGTAAAACTCTAAGAGTGTGTGATCCTCAGGAATTATTCCAACATTTCGCCAAAATAGATCAGATTCATATTCAATGATATTACAATTGAATAAATAGTGATCATTCATAAACCGTATTAATGCCGAATTTAATCTATCAGGAGATAGTTTACCTTGATAAGTCTTATCATCTATAAGATGATAATCATGTCTGGATGGATCTAATTTCCATTCATAATAAAAAGTTTTATGATAAGGAGACAGTTTGAGCATATTGAGTATATGTTAATTACGAGTATTAGACTAAAATATTTGATTTTATAGAGAGTACTTCGTTCAAGTTGCTTTTAAACGAACTCCATTCTTTTTGACCTCTTTTTATTGAGTAGATGATATTAGGTGTAAGGTTATTTGTAAGTGCAATTTTATAAATATCCTTCACTAATACAGGGTGAGGACTTATTTCTATAAATAAAAGATTTTTAAATGATAGAATTTTTTCAATCGCATTTTTAAAAAGAACGCATTGTTGTGAGTTTTTAATGGCATACATCGGAGATAGATCTACATTTAATATTTCATTGCCTGTTACTGTTGAAATGATCCTTTTTTGTGGTATATTAAATTTTATATTGCTAAACCAGTTCAATAAGTTTTTATCTATCTGACTCAATAAAGGGTGGTGATAGGGGATATTAACTTGTAAAAGCTTAGTTTTTTCTGGAAATCTTAATGAGATTTGTTCAATGTCATTGTTGCTACCTGATAAAACGTATGATTCATCACCATTGATTGCTGCTAAGCTAACATTGTATTTTTCAAGTAAGATATCAATTTCTTCTTTGGAACACCAAATTGCTAGCATTTTACCTTTACCTTCAAATTTTTGTTGGTATTTGCCTCTTAATGCAGAAATATTAATAGCATCTTTTAATGATATAATACGAGATTCAACAAATGCCATTGTTTCCCCGTAGCTGTGTCCGATTACAATATCTGAAGTAATACCATGATGATTCCACAACTTAGTTAAACCATATTGGATAGCAAAATTGGCCAGTTGTGAGTATTCAACATTAGTAATTCTGTTTTTGGTTTGCTCTTTAAATAACTCCTTAGTTAATGACCACTCATTCATACTTTTAAGAAGTGAATCAATATGGTCAATTGCTTCACGAAAAACTTTTTGAGTAGAGTAAAGTTCTTTACCCATACCTTTCCATTCCCCACCCATCCCGGAATAGATAAATACAATGGTAAAATTCATAAGTATTATATTAATTGAAATATTCTGATATAACATTGCATGTATCCGTCAATAATTTCAATGCGATTACATCTACATTTCTATTTTGCCACTTTTCTAAATCTGTATTTTTTACGTAAGCATTAAATGCACCCATTGCTGGCCCACTATAAATCTGAAAATTCTTACTGTCATCAGCTTTACCATCAATGTACGTATGTTTAATCGATTGAGAGAAATATTGCCTGAAAATAATTTCCATTTTATTATGAGGATTTTCATCTCCCTTTTGTAAAATTTCAGAAGGTAGTTTCCGTTTGCAAACTTCATACACTTCGTCTAGAGAATTCTTAAAATAATTGTTTTCAATGTCTAACTTTGTTTTTTCATCTATTTCTTCAATTGAATCATATTTATTATACACTTGTATCAATTTTTTTGCACGTGTCGAGAATAATGTTCCTTTTTTTAGAACTTGTATCTTAGCTTCTGTATTAAACATATCTCCTGTAGGACAAGTATCAAAATCTTCAACACCAGATTTAGAAAGCATTTCTTTTACAATAGATGGAGCTCCAGATTCAGGGGTACATTGATTTATTGAGCCTGTTACTACGAAATCTGCACCCATTATAAAAGCAGCAGCTATTGATTCAGGAGTACCCAAGCCGCCGGCTAAACCTAAATAAAAGTCACAATTATAATTATACTTGTATTGGGATATTAGATTCTTAATAACAGGGAAAACAGCTATAGCAGGTCGGTTGTCGCTGTGGCCTCCTGAATCAGCTTCAAAAATTATATTATTTGATAACGGAATTTGTTTGGCTAGTTCAGCTTGATAGCTTGTTATAACTCCATCCTCAATTAGTTGGTTTAGATATAATTCTGGAATAGGTTCTAAAAATTGTTTGATAATTCCTGATCTGGATGCTTTTATAAAAATATTATTAGGAGTTATTATTTGTCCTTTTGAGTCTTTGTATATACCCTTTACTCGATATTTCACTAATGGCTTTGTTATACATATAAAACTGGCAGCCTCTAGAAAATTTATTTCTAATTGCAACAATAGATTTATTATTGAATCTTCTTTTTCTGAATCAGGATGATTAAACAGAACGTTAATCCCAAATGGTTTATCGGAAGAGTGATGTTTTATATATTGAATAGAATCTTTGATTTGAGAAAATGACATTCCTCCCGTTCCTAAAAAACTCAAAAAGCCATTTAATGACATTTTGGAAACTAGTTCCTTGGATGCAATACCACCGTACATACCACCGGTAACATATGAATATTTCAAACCATACATTTTCCTGAACTTATTTGAACCTAAATTATTTGGTGTATATCTTTTCATAATTATCTTGTTATTTTATTCAATACTATACATGTATTATTCCCATTTAAGTCAAAGGAGGTAATTAGGACTTTATTGATCGGGGATGACATTGTTTTTTTTGTGAAATTTAAATTACGGCTTATACTCTTAGGTAAATTATAAATTGGAGCTATTTCCTGTGTTATAAGAGATAATACACCTTCTAAAAGATTAAAAGCTCCACTCGCACCCAATGTATGACCAATGGTTGAAGTATTACACGTGATGTAGGGCTGATGATTTTTGAATACTTGTTGAATACAATCTATTATTTTATTATCATATTCAACATCTCCAAGAGAATCAAGAATTATTAAATCAATTGATTCATGATCATTAAAAGTTGCTTCATTGATACACCTTTGAATGGAATATTCATCGATCCCAAATGTTTGTCCGTAACCTACTATCTCAGCATATGTTTTGCAATTATTTAATATGGCATGTTGTTTTTTTTGAATAGAAAAGAAGCATGCTCCTTCTCCTAATTTAAGCCCCTTATTTAAATTATTAAATGGGCTAAAATCGTTACTACTACTGGCGGTTATATATTTAAGTTTGTCGAATCTAAAAGATACATATTCATCAATAACCTCAACACCTCCACAAAGCATTGTCTCAGCTCTATTCAGTACAATATATTCAATGCCTTTAATAATTGCAGATAAGCCTGAAGACATACCTGTATTTATTGTTGAATTGGGGCCTTTTGCTCCCCATTCTATTGCCGCTTGTGCAGATGCTGCGTTGAAAACAACGCCTGGAAAATATAGGGGTGAGACATTATTGACGCCTCCTTCATTATGGCTTTCCATTGTAGTAAATATGCTAAAAAGCCCATGATACATACTTCCTGCAATAATACCCAATTTTTCATTTAGAAACATACCTTCAGAATCTTTTAGCGCTTCTCCACTTGCTGATATACAGTATCTGGTCACTGGATCAAGATTCTTAATATATTTGCGTTTAATATATTCTTTGGGGTTAAAATTATCAATCGGATAAGTTGCAAAAGATTTTTCATTAAAGTATTTTCTTTTGTTCCAGAATTCTTTAGGATTATTGCCTAATGAAGAAATTATTCCTATTCCTGATATTACAATGTTATTATTCATGGTTCTTATATTTACTGAATAAACATGCTACATTACACCCACCAAATCCAAATGAAAGAGATATCGCATTGTTAACATCTTTCTTTATTGAGTCTTTTTTCACTATATTAAGGTCTAATCCTTCTTCCTGATTTATTAAATTTATTGTTGGTGGAATAGAACCTTTATTAATAGCAAGAATTGCAGCAATGCTATTTAGGGCGCCTGCGGCTCCGAATGTATGGCCTATCATTGATTTTATGGAAGTTGAATAGGGTGATTGCCAGTCTGTACCAAGGGCTAATTTGATTCCATTACATTCTGTTACATCATTCTTTTTTGTTGCTGTGCCATGCAAACAAATTAGTTGCAAGTTATTAGATGTACATTTTGCTTCTTTCAAACATTCGTTTATGAGTTCAGCTACCCTGGTTCCGTCCTCTATCGGAGAGGTTAGACTCTCAGCATCACAATTAATAGACCAACCTGAGAGATATGAGTATATTTTTGCATTTCTTTTTAGTGCATGTTCTTCAGACTCTAAAATGAGTATGCCTGCACCTTCGCCAATAACAATACCATCGCGATCCTTATCAAAAGGAGAACATTTTTCTTTTGCCAAAGCTTTTAAAGAATTAAAGCCAGCAAGAGATAACATTCCTAATGATTCCGAGCCACCACAAATTACGACATCAGCTTTGTTTAATCTGATCATATCAGCAGCATCTCCTATCGCATGGTTACCAGCGGCACAAGCTGTACCAACCAAATAGGAAACGCCACTTAAACCAAAGTATTTTGATATCGTATTTGGAATATCACAATGATTGTACGACTTTAGTTGTAATTCCGGAATATTTTGTTTATCGGTAAACCATTTTTGATAAAAAGATTCTTTTTCAAGGGAAGGGTTCGTACCGGTTGTAGTGCCAATAATAACAGCGACTCTATCTTTATTACAGCAGTCGAATGAGATATTTGAATCCTGGATTGCCTGTATAGATGCTAAAAGCGAATATACAGTGCAAATATCAAGTTTCTCAATCTCTTTATTGGAAAGATATTTTTCGTAATTTAACTCTTTAATGGCAGCGAATATTTTAAATGGTGAGTACTTATTGTTATCATCATTATCAATATACCCAATCTTCCCATTAATTAAATTCGACCAAAAAGTATTGGTCGAATTTCCAATTGAGCTAATAGTACCAATTCCAGTTACAACAATTTTTTTAGTCATATAAATCATATGAATTTTCTTGAATATATTCTGCTATTTTGTCAACACTTGTTAGTTTTGAAATATCTTCTGGTTTCACCGTAATCTTAAACTTACGTTGTAATTTGACGGAAATTTCAAATCCAATTACAGAGTCTGCACCTAAATCATTATATAAATCTGAGTCATTTTCAAATTCAGACATTTCTAAGTCTAAAGCGTTAGCGACAATTTCTTTCACATCATTGATAATTGTTTCCATAATTTTTTTTTTAATTATACTTATATTTGAATACAAATCCATTCTGCTTTTGCTACGAGTTTATTGTCCACGAATGCTCTTCCTCTTTGATTGATAACTTTTTCATTTATCAATAAATTCTCGATTATCATATTGATTTTTTCATTGGGAAGAACTTTTTTGTGAAAAGATGCTTTTTCAATACTTGATAAAACAAAAAGTGATGAACTTTCTTTAGCAATTAATTTATATCCAGCACCACCACATTGTGCCATACATTCGATTAATAAGACACCTGGAACTATAGGATTGTCAGGAAAATGACCTTTAAAAGCAAAAAAATCGCTTTGAAAAGTGTAACTTCCTTCAATTTGACCATCATTTATTTGAACTTTGTCAACAAATAAAAAAGGGATTCTATGTAAGATCAATTCTTTAATATTAGCCATAGTATTTATTTAGATAAGTCCTCCATCAATTACAATGGTTTGACCTGTTATGTAAGTTGACATACTAGAAGATAAGAAAATAACCGCATCTGCTATTTCTGAAGGTTTTCCCAGTCTTTTCATTGGGATGCTATTTTTTATTTTAATTTTTTCCTCTTTGTTAAAATGATCAAGCATATTTGTCTCAATGTATCCCGGTGCTATTGCATTTACATTTATATTAAGTAAAGCTAGTTCTTTACTTAAGGCTTTTGTGAAACCTATTATTGCTGCTTTAGCACTACAATAATTAGTTTGACCTACAACTCCAATTAAACCGGCTATGGAAGAGATATTGATAATTCTTGAATTTTCTCGATAAATTAGTATTTTCAGAAGTTGGTGAGTAAGAAAAATTGTGCCATCAAATAACGTAGTAAAGCTGGAATTCCACTTTTCATAGTCTGTGTTATAGAACAAAGAATCATAAATATAACCTGCATTATTTATCAGGACATTTACACTATTAATATCTTCACGGTTTTCATTCATAAAGAGTTTTATGGAATCATGCGAAGATAAATTGAGGTGAAAACATTTTACGATTACTCCATAAGAAGATGCTTCCTTTACGGTCTCTATAGCTAATTCTTTATTGGAGTTATAAGTAAATAAAACATTTGCACCATTTTGTGCTAATTTTAAAACGATTGCTTTTCCTATGCCCTTACTCCCTCCAGTTACTAGCGCATTTACATTTTTAAGCATATTGTTATATATGTGTTAATTTTGTAGTTTAATAAATAATACATAGCATAATGTCTAAGAATATCGTTCTCTTTTTCTCCACCAAATACGCTAAATATGTCTTTCAATCATGTATTATAAGATGATAAACGATGATGTTCGATGCAAATATAAGACATTTATCGAATAAAAAAATATTTTTTACTTATAAATGAAATGTTATTATACATTACGTACTGTATAAAATCAATGTATACCACTGATATTCAGTGTTTTAATCATGTTAGAATTATATGGGAATTATTTTTTATACATATATCGTAATTTAAGTAATCCAAATGGCTTATATTTGTTGCATTATAAATAAATAGGATTGATATGAAAGAAAAGGACTGTTGTATATATTATATTTCTATCTCTGAATTTGACGGTAATAATAATAGATTAGAAGAGATTTTAGATATATATCCTGATTTTGTCACTACAGATTATCGTTTAATTAAGAATGATAAGAAGCGCCGGCAATTTATTTTAGGTAAATTTTTGCTCAGAGAAGCTGTAATTGATAATAGTTTAAGTTTGTGCATGCTTAAATCTATTGAATTAAACGAATTTGGTAAACCATATTTTACTGATTCGAATATTCACTTTAACATATCCCATTCTTCCGACTTAGTTGTATGTGCAATTTCGAAAGATATGATAGTCGGTATAGATATAGAAGAGAGGAGAGTAATTAATATAGGATATTTTCATTCATGTTTTTCAAGGAAGGAACTGGAGGAAATTTATGAGTCGGGAGATATATACTCTGGTTTCTTTAGATATTGGACTATTAAAGAAAGCATCCTTAAAGCAACAGGCACTGGATTAAGCTTCCCATTAAATGATTTATATATTAATTATGAGAAAAGGACATGCATCATCAATGATATAAAATGGTATATTAATGAAATAGATATTTTAGATAATTACGCATGCCATTTATCAACAAATGAGAAACCATCTTATTTGAAAATTAGAAAAAAAGTTCTATTTTTTTAGGATTTTCTATTTAGAAAATACTTTAAAAACAGTCGTATGAAATGCATTTACAACTTATTTACTGCTAATTTTTTTAGGTCTTCCTCTTTTTTTGGGAACTGTTATATTGCTTTCTTTTAATGATTCATTTAAATTAGGATGTTTGAGTAAATTGTTTAGTTTATCATCTGTCAAATTAGTTATCTCCTTTATCGTCTGAAAATCATAGCCTTTATCAATCATATTTTTTACAATACTATAAATATCACAACTATAAGCGTTATCGATTGGTTGACGGCTATACATTTTATCAAGGAGTCCTTTTACGGATTTTTTTAATAAATCAATACCTTCTTTCGTATTAAAATCAATAAAGCAAAAGGTAGAAATGTGCTTATGCATAGCCAGGTAGTAAATACCACTTATTAACAAAGCTGATATAGCACATATATCTATCTCAGAGTCTTCAAATCTTTCCGAAAAATAGTTTATGATTTTCTTTGAATATCTCTCGCGATTATCAGCAGTACGCTGAGTGATTTCATTATTATCAATTAATTCCCAAGCTAACAGTTGTTGCATCACTTTATTGCTATTAATCGAGTCAATTAGCCCTAAAAGTAGGTTTTCATTATTTTGTTTAACATCTAAATTTACAGGATCAAACTTAATTGCATCATTCATCCAGTAGTCATAAGATCTAACAAATTTATCGAGTAAATCGTCTAAATCCGTATATCTGTTATAAAAAACAACGGTTTCAATTTTTGCATGATTTGCTATAGCAGAAATCGTTAAATCTTTAAATCCTTTTTTTTCAATTAACTCTTTAGTCGCTTGTAAGATACTGGTTTCAATATCAGCTTTAGTTCTCCTAATTCTTTTTGGGGAAACTTCTTGAGATGAATTTTCTTGTAAATCAGTCATTTGCATTATTACTTTATCTAGTTAATTTCAGGCAAAGATATAAATTAATTGTAATATGCAAAAAAAAGAATGACCAATATAGATACCAAAATGTATTAAATATTACTACTTAATAAAAACAACAATCAAAGAAAGTGATAAATATTCGATTTGTGTTAAACCTAAAAATGAATTAAATCATGCAATAAAACTTCTTTTATTGTGTGTTTTCTAAAATTTATAGCTGAAGCTATAGATAAGTAATAATTTTCGTCCAGTTTGCAGTCAATAAAATAAAAGTGTTTCTTTTTAAATATGATTTCGTCTTCCAACACACTTATTTTAAGCATATCATCAAATTTTAGGTTCAAATCCAGTGCTTTCATAAATGCATGCTTTCTAGCCCTAAGTTTACAGAAAACATTTTGGTTATTACTCTGGTGAATTGCAGTTATTTCATTTTTATTAAACAAGCTCTTTAAGGTAGAATTAGAGATGTTTGAAGAGCTAATTAGATCAATTCCCAAGTATTTACAAAAGGCAACCGTACCAACTACTAATTCATTTGAATGAGAATAGCTATGACTTATCATGAATTCATCTTCCGATAAATTATTTTTTTTCTTTATATATTTCTTTAAAATACTATTTGCCATCATTATTTTGACCAATAGGATTTTACGCTCATGTGAATTTCTTAATGATAATATTTCTATTCTATCTTTTTTATCAAAATAAGGTAAATAGTACTTGAGATCGTTCCAGTTTAATTTAGACAGATTTATATAAGTTGTCTGTAGCATTTTTTCAAGAATTTGAAATCACTATATCACTAAGATTTAAACATCTCAATGATATAGTAAAAGTATTGTTTTGTTTTATTCTGTAGAAAGTGTTCTTATCATATTCTGCTTTAGAGTAAGTACTTCTTTTAAAGTGAGAGATTTCCCTTTATTTTTATTGACGTCTTTGGCTAATTTTTCAATAATACTATAGTCATCAAGATATTCAACTTTATTAGCATTAATTGTTCCAAAAAAGTCACTAGCTTCCAAAGTCAAGCCAAATAGACCTTGAAAATACCCCGGACCTTTATTTATCGCAATATCTTTTGTGAACCATACTATTATATCTGGATTCCCTTTGATTGTAGCACTTTGGCATTCATATCCACTAATTTCTTTATTATCATCAGACAACTCCCAATCTATATCTTTGACATTATTAATGTATTCAACATTAGAATCCATAAAAACTTCTGATCCTCGCATAACTCCATCAGAATTGGTAAAAACGTAATTAGTATGGCCAGGAGTTGAAACATGAGGATGGGCCTGAATTGAATCCAAGATAAAAATAGACTCCCTATTTAATGTGTTAATGTATAAGGAATAAAATGCCTTATGCCTTTGTATTACATTCACTGCTTCCTGATATTGTTCAGGGTTTGGAATTTGTTTTCGTAATATCGATACCATACTAGGAGACAAAGGAGTATAGATATAAGACACTTTAATCAATTCCTTTCCGCTTTGAGAATAAAGCGGTAGAGATATTACTAGAAAACAAACCAGAGTAAAAATACATGTAATCTTTTTCATCATTTAAAATTTTAAAAATTATACTTCATTTTAAATATAAAATAACTAATTGCTTCATTCAATATCGATATTTGGTTTATACCGTTTAGTACTGTATATTTTGTATTATAAGAACTATTATTAAACAAATCCAATAATTGATCAATATTCTTACCTTCAACACCTAAAGTGATTTTTTTTATTTTGTATTCAGCGAGAAAGTCTAAACTTTGCCTTTTGTATTTATTATCAATGACTTTATCTAAGTAGAATGAATATGTC
>PPYE01585515.1_pt1 | contig 17106 bp, 19 predicted proteins | sample 1559881 | NCBI WGS metagenome assembly PPYE01 (sample SAMN08240022, study PRJNA423297) | Human gut metagenome, whole genome shotgun sequencing project. | reverse complement strand
TGTCAGGACATTCAAAATTCGCAAACATAAAACATAAAAAAGAGAAAAACGATGCAAAAAAAGGTAAAATCTTTACCGTGATCGGCAGGGAAATCGTGGTAGCCGTAAAAGAGGGCGGCCCGGACCCTGCAAACAACAGTAAACTCCGCGATGTGATTGCAAAGGCAAAAGCAAACAACATGCCAAACGATACCATTGACCGCGGTATCAAGAAAGCAGCAGGCGATGCCAATGCGGACAACTATGAATACATCACCTACGAAGGCTATGGCCCAAGCGGTGTGGCTGTCATTGTGGAGACCCTGACAGACAACAAAAACCGTACAGCCAGCAATGTGAGAAGTGCTTTCACAAAAGGAAACGGCAATATCGGAACACCGGGATGCGTATCTTTTATGTTCGATAAAAAAGGCCAGATCATCATTGACAAAGAAGAGTGTGAGATGGATGCAGATGACCTGATGATGATCGCTTTGGACGCAGGCGCAGAGGACTTTTCCGAGGAGGAGGACAGCTTTGAGGTCCTCACAGCTCCGGATGATTTCAGTGCTGTCCGTGAAGCCCTGGAAAAAGAGGGCATTCCCATGGCAGAGGCCGATGTTGCCATGATCCCCCAGACCTATGTGGAACTCTCCGATGAGCAGGATGTGAAGAACCTGCAGAGAACACTGGATCTGCTTGAGGATGACGATGACGTACAGTATGTATGGCATAACTGGGACGAGTAAATATACGCTGAATATGAGATACCTCTTTGCGCGGGGAACTGTGCAGAGGGGTATTTTTGTATTTACATTTGTTGGACTTTATTGTGTGGAAATGGTATGATAACAATATAGGAATAGGTGAATCAGTAAATGGCATTTTGGACAGGTGAAGTCAAGGAGATGAGCAGTGAATATATTGGTGGACTGAGTAAAATCGGGGGTACGGTTTTTACCACATTGGGCGGTGCCTTTGCGCTTTGGATCCTGTATTATCATGAATTTTCAGTCCAGTATTAACCGCTATTTAAAAAGATATCCTTCCAGATTATGGTTTGACCCGGCCCGTGATAAGAGAAAAAAGAAGAAATGATATTACGATTTCCCATAAAACCGACAGAATAAGTTTAGCGCATCACTCTAATCTGGGCCATGTATAATAATCACCAAATTACACATCCTACCTCCAGGAATAAAATCTTGGAGGTGCTTTTATGTCTGAAGAAAAGAAAAATGATCTGGAGAAAACAGAGAAGCAGAATGAACAGATAGAAGATATGGGGCAGCTTGATTTATCGGATAATGAAAAACAGTATCACATCCATCTTCTGTCCATCATAGGCGAGGTAGAAGGCCACGAATCCCTGCCGAACAACAGTAAGACAACAAAATACGAACATGTCCTTCCAAAGCTCGCTGTCATTGAAGACAGCAAGGACGTGGACGGCCTGCTGATCCTGCTGAACACGGTAGGCGGAGATGTGGAGGCAGGGTTGGCAATTGCGGAGATGATCGCGTCCCTGAGCAAACCGACCGTTTCCCTGGTGCTTGGAGGCGGTCATTCCATCGGTGTGCCAATGGCTGTATCTGCGGATTACTCTTTTATTGTGCCCTCTGCCACTATGGTGATCCATCCCGTCCGGAGCAACGGAATGTTTATCGGTGTGATGCAGTCTTATAAAAACATAGAAAAGATACAGGACCGTATCACAGGCTTTGTCTCTTCCCATTCCAAAATGACCCAGGAGCGTATCGAAGAACTGATGCTGGATCCCACCCAGCTTGTTAAGGATGTGGGCACTATGCTGGAAGGCGAAGAGGCCGTAAAAGAAGGTCTCATAGATGAGGTCGGCGGTATTTCCCAGTCTCTGGAAAAACTGTATGAACTCATAGAAGAAAATAAGAAAAAAGACGCCTGATCGAAAATTCTTAAATTTTGTAAAGACTTTTAAGTTGTGTGAAATGCAATTTTATGATAGAATAAACATTTGATAAAGTTTATCACTCCATCTGTGCGCTGTACACAGGAATCAGATGGAGAAAATACATATGAAGAGGTTGACCACATGTCATTACTACAGGCACTTCTGCTTGGACTGGTGCAGGGAATCACAGAATTCCTTCCGGTGAGCAGTTCCGGGCATCTGGCTATTATGCAGAATCTATTAAACATAAATACCGGTACAGGCGTGTTGTTCGATGTGATTTTACATTTGGGAACGCTGACAGCTATTTTTATCGCGTTTTGGAAGGACATTAAGAAGCTGATCCTGGACGGCTGCGGAATGATCTATGATATCATTCAGAATATTAAAATATGGTCACACAACAGAAGAGAACACGATGCCAGGCGTTATAGGAAGATCGTGTCCTCCAATTATCGTAAATTTATCCTGCTTATTACGGTTTCCACAATTCCCACTGCGATTGTGGGTCTGCTTCTGCAGAATGTTGTGGAAACAGCCGGCAGCAATCTGCTGGCACCCGGGGTTGGGCTTTTTATCACCGGCATCCTGCTTTTGGTAGTGGACTTCTTCCCGGCAGGTGACAAAATACCGAGAGATGTATCCTTTTGGATTGCGCTGGCTATCGGCTTTTTTCAGGGAATCGCCGTATTCCCGGGAATCTCCAGGTCCGGTATGACCATAGCAGCCTGTCTGCTCTGCGGTCTCAACAGAAAATTTGCAGTAAAATATTCATTTATCATGTCCATTCCGGCTGTGTTGGGGGCAGCAGTCCTGGAATTGAAGGACATACCCGGCTCGGGAGTCACACTTCCCGTGTTTGGGGAATATCTGGCGGCAGCCGTTCTTGCAGGAACAGCGGGGTACTTCTGCATCAAAACAATGCTGCGGCTGATACAGCGCAAAAAATTCCGGTATTTCAGTATTTACTGTTTTATCATCGGAATTGCTGCTGTAACGTGTAATTTTGTCCTGTAGGTGCAAACCGCAGGAACTATAAGGGGAGTCAGGAAAATGGCAGCGACGAAAAAAAACAACACAAGAAAAAAGACGGGCACCCGCTCTGGAAGCAGAAATAAGAAAAAACAGGACGAGGGCATCGGCCTGTATACTGAGATAATATTATGGATCACACTGGCAGGCTCCATCCTGCTGTTACTGAGCAATTTCGGCATGGGAGGTCCGGTAGGAAAGGCAGTCAGCGGAGTCTTCTTCGGACTGTTCGGCCTGGTGGCCTACATATTTCCTATCTTTTTATTCCTTGCCGTATCCTTTGTCATATCAAATAACAGAAATCCGAAAGCTTACCGGAAAATGGCAGGCTTTCTTTTGCTGTTCATTTCTGCCTGCGCATTGATGCAGCTTTTAACGGACGGCTACTTTGGCGGAACTTCCATTATGGATTACTACAAAATTTCGTCCACATACCAGACCGGCGGAGGTATTCTCGGCGGACTTCTTTGCAATATCTTCGGAAAAGCGTTTGGTACGGTCGGAACTTACGTGATCGTTATCATTGCAATGATCATTGCTCTGATACTGATCACACAAAAATCCATGTTCGCGCTTCTTAAGAAGGGCAGCACCCACGTGTACGGCAGTGCGAAGGCAGGACATGCCCGCAGAAAACAGTACGCGGCAGAGCAGAAAGACAGACCTGTCACAGGAAGAAGAGCAAAACACGGAGAGAAAAACGAAGAATCCGAACCTTTAAAATTGAAAACAAGAAGAAACAAGAACGAAGACAGCACTGCGGCCAATCCGGCTGCTGAAAATATAAGTGTTATCCGGAAGGAAGCAGCAGAGGAGATTCCGGCAGATGATATCCTTCTGAAACCAGAAAATGCTTTCCCTATCCACCGTTCCGACACAGCGCCGGCAGAGGTGGAAGAGATCGTGGAAGAGATCGTGGAAGATATTCCGGCAGAACCTGTTGTGGAGGAAAAGCCCCGCAAAGCAGGTTCCGTGAAAAAAACGCGTTCCTCAAAAGACGAGATCGAGGATGGTATTGAAAACATAAAGGGTGAGATCGCGGACAAGGAACAGGAGATAAAAAAGGAATACGAAATTCCTCCCGTTTCACTGCTGAAAAAGGGAACCGGCGGAAAAGGTGATTCTGACACGCATCTTCGCAGCACAGCAAAAAAACTGCAGGAGACACTGCACAATTTCGGTGTCAATGTGACAGTGACCAATGTGAGCTGCGGTCCGACCGTTACACGTTATGAGCTGCAGCCGGAACAGGGCGTTAAAGTCAGCAAAATTGTCAGCCTGACCGATGATATCAAACTGAATCTGGCAGCAACGGATATCCGTATTGAGGCACCCATTCCCGGCAAAGCCGCCGTCGGAATCGAAGTCCCCAATGCCACAAACAGTGCAGTTATGCTTCGTGAACTGATACAGTCCGAGGCTTTTTCCACGTGCAAATCCAAGCTGGCATTTGCGGCGGGAAAAGATATTGCAGGACAGCCGGTCATTGCCGATATTGCCAAGATGCCCCATCTGCTGATTGCAGGTGCCACAGGCTCCGGTAAATCCGTATGTATCAATACATTGATTATGAGTATCCTTTACAAAGCCACCCCGGAAGAGGTACGGCTGATCATGATAGATCCCAAGGTTGTGGAGCTGAGTGTGTATAACGGGATTCCCCATCTGCTGATTCCTGTGGTCACTGACCCCAAGAAAGCGGCAGGTGCCCTGAACTGGGCAGTTGCGGAGATGACAGACCGTTATAACAAATTTGCAGAGTACAATGTCAGGGATTTAAAAGGATACAATGCAAAAGTTGACAAAATTAAGGATATTGAAGAGGAAGGAAAGCCGGAAAAGATGCCGCAGATCGTTATTATCGTGGACGAGCTGGCAGACCTTATGATGGTGGCGCCCGGTGAGGTGGAGGATGCGATCTGCCGCCTGGCACAGCTTGCCCGTGCAGCGGGAATCCATCTGATCATCGCTACACAGCGGCCTTCCGTCAATGTTATCACCGGCCTGATCAAGGCAAACATGCCTTCCAGAATCGCGTTCTCCGTATCCTCCGGTGTGGATTCCCGGACCATTATTGATATGAACGGCGCGGAAAAACTGCTGGGCAAAGGCGACATGTTATTTTACCCGCAGGGTTACCAGAAGCCGGCCCGTGTACAGGGCGCTTTTGTCAGTGACCAGGAAGTGGGGGCTGTAGTGAAATTCTTAGCGGAGCAGAATCCTGCCCATGTCTACAGCCAGGAGATCCAGGACAAAATTGAAGCAGCGAAAGATGCTTCCGCCAATCAGACAGGAGCGGCATCCGGTGGGAATAACCGGGATGCCTATTTTACCGACGCCGGCAAATTCATCATTGAGAAGGACAAGGCCTCCATCGGTATGCTCCAGCGTGTATTTAAGATTGGTTTTAACCGGGCTGCCAGAATCATGGACCAGCTCTGTGAAGCCGGCGTAGTGGGCGAGGAGGAAGGTACCAAACCCAGAAAAGTCCTTATGTCCCAGGAAGAATTTGAACAGTATATAGAAGAGTATTTGTAAAATATTGATATAGATGAGAAATGAGGTATTTACATGAAGTGTGCGAACTGCGGTACAGAATTTGAAGATGGCATATTGTTCTGCCCCGTATGCGGCAAAGAAGTTCAATGGGTGCCGGAATATAATACGCTGGAGACGATTATCCAGCAGCGAGAGATACAGGAAAAAGAGAAGAAGAAAAAAGAGGAGTATGCGCTCCGGGAAAAGAGACGCCAGGAACAGGAGATGAAGCGCAGAAAGAAAAGGCGTATGGCTGTGGGCTTTACTGTGGCCGGCGTATGTGTGCTGGCTGTGGGCGCAGGTGTGATCTTTTATCAGAAGCAGTACAATTCTTTTGATTTCCAGATGGCCCAGGCTGAGTCTGAGTTCAGCAACAAGGATTATGACTCTGCGCTGAAATACTTGGAACGTGCCCTGAATCTGCAGCCTGACAGCACAGAAGCCAACATTCTGCAGGCAAAGATATATCTGAAAAATGAGGAGGAGGAGAAAGCACTGGCGATTCTCATTGCCACCATCGCCAAGGCTCCCGACAGTGTCAGTGCCTATGGGGAACTGCTCCGCCTGTACGAGAAACAGGGGGAGGTCAAAAAGATTAAGGAGCTGATGGATGACTGTGAGAGTACAGAGGTAAAGGAACGCTATTCTTCCTATATCAGTACCCTTCCGGTTATCTCACTGGACGGCGGAACCTATGACAGCAAAGAGGAAGTGGATTTCAGCGCGATTGAAGACGGAACCAAAATATATTATACTCTGGACGGCAAAGACCCGGATACCACCAGCAAACTGTATGACTCCGCCAGCGGGATCATGTTGGAGGAGGAGGGAGAGTATACCCTGAAATATGTGGCGTATAACGCCAAGGGCATTCCCAGTGACATCGGCCTTATGACCTATACCATAGAATTCAAGGCGCCGGACGCCCCCAGGATCACACCCGCCTCCGGACAGTATGAGGACTCCATGACAATTAAAGTATATGTGCCGAAGGGATGTACCGCATATTATGAATTTAACGGAACACCTACCACCGAAAGCACAGAATATACAGGCCCGGTTACCATGCCTGTGGGAGAGAATATCTTTTCCGCCATCTTAGTGGATGAAAACGGAAAAATAAGCAGTCCGGCAAGTGCAACTTATGTCATTTATCAATGATTTATAGAGTAAATAGGAAATTTTTCTAAAATTCAGATTGAATTTTTGTTACTTTTGCTCTATACTAAAAAGAGCGATTATAGCAATAGAATTACCATATTTGGAGTTGTGAGGAGGACATTATGTACAAGATTCTGAAAGCAGAAAAGCTCAATGAGATAGTATATCTCATGGTTGTTGACGCACCAAGGGTTGCAAAGCACTGTGAACCCGGACAATTCGTCATCGTGAAAAAAGACGATGCAGGGGAGAGAATTCCGCTTACCATCTGTGATTATGACAGAGAAGCAGGAACTGTTACGATCGTATTCCAGCCGGTAGGTGCTTCCACCGAAAAATTCGCTAAATTGCAGACAGGAGATTTCTTTGAAGATTTCGTAGGTCCGTTAGGATGTCCATCTGAATTTGTAAATGAAGATCTGGAAGAGTTAAAGAAAGAAAAACTTTTATTTGTAGCCGGCGGCGTTGGAACCGCACCGGTATATCCGCAGGTAAAATGGCTGCACGAGCACGGCATTGACGCTGATGTCATTGTAGGTGCCAAGACCAAAGACCTGATCATCCTGGAAAAGGAAATGGAAGAAGTAGCAGGAAATTTATACATCACCACAGATGATGGTACATATGGACGTCACGGAATGGTAACAAAAGTAATTGAAGACCTGACTTCTGAAGGCAAGACCTATACAAAATGTGTTGCGATCGGCCCCATGATCATGATGAAATTCTGCTGCCTGACAACTAAGAAACTGAATCTGCCCACTATCGTTTCCATGAATCCGGTCATGGTTGACGGAACCGGTATGTGCGGAGCCTGCCGTGTTATCGTCGGCGGTGAAGTGAAATTCGCATGCGTGGACGGTCCTGAATTTGACGGTCATCTGATTGACTGGGATCTGGCAATGAAGAGACAGCAGATGTACAAGACAGAAGAAGGAAGAGCATTATTAAAACTTCGTGAGGGGGATACCCATCACGGCGGATGCGGAAACTGCGGAGGTGACGAATAATGGGTGACGTATTAAAGAAAGTTCCTGTAAGAGAGCAGGACCCAAAGGTGAGAGCAACAAACTTTGAAGAAGTTTGCTATGGATATAACAAAGAAGAAGCAATGGAAGAGGCAGCCCGCTGCTTAACCTGTAAAAATGCAAAATGTGTCAAGGGATGTCCTGTAAACATTGACATTCCCGGATTTATCAAAGAAGTAAAAGAGGGTAACTTTGAAGAAGCATTCAAAGTTATCGGCAAGTCCAGCGCCCTTCCGGCAGTCTGCGGACGTGTCTGCCCCCAGGAAACACAGTGTGAAGGCTTGTGTATCCGCGGTATCAAAGGCGAACCGGTTTCTATCGGTAAGCTGGAGCGTTTTGTTGCTGACTGGGCAAAAGAAAACGGAATCAAGCCGGAACCTCCGAAGGAGAAAAACGGACATAAAGTTGCAGTTATCGGTGCCGGCCCTGCAGGTCTTACTTGTGCCGGAGATCTGGCTAAGATGGGTTACGATGTAACGATCTTTGAAGCACTTCATCAGCCGGGCGGTGTACTGGTATACGGTATTCCTGAATTCCGTCTTCCAAAAGACAAAGTAGTTAAAATGGAAGTTGAAAATGTAAAAGCTTTAGGCGTTAAGATCGAGACTAACGTGATTATCGGTAAATCCACCACGATCGACGAGCTCATGGAAAAAGAAGGCTTTGAAGCTGTATTCATCGGTTCCGGTGCAGGACTTCCCATGTTCATGGGCATTCCGGGTGAGATAAGCAACGGTGTATTCTCTGCCAATGAGTACCTGACAAGAAGCAACCTGATGAAAGCTTTCCGCGATGACCACGACACACCTATTAAAATGGGCAAGAAAGTAGCCGTTGTAGGCGGCGGCAACGTGGCAATGGATGCTGCAAGAACAGCTCTTCGTCTCGGCGCTGAGGTACATATTGTATACAGAAGAAGTGAAGCAGAGCTTCCTGCAAGAGCGGAAGAAGTACATCACGCAAAAGAAGAAGGAATTATCTTTGACCTTCTGTGCAATCCTACAGAGATCCTGGCAGATGAAAACGGCTGGGTAAGAGGCATGAAGTGTGTTCGTATGGAACTGGGCGAGCCGGATGCGTCAGGAAGAAGACGTCCTGTAGAGATACCGGGTTCTGAGTTCGAGATGGAACTGGATACTGTTATCATGTCCCTGGGAACTTCCCCGAACCCGCTGATTTCTTCCACCACAATCGGCCTTGATACAAACAAGAGAAAATGTATCATTGCTGACGAGGAGAACGGAAAGACAACCAAAGACGGTGTTTACGCCGGCGGTGACGCCGTAACAGGTGCCGCAACGGTTATCCTGGCCATGGGCGCAGGAAAATCCGCTGCACAGGGAATCGACGAATTCATCAAAGGAAAAAATAATTAATGAAACATACAAAGAGCCGTCACCGGACGTGGCGGCTCTTTTTTCAGTTGTATGGAGGAAAATGGAGAACACGAGGGAAATCATGATAGAAGCAATAAGAGAGGAACTGAGACAGTCGGCTGATAAGGACTACAAAAAATTTCAGGAATCCCTGATCCCGGGTCTGACGACTATGATGGGGGTCCGGCTGCCAAAGCTCCGGAAAATGGCAAAGAAGATCGCAGAGGAGGACTATGCCGGTTTTTTAGAGAAAGCGGATGATACCTGTTATGAAGAACTGATGCTCCAGGGTATTGTGATCGGATATGCGAAAATGGAGCGGGAGGAGCAAATGCAGGCGCTGGAGCGTTTTGTGCCCAAAATCAATAATTGGGCCATTTGTGACTGCAGTTGTATTACTTATAAGTTTATGAGAAAGGATTCTGCTTACTGGTTCTCCTTTTTGGAGCGATATCTCAGCGCAGAAAGAGAATATGAGATCCGTTTTGCTCTGGTATCTATGCTTGACCATTTTGTGACAGAGGATTATATTGACCGTCTGCTGGATATATGCAACCATATAGACAGTGATGCCTATTATGTGCAGATGGCGGCAGCCTGGGCAGTCTCTGTCTGCTATGTAAAATTTCCGGAGAAGACCGCCGCATTTCTGCAGACGGATACCATGGACACCTTTACACACAACAAATCCATTCAGAAAATCAGGGAATCCTACCGGGTGTCAAAAGAGGAGAAGGACAGACTTTTGAAATGGAAGCGGGAGGATACAGGAAAATGAAGATCACCATACTTACTGTTGGAAAAATCAAAGAAAAGTTCTATCGTGACGCCATTGCCGAATATACAAAGCGTCTGAGCAAATACTGCAAGCTGGAAATCCTGGAAGTGGCAGACGAAAAAACACCGGATGCCGCCAGCGAGACTGTGGAGGAGAATATCCGCCAGAAAGAAGGCGAGCGCATTCTAAAATACATCAGGGAAGATGCCTACGTCATTACACTGGAGATCAACGGAAAAATGCTGGACTCTGTTGAACTCTCCCAAAAGATAGAGAGCCTTGGAATACAGGGGAAGAGTCATATCACCTTTGTCATAGGCGGTTCTATCGGACTTGGAAAAGAGGTACTGAAACGCTCGGATTTTGCGCTCAGCTTTTCCAAAATGACATTTCCGCATCAGTTGATGCGGGTAATATTGCTGGAACAGATTTACAGGAGTTACCGGATCATGAGTGGGCAGCCTTATCACAAATGAATTTCCGACGGTCAGCATATAAGCAGAATTATGAAACCGGTGCGTACCATACGGTTGAGGAGATTCTTGTTGAACTGGAAAATAATTAGTATACGACAATAGTTCACAAATAGGAGATTGTAAATGAGAATTGAATTAAAGAAGGATATTAAAAATCTTAAAATTGCATTACTCCAGCTAATGCCGGGGAATTCTTTAGAAGAAAATTTAGCCAAGGGATTAGATGCCTGTAAAAAAGCAAAGAAAATGGGTGCTGATATTGCCCTGTTTCCGGAAATGTGGAGCAGTGGATATAAAATTCCGGAAAATATAGAGGAATTAAAAACAGATGCGGTATCCTCTGACAGTAATTTTGTCTGTTCTTTCGGCGAGCTTGCCAAAAAATTGGGTATGGCAATCGGTATCACGTTCCTTGAAGCGTTTGAACCGCTGCCGCGCAACACACTCTGCCTTTTTGACCGTTTTGGCAGCAGAGTTCTGACCTATGCCAAGGTTCATACCTGTGACTTTGGTGATGAGTGCAGACTGACGGCAGGAGATGATTTTTATACTGCAGAGCTGGATACAGAACAGGGAATGGTAAAGATTGGCGCCATGATCTGTTATGACAGGGAATTCCCGGAAAGCGCAAGAATCCTCATGCTGAAAGGTGCTGAGATCATTCTGGTTCCAAATGCCTGTCCCATGGAAATCAATCGTATTTCCCAGCTTCGCGCAAGGGCATATGAAAATATGACAGGTATTGCTACTGTCAATTATCCCTTTGGAAAGCCTGACTGCAATGGACATTCAACTGCCTTTGACGGAATTGTATACAGAGAAGGTGAGCCGGGGTCCAGGGATACTTTGATCATAGAGGCAGGCGAACGGGAAGGAATCTATATAGCTGATTTTCCCTTAGATGAAATCAGAGCCTACCGGAAAACGGAAGTCCACGGAAACGCATTTCGGCATCCCGGTAAATACGGTCTGCTCGTCTCAGAAGAAATTAAGGAGCCGTTTATCAGAGAATGTTAATGTGGATGGAACACTGCTCAATTTTACAAAGCAGAGAAGTATGCCCTGCGGCAGTGTTTTGCAAAATTTGACCTGAAGGAATGTACCGATGCCATGATCTCCAGATATGCGGAAATAAACAAACGTTATTGGAAACGCCTGGAGGCCGGGGAGATCACAAAAGAGCAAGTACTTCTGGAAAGGCTGAAAGGAAAAGCAAAGCAGTATGCAGAGCTGCCTGGAGATTTATAACAAAAAGCCGTCCATTTCTGAACGGCTGAAAAAATTTTTTGATTAGATCCAGGGGTTCTTCCTTTGTCTGTGGGTTTTTAGAACCGTACCGGTGCTGCCCGGCATGTGAACCGTGACAGAACCCTGGCGTTTCGATGATTCCGTCAGATCATATTTTTCCAGTACGGCGTACAGTTTTTCTGCCATAGTGCGGTCCATATCACAAAGCGGCAGCCTGCAGGAGCCTACATCATAACCCATGGCGCGCATCGCCTGTTTTACGGGTATCGGATTTACATCTAAAAACAGAGCTTCAATGAGCTCCAGGTATTTTAACTGCAGATTATCGCTTTCGTCGCTGTTTCCACAGAAATAGGAAGTGCAGATAGCATGGGTCTCGTTTGGAACGAGATTGGACAGAACAGATATCACGCCTTTTCCTCCAAGAGCCAGGGAAGATGTGATCTGGTCGTCATTGCCGGAATAAATGGCCAAATCCTCTTTGCACAGACTGGCTATTTTGGCCATCTGGGAAAAGTTGCCGCTTGCTTCTTTTACGGCCACTATATTTTCTGTTTCGCTGAGCCGTTTATAGGTAGCCGGGTAAATGTTCACTCCGGTGCGAGACGGTACATTATATAATATGACCGGCAGACGGGTAGACCTGGCACATTCGTTGAAATGCAGAAACAAGCCCTGCTGTGAAGCCTTATTATAATACGGTGTTACATGAAGAAGCGCGTCGGCCCCGGCTTTTTCGCATTCTTTTGAAAGGTATACGGCATGTGCGGTATTGTTGCTTCCTGCCCCGGCTATGACCGGAACGCGCCCACGGATATGTCTGACTGCGCGGCGTACCAGTTCTATATGCTCATCATCTGTCAGGGTGGAGCCTTCTCCTGTTGTACCTGCAACCACGATCGCATCTGCGCTGCCTGCAATCTGCATATCCAGCAGCTCGTCAAAGACAGAATAGTTAATCGAATAATCCTCCTTCATCGGAGTGACAACAGCAGTTCCCACACCTTTAAATATTATCTTTTTCAAATTTGAATCCTCCCAAACCTTTGTAATTTAGATTATGGAAATTATAGCAGTTTGGTTATTAAATGGGAGTGAAGCCAGGGAATGTTTTTTAAGCTGAATACATTCGGGGAAGAATCTTTTCCGGAGACTATTTCTGATGTGGTGGACAGTCTGTAGAATCCCGGAAGGTTTGCGCAGAAACCGGAAAAGGTCTTCGTTTCTTCCGGCAGCGCGCTGAAAATCAAAGAACAGGAGTATAACATTATGGATTTAAAGAAAAATATCTGTGATAATATCAAAGAATGTGAGATAAAGATCGGCTATCGGGAGGAAGAAATGAACCTGTATTATCCGCAGGCATCCTTACTGGAACTGCTTCCTGCCAATAAAGAAAATCTGTCTGAGGCACTTGCAGCGTTTTGCAGGGCCGCAGAACCCGAACTTGGAAAACTGACCATAAAAGAGACAGAGGAAAAAGGCCGGTATTGTATTCATGTCCCATCCGCAGGAGTAAGATATGTCCATGAAAATCTGGAGGACAGCCCATTTTTAAAAGCTTTTTTAGCGGAAATATTTAAATCCGGTAATACTGTGGAGGATATTATAAAGATATTCCAATCCTTCTCCCCGGATATTAATATAGAAAAGGTTGACGAACATGAATGGGGAATCTCTTTTCAAAATCCGGAAATAGATCCTTACGTGTATTATCTGGAGCAGGATGAGTTCGGTCTGCAGTATCATCGGTTTACAAGGCAGGCTTATGATGCTTTAAAGGATAGTCATTGATCTATCCATAAAATCGCCTTTGGCGATGGGATTTTCCGGCGCAGGAAATGTGCAGACCTACGGTTTGGTGAGCGGTCAGTGATTGATCTCAGATGAATTGGTAAATTTAAAAATGTAATCTGAAGAATTAAAAAGGGTGCTGTCGGCATTCACTGACAGCACCTATTCTTTCATCTGCAGCGCTCCCTTTTTAAGCCAGAAATTCACACCGGCTTGTTTGGTTGATTCATGATTTTCCGTTTATGTATGATCCGCGGGCTGTATCAGCCGTTTGCTTTCCCAGCCCTTGTTTTTAAAATAAAGCCAGCCGACGAGGAAGGGCAGGAGAGGAGACAGGGCCTGTCCCACATATACACCGGGGAATCCTATACCTGCCGTAAATGCCAACAGCCAGCTTACGGGCAGCCGGACAACAGCCGCATCCAAAAGTGCATTTACCATGGCAATGTTTGCGGCGCCTATGCCGACAGCAAAGGAATCGAAGGTATACAATGCGGTGTAAACCAGACTGTTTATGCCGCAGCAGATCCTCAAATAAAGGATGCCGTCTGCAATCACCTCTTTATTTTCGGGTTCAAACAGCATGATGATCTGTCCTGCGAATATCTGTACACAAATCACTGCCATTAGCGTGATCAAAAGGTTTAAGCGCAGTCCGGTTTCCGTTGTCTTTTTGACCCGGTCTGTTCTGCCTGCGCCCATGTTCTGCCCGGCCATGGCGGTTACTGCCTGGCCGACTGCCCAGCAGGGCATTCCTGCAAAGGTATTGACTTTCAGTCCCACCCCGGATGCCGCGGCAACAGACACCCCGAATTGGTTCAACATGCCTGTGATCATAAGATAAGAGATATTCACAACTGCCATTTGAACCGCTGTGGGCAGTCCGACTTTTAAGACAGCAGCCATTTTTTCAGGCTGAACAGCAAAATTTTTCAGCCTGAACGGAAAGATAAAAGTTTTCCTTCTCAGACAGCATATGGATATTGCAAGGGAAATACCCTGTGAGAAAACAGTGGCATAAGCTGCACCTGCAGTCCCCATACCGAAAGGTCCCACCAGAAGAAGGTCCAGCAGGATATTTACGACTGCCGCAACTGCGATAAAGTAAAGTGAACTTTTGGAATCTCCCAATCCTTTCATAACAGAGCAGACAGCATTATAGCCAAACACGAACACTGTGCCGCAGCAGATGATCTTCATATAATCGCAGGCGTCCTGCATGGACCCGGCAGGAACACGCAGTACCTGAAAAAGCGGCCGGTAAACAAGCAGCCCTGACACTGTGACAAGTAATGAGGCAAAGAAGGAGAGAGAAAACAATGTCCCGACAGTTTCACGCTGTCCCTCTTCATCATCTGCCCCTTTGTATTGGGCAACCAGCACAGTACCTCCCATTGTGACGCCGATACATATGGAATTAATGATAAAACTTATCATGGACGCATTGCTGATCGCGGCAAGTCCTGTTTCCCCCACAAACCTTCCCACAACAAGCATATCTACAATACTGTAAAAGGACTGCAGTAAATTGGCAAGCAGCAGGGGGACAGCAAACTTTATCAGTTTTTTTGAAACATTTCCCGTTGTCAGATCTTGTTCTTTTCTCATCAAATCATTTCCTTTCTTTCATAGATAAGTCCGGCATGCCTTTTCCCGGCACCGGAACGCGTAATAAAAAAACAAAGGGCAGTCACGGTAATGTGCGCCCTCTGCTTGTATGACAATAACAGTTCAAATACAAAAGGCAGCAGACAAAACATTGCCTCCTGCCCAAATCGCATACAAAAAGAAATCCCAAACCATGAATCTGTTTTGGAATCTGCCTTTTATAATATAATAAATACTCTATCAGGCTCCGCACAATGTTTTGTTATATACAATTGTTCGGAGCTGTTGTCAATACAGAATTTCCCATATAACTTCATTGTGCCCACCCTTTCTGTTCATCCTTTTACCTCATTATAAACAGTCAGGGTTATACTGTCAATATTCTGTCGCACGGGATATTTCCTAAAAGATGATTGACATTTATCTACTACTAATGTAAAATGAAATCAGGTACTACAATTGTAGAAAAAGCACTCTGTAACCTGACCGGAATATAATGATTCGGTATCTGCAGACAGTACAGGAGGTGATAAGATGAAAAAGCGTATTCAGAAACTGCCTGATTCGGAGCTGGATGTGATGCTTGCTTTGTGGAACGGTCATTCGGATATGACCCGGCTGGAGGTGGAGGCTTTTGTAAACCAGAAAAAAGAACTGGCACCCACCACGATCCTGTCCATGCTCACCCGGCTTGAAAGCAAGAAGTTTGTCTCTGTAAAAAGGGAAGGGAAGACAAATCTCTACAGCGCGGTTGTGACGCAGAGCGAATACCAGCAGCAGGAAGGGAAAAGCGTGCTGGAAAAATTGTATGGAAATTCACTTAAGAACTTTGTGGCGTCTCTTTATCAGGGAAAACAGATTCACGAGGAAGATATACAGGAACTGGAGGAGTTCCTGAAGGAACTGGAGCGGAAGGGGGAATAGAGCAGGAGTACAAATACGTCCGGCGCAGAGAATCTGCAGTCTCCTGCAGACACGGATTTATGAATCGGAGATTCCGCGACTGCGGTATTCCGCGGGCAGCAGTACACACTGACCTTTGACTGTTCTCAAAACGGACATATCGTTCTGTCAGGATTTGATGACGCCACTGCATTGGGCAATACCTTCTGTACGTTCTGAGTCCTGCGTATCAACAAAAATATAGTGAAATCGGAGAGTGAAAATGCAGCATAAAAAAAGGCCCCGGCCGTTATGGAAAAAAATACTTCTCAGTCTGTTGACTGCAATGCTGCTTATGGTTCTATGCTTTTTTGTTTATGTTTCTGATTATTACCATGCGAAGGAGTATCAGGCAGAGGCAGTATCTGCCGATTCAGAAGATTACATTGTATACGGAGATAAAAACAGCAGCACAGGTTTTATTTTTTATCCCGGCGGACTGGTGGAGGCCGAAAGCTATGCGCCGCTGCTTGACAGAATTGCGCAGAAAGACATCTGCTGTGTTCTGGTAAAGATGCCTTTTCATCTGGCAGTTTTTGATTCCGGCGCAGCAGACCGGGTGATCCGGGATTTTCCGGATATGGAACGCTGGTATATCGGCGGACATTCTCTGGGCGGTGCCATGGCTTCCTCCTATGCACAGAAGCATGAGGATTCTTTAAAAGGGCTGGTTCTGCTGGCTGCTTATCCCACAGATACCCTGTCCGCACTGCCGGTCCTGTCCATCTACGGCAGCATGGACGGAGTTCTGAACCGGAAGAAGTATAAGGACTCCATTAAAAACGCGGAAATCTGCAGTGAAATCATGATTCAGGGAGCTAATCACGCAGGTTTCGGCAATTACGGGGAGCAGAAAAAAGATAACACGGCAGAGATTTCAAGAGAGGAACAGTGGGATACAACTGCTTCTTATATTCTGGAATTTTTTGAAGCATCGGATGCGTCATGACAAAGAGTCCGGCTTGCCTGACTCCCCCGCCAAAGCGCAGCCGCCTGCGGCCGATTCCCTCTTAAAAAGCAGAGGCATTTGCATAAAAATGCCCTGCTTTTTTTGTCTCTATTCTCCATGTGCATTGTAACCAGATTCTTTTTACTATTGGAAATCGCCATACAATAGGGTATAATGAGAACGTAGTCGTAACTGTTCAGTCAGGTCTGCGCATTTACTGCGCTGACCGTGCAAAAGAGTAGTGGCGGCAGGTATTCGCCCCATCGC
>PPYE01433173.1_pt1 | contig 17106 bp, 14 predicted proteins | sample 1559881 | NCBI WGS metagenome assembly PPYE01 (sample SAMN08240022, study PRJNA423297) | Human gut metagenome, whole genome shotgun sequencing project. | reverse complement strand
TCGTAGAACCCGCCGATCTTCACCCCGTTCAAGTAAACGGCGGCGGCGTCGTCATACAGCAGAGAGCCGGTGATCAGGTTGACAGCGTCGGCGTCTTCCACTTCAAAGGTGGTGCGGAAGAAGAAGGCCGGGATGTCGTCCCCGCCGGTGCCGTTGATGTACTGGTTCAACAGAACGTCCGGCACACAGCCACCTCCCAAATCGGAGATGGCTCCGTTTTTGGCCCCAAAGGCGCCGGAACCGGTTTTCCAGGCGCTGTCGTCGTAGCTCAGGCCGGTCCAGCTGGTGCGGACATAGCCAGAGTCGGCAGAATTGCCTGCCGGGTCGGTGTTATCGTCCAGATAGCGCCAGGTGGTGGAACTGTCTACCACCGCAGTGCCGTCGGCTTGGGGAGCCGGTGCCGCAGAGACGGTGCGGGGGGAGATCATTCCGCCCAGCCCGGTACATACGGCGCTGACGCCCAGAGCTCCGGCCAGCAGCAGAGAAGTGACTCTGGCAGCGGTTCTGGAAAAGATGTTGGTCTTTTGCATGCTCAACTCTCCTTTTGTTTTTTAGGGCAAGGCGTTGGCCTTTTCCCCTTCATAAGCAGTATACCAAAGGCATTGTAAAATCCTCCACCACGGCAGCACAAAATTTTTGCAAGAAAATTTCAGGGAAAAATCACGTTTGAAAGGCACCGGCAAAAGGACGGTTTCACTTTGGTTAAAAGTTGGCAAACAGAGCTGGGAAATCGCCTGGAAAGAGGCGAAATGGAGTGGAAAGGTGCCGGTCTTTCCGGAAACAAGGGGAAGCTGATCCCTTGCCCGGCGGGCCTCTTTTTTCTCTTTGAGGCGGGAGAGGGGCGCATTTGGGCGCAAAAAAAGATCCGGCAAAGTGCCGGATCCGGAAATCAGTTTTAGGATGGAAAAGCCCACCGGGCTTACTTTTTCTTCATTCCCGCCCCGCTTTTCCGGCGGTAATGCCCCGGCGCCATCCCCACCACCTGTTTGAAGGCTTTGGAGAACACCACCGCATCCTTGTAGCCGCAGGAGTGGGCGATATTCAGCAGGGAATACTGGGTGGTGCGCAGCAGCTCGCAGGCCCGGCGGATCTTAAACTGGGTCAGGTATTCCTGGGGGGACTGGTGGAGGTGCTCCTGGAACAGGGTGAACAGGTAGCTGCGGTTGATGCCCACATATTCCGCCACGTCCGCAATCAAAATGCCCTGGGAATAGTTGTGGCGGATAAACTCCATGGCCTTGGCCACATAGTCCGCCTGCTTTCCCCCGCCCCGCACCGGTGCAGACGCAGGCAGGCTTTTGGCCAGCACCCCGAAGAACTGGTACAGCAGCCCCTGCAAAAACATTTCATGGGAGAATCCGGCGCAGTTGTGCTTTAGCATCTGCTCCACAATTTCCCCCAGAGGCTGGCTCTCCTGGCAGGAAAAGATGGGGTTTTTCCGGCTCAGGCCCAGCTTTTGCAGGTACTCCGCCGCATACACCCCGTCAAAGGCGATCCAGACATAGCTCCAGGGGTGGTACTGGTCCGCCTGGTACTGGTGGTTTACATTGGGAGGCACCACAAAGCCCTGGCCGGCGGAGAGCCGGTAGGGCTGCTCGTCCAGCCAAAAAGCGCCTTCTCCTTCCAAAATATAGTGCAAAACCCAGGTGGGGCGCACCGCCGGCCCGTAATTGTGCAGGGGCAGGCAGCGGCTCCGTCCGGCGTAGCAGAGATAAAAGTCATCGCTCTTTTTTTCCAATAAGGGGAGGTATTCGGTTTTTTCCATGGGTCACTTTCTTCTTTCCAAAATAATTCATCAAATGGAATTTGGCAGTAATATTGATAAAAGTTGTATCCATTTGCAATTTCTTGTTTTATTCTACCAGAAATGACCGGTCAACAGGGCGGTTTAAGGCGGCTTTTTTGTTGATATAAACATTTTACAAACCATTGCCTTTTCTTTTTGAAAAAAGTCTGGTATAATGATTGGCAAAGCCAATCATTACGGTTCCCGCTTTGCCGCCCAAAAGCAAGGGCGGCATTTCGCCTGGCGGCGAAACCCAGCGGAAACCCAACGGCTATTTCAAGGTATAATGATTGGCAAAGTCAACCATTCTGGTTCCCCTCTGAACCGGCCCAATGTTCCACCGGCCGTTTTGCATCGCAAAAACCGAGGGAAACCCAACGGATATTTCAAGGTATCATGGCAGCATCGAATCTCTGGAAAGGAGAAAAGAGGTATGGAGCTGAAAACCCTTGCCGCCTGGAAAGGGGATCTGGAAAGCGGCGCCCTGGACCCCGCCTTACAGCGGCTGTACGGCGCAGATTCCTTTGGCGCCCCCAAACTGCGCCAGCGCTTTTTGGAAGCCCTGGAGGGCTTTGGCAGAACCTTCCCGGAACGCACCCTGACCGGGCTGTTTTCCGCCCCCGGCCGCACTGAGATCGGCGGCAACCACACCGACCATCAGCAGGGTTGGGTGCTGGGAGCGGCGGTGAGCCTGGACGTGATCGGGGTGGTGTCCCCCCGGGAGGACAACATCATCCGGGTGCAGTCCCAGGGGTATGAGATGGAGGAGATTGACCTTTCCCATCTGGAACCGGTAGCGGCGGAGCAGGAGACCTCTCAGGCTCTGATCCGGGGCATTGCCGCAAGATTTAACCAGTTCGGCTACCGCATCGGCGGTTTCGACGCTTACACCACCTCTGCGGTGATGAAGGGGGGCGGGCTGTCCTCCTCGGCGGCTTTTGAGGTGCTTATCGGCACGGTGCTCAACCATTTGTACAACGGCGGCCTGGTGGACCCCCAGCGGATCGCCCAGGTGGGGCAGTATGCGGAAAATGTGTATTTCGGCAAGCAGTGCGGCTTGATGGACCAGATGGTCAGCGCCGTGGGGGGATTTGTTTCCATTGATTTCGGGGAGGAACTGCCCAAAATCCGTCAAATTCCCTTTGACTTTTCCAAGGTGCGCCACCACCTCTGCGTCACTGAGGTGGGGAGCGGCCACGAAAACCTGTCCGGGGAGTATTCCGCCATTCCTGCCGAGATGAAGGCGGTGGCGGCCTGCTTCGGCCAGGAAGTGCTGAGCCGGGTCAGCGAGGAGGACTTTTACATCGCCCTGCCCCAGCTTCACGGCCGGGTCAGCGACCGGGCCATCCTCCGGGCGGCCCACTTCTTCGGGGAAACCCGCCGGGCCAGGCAGCAGGCTCAAGCCCTGGAAAGAGGGGATTTTCCCGGCTTTTTGGAGCTGGTGCGTCAGTCCGGGCTGTCCAGCTTCCGGTGGCTGCAAAACATCTTCGCCCCCCAGGACCCCACCTGCCAGCCGGTGTCTTTGGCGCTGCTGGCCAGCGAGCATCTGCTCCAGGGGAAGGGGGCCTGCCGAGTACACGGCGGGGGCTTTGCCGGCACCATCCAGGCCTTTGTGCCGGAGGAGCTGCTGTGCAGTTATGTGAAGGAAATGGAAGAGCTGTTCGGGCCGGGCAGCTGCCACCGGCTGGCCATCCGTCCCTGGGGCGGGGTGTGCCTGCATACGCCGGGGGCGTATGCAGAGTGAAGAGTGAATATTGAAAAATGAAGAATGAATAATTGTGGTTGAGATGTTCGCTTCGCTCCATCTCTTCATAATGGAAGATTCGGCCACGGGCTGAATCAACCAATGATTCACTATTCATTATTCATTTTGTTTTTCTTCTAGTTTCCCATTTTGGCATTCAGATCAATTTTGAAAGGAACGATTCTCATGGCAGTACTCATCACCGGCGGGGCCGGGTTCATCGGCTCCCACACCTGCGTGGAACTGCTCCAGGCAGGGGAAGACATTGTAGTAGTAGACAACTTCGTCAATTCCAAACCCGCCGCGGTGGAAGCGGTAAAAACCATCACCGGCAAGGATTTCCCCTTCTATGAAGTGGACCTGCTGGACGAAGCGGGGCTGGAACAGGTATTCCAGGAAAATAACATCGACTGCGTCATCCACTTTGCGGGATTGAAGGCAGTGGGGGAAAGCGTGCAGCAGCCTTTGCGCTACTACCACAACAACCTCACCGGTTCCTTGATTCTCTGCCGGGTGATGGAGCGCCACGGCTGCAAGCGGATCGTGTTCTCCTCCTCCGCTACGGTGTACGGCAACCCCCACACCGTGCCCATCACCGAGGATTTCCCCCTCTCCACCACCAACCCCTACGGCTCCACCAAGCTGATGCTGGAGCGGATCTTCGGGGATTTGTGCGTGCCGGACAAAGAGTGGAGCGTCACCCTGTTACGGTACTTCAACCCCATCGGCGCTCACGAAAGCGGCCTGATTGGGGAAGACCCCAACGGCATTCCCAACAACCTGATGCCCTACATCTGCCAGGTGGCGGCAGGGAAGCTGGATCACCTGAACGTTTTCGGCAACGACTACCCAACCCCCGACGGCACTGGGGTGCGGGACTACATCCATGTGGTGGATCTGGCCAAGGGCCACTGCAACGCCGTGAAGTATGCCAGGGAGCACACCGGCTGCGACGCCATCAACCTGGGCACCGGCAAGGGTTATTCGGTGCTGGACATTGTCCATGCCTTTGAAGCGGCCACCGGGGTAAAGGTGCCTTATGAAATCGCCCCCCGCCGTGCCGGGGACATCCCCACCTGTTACGCCGACCCTTCCAAAGCCAAGCGTGTGCTGGGCTGGGAGGCCCAGTACGGACTGGAGGATATGTGCCGCAGCGCGTGGAACTATATTCAAAAGAAACAGGAGCGGGAAGGAAACTAACGCCAACCCATTCCTCTTTACGGCGGCTTGTTTCGGCAGGCCGCTTCCCCTTTGATTTTTGTAGGAGGACAGAGATTCCATGAATATTCTTTTTCTCGGCGACGTGGTGGGGCAGCCGGGCTGCCAGGCAGTGCGGCGGTTTCTGCCCCAGTTTAAGCGGGAGCATTCGGTGGACGTGGTGATTGCCAACGGGGAAAACTCCGCCATCGGCAACGGCGTCCTGCCCCAGTCCGCCAACCACCTGCTGGACAGCGGGGTGGACGTGATTACCACCGGCAACCATGTGTTCCGCCGCCGGGAAATCTACCCCTATCTGGAGGCTCACCCCCACCAGATCATCCGCCCTGCCAACTACCCCGCTTCCGCACCGGGGGCAGGGTACACGGTGTACGACGGGGGACGGTTCCGGCTGGGAATCGTCAACCTGATGGGGGTGGTGTTTATGGAGGCTTTGGACAATCCCTTCCTCACGGTGGACAAAATCCTGCCTCAGTTGAAGGACTGCAACGCCGTTTTGGTGGACTTCCACGCCGAAGCCACCGGGGAGAAGCGGGCCATGGGTTTTTACCTGGACGGCCGGGTCACCGCCGTCATCGGCACCCACACCCATGTCCAGACCGCCGACGAGCAGATTCTGCCCCAAGGCACCGCCTACCTCACCGATGCGGGGATGGTGGGCCCGGAGCATTCGGTGCTGGGGGTGAAGCCGGAAGCGGTGCTGAAGCGCCACCTGACCCACATGCCCAGCCGGTTCGACACAGCGGATGGTCCTTGTCGTATTCAGGGGATTTTGCTGAATGTGGATGTGAAAAGTGGCAAAGTGAACAAGGTTACCCGGGTCAACCTTGTGTAAATTTCCAATTATTGTCAGATGGTATTGATTCCCAGCCGGGAGCGTGTTATCATGGGAGAAAAGAAAAACCATGGAGCGTTCCAGCAGGAGGTCAAGATGGAGATTTTGAAAGTATCATCCAGTTCCAGACCCACTTCGGTAGCCGGCGCCATTGCAGGCGTGGTACGGGAGCAGGGGATTGTCGAGGTGCAGGCGGTGGGCGCCGGCGCCGCCAACCAAGCCATTAAGTCCGTGGCCGTGGCCAGAGGGTACATGGCCCCCGCCGGGGTGGATTTAATCTGCACGCCGGGATTCACGGAAATTGAAATCGACGGCCAGGAGCGTACCGCCGTGCGGTTGATTGTGGAACCGAGGTAGATACAAAATCCCGTGGATTTTGTATCCCATCCAACTTTTGGCGGCCAGAAAGTATGGCCGCCATTTTGCTTCGCAAAAACCAAGTTGGATGCCTAGGAATGTGGGTGAAAATAAGATTTCCGGGTCGGTTTTACCTTTAGTCCAATTCTTGCCACCCGTAAATCATGGGTGGCATTTTGCTTCGCAAAAGCCGAATTGGACAGTCCGGATGGTTGGTGCAAAAAATCAAAATCCCGTGGATTTTGTATCCCATCCAACTTTTGGCACGAAACGTCTACGAAACCTCCTAGGACATTTCTCGTTTCTAAGTTCCTCTTTGACGGCCGGGACCGGCGGGAAAAATATGATTTGACAGCAGTACCTATTTTTGCTATCATAAAACTACGGCGCAAGCCTACTCCGGGATAATCGGAGGAAGGACGGAATCCAACGGTAGCGGTTAGCTCCCTTCATTCGCTCTGTTTCGTGCCACGTTCCGGCGTGAGATTGAGAAGGGGGTGAGTACTTTCTGATGTCTAACATAATTTGCTTTCTCCCTTGGAAAAGGGGGAAGAGCAGAATGAACTGCGTTACATGGTCTGACTTGTTTTTGTTTCTGACATTTGCAGTCACCGCCATCGGCGTGTTTTATGATATTTGGACAAAACGAAAGTAACCGCTCAATTTTGCCCTCTTGAAGCGGTTACTTCGTTAACCAAATAGGGGACTGACCGTTGCCGGTTCCGTCCTTTTCTTTTATTATAATGAATTTTCTGCTTTCTGTCAAGGAAAAGAACCTTGCAAAACCTGCCTCTCCATTTCCGGTAGGCTCTTTTATTTAAACAGCTTCTTGACGATCTTCGGCCGGACATACCCCACATACCACTGGGCAACCCGCCGCAGGCAGAAGTCGTAGAGCAGAAACACCAGGTTCATCAGCACAAAGAAGATCACAATGCCGAACTGGAAGGCCAGAATCTGGCTGAACAGCTCGGTGACCCCCAGTAGGAAGAACACCAAAGCGCAGCACACCGCCAGAGCAGCGTTGAAGCACACCAGCTTAATCAAATACTCGATGCCCCGATTCATTTTCCGCCCTTCCAGCACCCCTTTCAGGATGGGGTACCACCCGAACAGGCCGATGAACAGGATCAGGGAATCCAGGTTGCGGATCAAAAGCAGGCTCAGCAGGGAAGAGACCACATAAGAGGTCAGAGTCCATTTCCAGTTCAGCTCGATCATCAAGGGCATCAGCACCATTCCGGCAAACACCGGCAGGGCGATGTTCAGCATGGGCAGGAAGTTGGAGAAAAACATCAGCACCACAGCCAGCCCGGAAAAGATGCCCCCTAAGGCCAGTTTTTGGGTACGTTTCATGGAAACTTCCCCCTTTGCTCAGCAGCCCCCGCCGCAGCAGTCGCAGCAGAGGTTGGCGCAGGCCATACCGGCGCAGATGTCACAGATGCCGCAGCCGGTGGCGTTCTGTCCCGGTTGGCCGGTGCGGTAGGGGTTCTGGTCGGTGCCAAAGCCCCCGCCGAAGCCCCCCTGGCGCTGGTACTGCATCCGGTTGAGGGCCGCACGGTACTCCGCATTGGAGGGGTTCATCCGGCAGGCGGTGGTGAAATATTGGAAGGCGTCGTCCATCCAGCCCCGCTGGTAGAAGATGCTTCCCTTTAAGAAGTACCACTCTGCGTCCCGGGAAGCGGAAGCCACGCCGTCCAGCACCTCCTCCGCTTCTTCGTAGCGGCCCTGGTTGATCATCTGGCGGATGTCGGAAAACCGGCTGGCGTTCTGATAGCTGTTTTGGCTGCCGTATCCCCCGTAGCCCTGTTGGCTGCTGCTCTGTCCGCCGCCCCGGCGCTGGGCCATGATCTGGTCAAAGGCGGCGTTGATCTGGGCCATCTTTTCCTCGGCAGTCTCCTTCAAGGGCGAATCCGCATAGTTGTCCGGGTGGTACTTTTTGGCCAGCTCCCGGTAGGCTTTGCGGATTTCGTCGTCGGTGGCGTTGGGAGACACTCCCAGAATGTCATAGGGTGAGTTCATCAGGCAGTTCCTTTCTTTTGGGACAGGAGGGTTGAAGGATGAGACGTAGCTGTGTTTGCAGTCCCAGATATACAATATTATTCAAAATGGAGCGGTAGCATTTGCAGTCCAGCAGCTCGTAGGCCGCCGCCACCTGGGCGATGGAGGCATTGATGGTCTGCTGGGCGTAGTCCCGGATTTCCTCATCGGTCTGTTCCGGGAAACGGAGCAGCAGCACGTTGTAGCTCCCCTGCTCCCGGTCTTTTTCCAGATCGTCCAGGGCGTCCATGAGATAGACGTACCGGCCCAGGTGATACCCCAGCCGGTCCAGCACCTTCTGCACGGCGGGGTCGTGGGAAAGCTCCCGGCAGATGCCTGCCAGTACCTTGGCGGTGGGATCCGCCGCCCGATCAATGCTGGAAACCTGCTGCTGCTCCACCTGATTTTGGTTTCGGCCGTATTCCTCCACCAGCGTTCCCAGTGCGGGGTACCGCTTTTTGGCCTTTTTGGCCATGTGGTGCAGGGGAGGGAGCAGGGGAAGCAGGGCGGCCTTTTTGCCCAAAGAGGAATCCGCTATCCCGTCCTCCGCCTTCTGGGCGGTGAGCAGTACGTTCACGGCGGCGGCGTAGCGGAGCATGGGGTGGTAGGTGTGGATCCACTTTTTCTTGATGGGATTGGCGATGCAGGCCTGCCAGTGAAAGTGGCTGCCGGTGTCCCCGGTCAGGGCCAGGCCCAGCATGGCCAGCAGGGTGCAGTCATAGGTGAGGGAAAAACGGGAAAACTGTCCGTAGTCCGCTCCCAGCTGACGGCACAATCCGCAGTACACCCCCCGGTACAGGTCGTATTCCAAGCACTTCATCTCCGGCTTAATCGCCCGGATATAGCCAAACAAAAAATTTTGCTCCTTCCCATTGGGTCGATGAAACATAAGTGGACGCAGGCTTCCTCCAGGGGCAAGGCGTTGCCCGGTGAAAGGGAGAATCCATAAAATCGCCCCAAAGACAATTCTGCGTCACATACAGATTGTACTCTAACCGCTTCAAAAATGTATTACGAATCTGTAAAATAACCGGGATATTTTTGGAATGATGCAAAAAGCAAAGTGGCTGCGGTTGTTTTTTAGGGAAAATTTTGGTATGATAGGAGCAAACAGAAGAAAAAGAGGACGGGATTTCATTGGAATACGAATTGAATTTGGTGCTTTTGGAGCCCCAAATCCCCCAGAACACCGGCAATATCGCCCGGACCTGCGCCGTCACCGGGGCAAGGCTGCATCTTATCAAGCCCTTGGGCTTTGTACTGGACGACAAGCACTTAAAACGGGCGGGGCTGGACTACTGGGATGCTTTGGACGTGACCATCTACGAAAATTTAGAGGAGTTCTTTTCCAAAAACCCCGGCCCCTTTTTCTATTTCACCACCAAGGGACAGCACTGCTACGCCCACCGGGAATATCCCAAGCGGACCTACCTGGTGTTCGGCCGGGAGGACGCCGGGCTGCCGGAAGAGCTGCTGGCGGCCCACCCCGGAGAAGCGGTGCGGGTGCCCATGCGCCCCGGCTTTCGCAGCCTGAATCTGTCCAACACCGTGGCTTTGGCGGCCTATGAGGTGCTGCGGCAGTGGGACTTTCCCGGGCTGGAAGAACAGGGGCAGCTCACCAAGTACCGCTGGGAGGACCTTCCCGGCGGCCAGATGTAAGGAGGATACCTATGAGCAAAGTGAAAATCTTTACCGATTCTGCGTCCGATTTGCCGGTGGGCGCCGAAGAGGAATACGGCATCGGCATGTTCCATTTCCCCCTCAACGTGGACGGCAAGGAGTATTTGGAGCGGGTGGACTTTACCCCCGACGAGTGGTACCAGGTGCTGGAGAGCCAGGAAAAGCTCCCCACCCACGCCCAAATCACCCCCTTCCAGTTTGAGGAAGCCTTTACCCAGGCCGTGGAAGAGGGGTACACCGATTTGGTGTACGTCTCCATCAATGCCGCAGGCAGCGCCACCCACCAAAACGCCCAGTCCGCCGCCAAAACGGTGATGGAGGCCCACCCGGAGGTAAACATCACCGTCATCGACTCCGGCACCTACACCTACGCCTACGGCTACGGGGTGGTGGAAGCCGCCAAAATGGCCCGGCGGGGAGAGACTCCCCAGAACATCGTGGCCTGGTTGCAGGACTGGATGAGCCACTGCGTGGCCCTGGCCGCCCCCTACACCCTGGCCTACGCCAAGAAGTCCGGCCGGGTGAGCTGCGCCGCCGCCTTTGTGGGGGAACTGCTGGGGCTGAAACCCATCATCATCTTTGCCAACGGCGAGCCGGAAACCATCGCCAAGGTCCGGGGGGAGAAAGCGGTGATTCCTTATCTGGTGAAGGAGTGCAAGGACACCATCATCCCCAAGACCCCTTACAGCATCGTCTGCGGCAGTGAGCACAGCCAGCAGCAGGCGGATTTGCTGGCCAAGGCGTTGGAAAAGGAGCTGGGCTATCCCCCGGTGGAGACGGTGCACATTGGGGCGTGCATCTCTATCAATATTGGGCCGGACGTCATCGCAGTTTGTTACAAACATCAATAAGCCGACTTTCGTCCGCTTCTGGATGTTTGCAGGGTTCTCCCCTTGGGCGGCAAAATGTCCGGATGAGGTGGAAGCGAAAAGTTACCGCTCACAAAAAAGTTGTGGAAATCAGTTCACCTCATCCGTCAGCTTGCGCTGACACCTTCCCCTCAAGGGGAAGGCTTTGTCTCCTCTCATTTTCCTCTTTCCTGCCGGGGGAGGCATGGGGCGGGTTGTTTCCGTTTTCCTCCTGAAAAAGCAGAAAGGAAACAATCTGTTTTGATAAATTAGGCTTCCCCTGGAGGGGAAGCTGTCAGATGCCGACGCAGTCGCATCTGACTGATGAGGTGGAAGCGAAAAAATTTCCACTCACAAAAAGTCGTTGGAAATCGGTCCCACCTCATCCGAGCAAGCTACGCTTGCCCACCTTCCCCTCAATGGGAAGGCTTTGTCCCACTTATTCACCTCTCCCTTCAAGGGGAAGGCATTGTCCCCGCCCCTGCCTCCAAACCTTTCACCGAATTTCCCATCTTTTCCCCCGGTCGCTGACCGAATGGGAAACATCGGCGCAATCGCTGATTTTCTCTTGCAAAATGGAAAAACCTGCATTATAATAAAACTGTTGAAGAACGGCCGGCTGCGGCGGGCTGTTTTGGGTGCAACCGAAATTTCTGGAAAGGAAGTTTTCACCATGGCAAAATTAAACAAGAAAACCGTAGAAGATTTGGACGTCGCCGGCAAGCGGGTGCTGGTGCGGTGCGACTTTAACGTACCGCTGAAGAACGGCGTCATCACCGACGAAAACCGGATCGTGGCCGCTCTGCCCACCATCCAGTATTTGATGGGCAAGGGAGCTAAGGTCATCCTCTGCTCTCACCTGGGCAAGCCCAAAGGGGAACCCAAGCCGGAACTGAGCCTGGCCCCGGTGGCCAAGCGCCTCAGCGAAAAGCTGGGCAAGGAAGTGGTCTTTGCCGCCGACCCCACCGTGGTGGGTGAAAACGCCAAGAAGGCTGTGGCGGAAATGAAGGACGGCGACGTGGTGCTGCTGGAAAACACCCGTTACCGTGCCGAAGAAACCAAGAACGGGGACGCTTTCTCTGAAGAACTGGCCGGCCTGTGCGATGTGTTCGTCAACGACGCCTTCGGCACCGCTCACCGTGCCCACTGCTCCAACGTAGGCGTGGCCAGCAAGGTGAAGGAATCCGCCATCGGCTACCTGATGGAAAAAGAAGTGAAGTATTTGGGCAACGCTGTGGAAGACCCGGTGCGTCCTTTCGTCACCATCCTGGGCGGCGCCAAGGTAGCGGACAAGCTCAACGTCATTGAAAACCTTCTGAGCAAGGCCGATACCCTGATTATCGGCGGCGGCATGAGCTACACCTTCCTGAAGGCCAAGGGCTATGAAGTAGGCACCTCTCTGGTGGATGACACCAAGATCGACTACTGCAAGGACATGATGAAGAAAGCCGAAGAAAAGGGCGTCAAGCTGCTTCTGCCGGTGGACTGCACCATCGTCAAGGACTTTCCGGATCCCATCGACGCTGAGGTGGAAATCCAGTATGTGGACGCCGACAAGATTCCTGCCGACATGATGAGCCTGGACATCGGTCCCAAGACCCAGGAAATGTACGCCAACGAAGTCAAGAGCGCCAAGACCGTGGTTTGGAACGGACCTATGGGCGTGTTTGAGAATCCCACTCTGGCTGCCGGCACCATCGCCGTGGCCAAGAGCTTGGCGGAAACCGACGCCACCACCATCATCGGCGGCGGCGACAGTGCAGCTGCGGTGAACACTCTGGGCTTTGGTGATAAGATGAGCCACATTTCTACCGGCGGCGGCGCTTCCCTGGAGTTCCTGGAAGGGAAGGAACTGCCCGGCATCGCTGCGGTGGACGATAAATAAGAAAACACAAAAGCACGGAAAGGGTGACACGAAAGGCGCAGTTTTGCTAAAAGGCGCGCACCCTTTCCGTCTTTTCGTGCCGGAGATTCATCACAACACAATGAGAAATGAGGGTATTTGAATGAATAAATCGCTTCGCCGTGCCGTCATTGCCGGCAACTGGAAGATGAACGAAACCCGTGCGGAGGCCAAGGCCTTGTTGGAGGAAATGGTTCCCTCCATCCTCAATGCAGACTGCGACATCGTGTTCTGCGTCCCTTACACCAACCTGGAAACGGTGGCGGATATGACCCGGGTCACCCGGATTAAAGTGGGGGCGGAAAACGTCCACTATGCTTCCAGCGGCGCATTTACCGGGGAGATCAGCGCCGAAATGCTCTGCGAACTGGGGGTCCGCTATGTAATCGTGGGCCACTCGGAACGCCGCCGTTTTTATGGTGACACCGACGAAACGGTAAACCTGCGTGCCAAAGCCACCATCAACGCCGGCATGACCGCCATTATCTGTGTGGGGGAAATGCTCTCCGAACGGGAGCACGGGGTCACCAACGAAGTGGTTGCCATGCAGACCAAGATCGCTTTGGAAGGCATCAAGCAGGAATCCATGAAAAATGTGATTATTGCCTATGAACCGGTTTGGGCCATCGGCACCGGCCGCACTCCCACCGTCCAGCAGGCCAACGACGTTTGCAAGCTCATCCGCAACACGGTGGCCAACCTCTACGACCAGGCCACGGCGGATAGCCTGACCATCCTCTACGGCGGCTCCATGAACCCCAAAAACTGTGAAGAGCTGCTCAGCGAGCCGGACATCGACGGCGGCCTCATCGGTGGTTCTTCTTTGAAGGCCGACGAGTTCTCCGCTATTGTGGCGGTGGCTTCCCGGTTGGGATACGGGAAGGATGCGCCCAAGGCGGAAGTAGAAGGGGAATAAGTAAAGTTTTCGGTCCACCCTTTTACAAAAGGGTGGTCAGGGGTGCAGGGGGTGAAACCCCTTGCAATGGAACTGTTTCGGGATAGGGAACGAAAGCGCCTTGCGGTAGTATTTGAGATTTTTACCGGGAAAGGGTGATGCCCAAAATGACTATTTTGGGCGAAGGGAAAACCGGAGGAGGTTTTCCCTGGGAGTTTTCGTTTTTCCTTTCCCCGATGAAAGGGGGTTCCTTGCTTCTGAGAACCTCCGCCGGTTCCCTTGGGCAGGTCGAAAACCTGTCATTCTCCCCGCACCCCACCAGCTTTTTGAAAGAAAAGCGAAACATTCTTTCAGAAAGTTTCTGACCAAAAACTTCAAGTTAGGAGGTTTATCTATGAAACGACCTATTGCACTGATTATTATGGACGGCTTCGGCCACAATCCTTCCGATTACGGCAACGCCATCGCCGCCGCCAACAAACCTAACCTGGAACGGTTGAAAGAGCTGGGCAGCATGACCTATATTGGGGCTTCCGGCCTGGACGTGGGCCTGCCCGACGGCCAGATGGGCAACTCCGAGGTGGGTCACACCAACATCGGCGCCGGCCGGGTGGTGTACCAGGAACTGACCCGGATCACCAAGTCCATCCAGGATGGGGACTTCTTCCAGAACCCCGCCTTGGTGAAGGCCATGGAAAACTGCAAGGAAAAGGGCACCGCCCTCCACCTGATGGGCCTGCTCAGCGACGGCGGGGTGCACTCCCACTTTGACCACCTGGTGGGCCTGCTCACCATGGCCAAGAAGTTTGAGCTGGATAAGGTGTACGTCCACTGCTTTATGGACGGCCGTGATGTGCCCCCCACCTCCGGCAAGGAGTATGTCCAGAAGCTGCTGGACACCATGAAGGAGTTGGGCGTGGGCCAGATCGCTTCCATCATGGGCCGGTACTACGCCATGGACCGGGATAACCGCTGGGAGCGGGTGGAAAAAGCCTACAAGGTGCTGGTGCTGGGGGAAGGCAATGTGAACCTGGACCCGGTGGACACCATGGACAAGTCCTATGCCGCCGACGTCACCGACGAATTTGTGGTACCTACCGTCTGCTGTGAAGGGGGACGGATTGGGGAGAACGACAGCGTGGTGTTCTTCAACTTCCGCCCCGACCGTGCCCGGGAAATCACCCGGACCCTGGTAGACGACGACTTCACCGGCTTTGCCCGTCCCAAAGGACGGTTCCCCCTGTACTACGTCTGCATGACTCAGTACGACGCCACCATGCCCAATGTGGACGTGGCCTTTAAGCCGGAAAAGCTCACCAACATTTTCGGAGAATATATCTCCAAGAAGGGCCTGACTCAGCTGCGCATCGCCGAAACCGAGAAGTACGCCCATGTGACCTTCTTCTTCAACGGCGGGGTGGAAGCGGAGTTCCCCGGAGAGGACCGGGCGCTGATCAAGTCTCCCAGCGTGGCCACCTATGATTTGAAGCCGGAGATGAGCGCTTATGAGGTCTGCGACGAAGTGGTGAAGCGGATTGAAAGCGACAAGTACGATGTGATCATCCTCAACTACGCCAACTGCGACATGGTGGGCCACACCGGCGTGTTTGACGCCGCCAAAGCCGCGGTGGAAGCGGTGGATACCTGCGTAGGCCGCACCGTGGACGCGATTTTGGCGAAAGGCGGGGTGGCGCTGGTCACCGCCGACCACGGCAACGCCGACCAGATGTACGAAGCGGACGGCTCTCCCTTCACCGCCCATACCACCAACCCGGTGCCGCTGATTGTGGTGGGCCTGGGGAAGGTGAAGCTGCGGGAAGGCGGACGGCTGGCGGACTTGGCTCCCACCATGCTGAAGATTATGGATTTGGAGCAGCCTGAGGAAATGACCGGCCAGAGCATCCTCGTGGATGAATAATATAAAGTTTTTTGCTCCAGCTTTTTTACAAAAAAGCTGGTCAGGGGTGTGGGGACGAAACCGTCGGCAGACGTTTCTAGTCCCCACATCTTTTCTTTTGTCTTGATTTGCGGCACCAGCTGATTGCCGCAGCCTGGAATACCCACGGACAATCATAATGGAGGAATCCAAATGCGGGCCAGTTGTGGTAGCTCAAGAGAAAAACAACCTGCCCCGGCGGGGAGCCGGTGGGCAGGTCAATGGTTTAACGATTCGCTTTTCCTCAAAACATCAATCTGTTTGACAGAAAACCGCTTTTTCGGTATAATAATCCCATGGCATTGCGCCTACTCGGGATTCCCGGGGGGATGGAACTGACAAGGACATTCCTTGTCTGCAACGGCAGCGGTAACTCCCTCATTCGCTCTGTTTCGTGCCACGTTTTGGCGTGAGATAAAGAAGAGGGGTGAGTGCTTTCTAATGTCTATGGAACTGCTTTCTCCTTATGAAAGGGGGAAGTATAGTGGATTACGTGACTTGGTCGGATCTGTTTTTGTTTTTTACATTGATCTTGACTGCAATCAGCGTATACAACGGGACAAAAAGAAAGTGACCGCTCGTCTTCCCTAAAGCGGTCACTTCATTGATCCACAGGGAGGAGCCGTTGCCGGTTCCGTCCTTTTTCTTTATGATAACAAAAAATCGTTCCCTTGTCAAGATGGGGGAAGGGCCGCCCGGCAAAGTGCGAATCGGTTCCAAAAAACAAAAAAGATGCGGGGGTTTCACCCCCACACCCCTGACCAGCTTTTTTGTAAAAAAGCTGGAGCAAAAAACTTTAAAATCAACTGCAAAACAGGTGCTTCCCAATCCGCTTAATCACCGGCCGGGTGCGGATCCAGGCGTTGCTGGTCTTGTCCGGGTTGTAGTAGTAGATGGCGCCGCCGCTGGGGTCCCAGCCGTTTAAGGCGTCCCGGGCCGCTTGGTAGGCGGAATCTGCGATAGGTTCGTTGAACTGCCCATCGGTGATGGCGGTAAAGGCGCCGGGTTGGTAGATTACCCCCGCTAAGGTGTCCGGGAAGGAGGGGTGAGCTACCCGGTTGAGGACACAGGCCCCCACTGCTACCTGGCCTTCATAAGTTTCCCCTCGGGCCTCGGCAGAGATGATTCGGGCCAATAGATAGACGTTGCTTTCGGTGGCCGTGGGAATGGTGCCTACGCTGATGCCCAGACTCTTTAAGGTGGCGGGGCCGGCTATGCCGTCCGCCGTTAGGCCGTTGGCTTTTTGGTAGCGGATGACCGCTTCCCGGGTGGCGCTGCCGTAGATGCCGTCGATGTTGCCGTTGTACAGCCCATACTCCTTCAGCTTTTCCTGGATGGCGGTGACTTCGGTGCCCCGGCTCCCCATTTGGGATAGGGCGCTTTGGCTTTGGATTTGGTATTCCTGTACAAAATAGCACACGCCGCCCAGCAGCAGCGCTGCGCTGAGCAGGATAATCAAAATGCGGATGACTGCGATTTTTCCCTTCATGCCGGTTTTCCTCCCTTGGGTGTTTTTCCTAGTCTGTCCTTCTTTTTTTTGGGTATACACGACCGCCTGCCAAGAAAAAGGCGTGTTTTCAGCTTTTCAATTTTAAAATCTTGTTTGATTATTCCAGTTGAAAAAAGTGCTTGACATTTTTGGGGTTAGATGGTAAACTAATCAAGTCGCCGCGAGAGAGACGGATTTGAGATTCCAAAAAAATCTCAAAAAAATCTGAAAAAACCCCTTGACAAAGAGGTTTGAACGTGGTAAAATAAACAAGCTGTCCTCGAGAGATGGAAGCGAAAATGGATCTTGAAAATTAAACAATGGAAAGGTAAAGTACGCAAGAAGAATTGACTCTGTTAATTTTTCAGGTGAAAA
>PPYE01311621.1_pt1 | contig 17109 bp, 19 predicted proteins | sample 1559881 | NCBI WGS metagenome assembly PPYE01 (sample SAMN08240022, study PRJNA423297) | Human gut metagenome, whole genome shotgun sequencing project. | reverse complement strand
ATATTATCCATCAAATAACATCACACACCCTAAAAAAAATACATTTAAAAATATGTTACAGCTTGTTTATCTAAAGAAAGTGAAAAAATATCCTGTATTATAAAATGGGGGGGATAATGTGAGTAGTAAAAAGATTGTATCAAACTTGATTTGGAGGTTTGCTGAGCGAGTTGGTGCCCAACTGGTCTCGTTCGTGGTTTCAATTGTAATAGCAAGATTATTGACACCATCAGATTATGGTGTGGTTGCATTAATTACGGTTTTTATAGCAATTTTGCAAGTCTTTGTAGATAGTGGATTGGGCAATGCGTTGATTCAAAAAAAAGATGCAGATAATATTGATTTTTCAACGGTTTTTTTTGTGAATGTAATTTTCTGCTCAGCTTTGTATTGCTTATTATTTATTGCTTCGCCGTTTATAGCAGAATTCTATGGCGATTCAATGATTACTGCATATATGCGTGTTTTAGGTCTTACAATTATTATATCGGGTGTTAAAAATATTCAGCAGGCTTATGTTGCTAAAAATATGTTATTTAAAAAGTTTTTCTTTTCCACAATCGGTGGGACGATTATCGCTGGCTTTGTAGGAATAATTATGGCCTTTAATGGATTTGGAACATGGGCCTTAGTAGCACAACAGGTTACTAATCTTGCAATTGATACTTTGATATTATGGATTACTGTTAAGTGGCGACCTAGTTGTGTGTTTTCTATTGAGCGTCTTAAAGGCTTATTTGGTTTCGGATGGAAATTGCTGGCAGCTTCACTACTGGAAACAATTTATTCAAATGTGCGGCAGTTAATAATAGGTAAACTGTATTCTCCCTCAGACCTTGCACAATATAATAGAGGGTACCAATTTCCCAATTTAATTGTTTATAACGTAAATGCTTCGATAGATAGTGTATTATTACCGGCTATGTCTCAAAATCAAGATGATAGACGAATTGTTAAGGAAATGACTCGCAAGTCAATTAAAGTGAGTACATATATTATGGCGCCTTTGATGTTAGGACTGGTCTCTACAGGAACGTCACTTGTCGGATTGTTGTTAACAGATAAATGGCTTCCGTCAGTTTTATTCATGCGGATTTTTTGTATTGCACTTATGTTTCATCCAATACATACAGCAAACTTAAATGCGATTAAGGCGATGGGAAGAAGTGATTTATTTTTAAAATTGGAATTTATTAAAAAAGTAATTGGAATTACCATACTTGTTTCGACTATGTTTATTAGCGTAAAAGCTTTGGCATATAGTTTTTTGCTGACATCACTTATTAGCCAATTAGTAAATGCATGGCCGAACAAAAAATTACTTGATTATGGTTATTTAGAACAATTAAAAGATATTTTACCGGGATTGTCCCTCGCAGTAGTTATGGGAGCACTTATATATCCGATTCAACTTCTGGGTAAGTCATATATAGTTACATTAAGTTTGCAGATTATTCTGGGGGCAGCCATTTACTTGATGGGTTCGATTATTTTTAAGTTGGATTCGTTTGTGTATTTATGGAAGACGGTAAAACTGTACTTAAAAAGATAAAATTGTTAGGAAAGAGGATGAAATATATGGATAAGATTTTAGTTACCAGATCGTCGATGCCTTCTTTTGAAGAGTATTGTAATGAGATCAAAGGGTTATGGGATAGCCATTGGCTTACCAATATGGGGGTAAAACATAATGAACTTCAAAAAGAATTGGAAGAGTATTTAGATGTTCCACATGTAACGCTTTATACAAATGGACATTTAGCTCTTGAGAATGCAATTGCAGCATTGAATCTTCCGGAAGGTGGAGAGGTTATTACAACACCTTTTACATTTGCATCTACAACACATGCAATCGTCAGAAATAAATTGATACCTGTTTTCTGTGATATAAGGGAAGATAATTATACTATTGATGTTGAAAAGTTGGAAAGGCTTATTACAGATAGAACTGTAGCAATTGTACCAGTCCATGTTTATGGAAATCTTTGTGATGTCGATGAAATTGACAAAGTGGCCCAAAAATACGGATTAAAAGTTATCTATGATGCTGCACATGCTTTTGCTGTTAAATACAAGGGGATTTCGTCTGCGTGTTTTGGAGATGCATCTATGTTTAGTTTTCATGCAACAAAAGTATTTAATACAATCGAAGGAGGGTGTGTTTGCTTTAAAAATGATGCATGGGTTCAACTGCTAAATGATCAGAAAAATTTTGGTATAAGAAATGAAGAAAGTGTTGCCTATGTTGGCGGAAATGCAAAAATGAACGAATTTCAAGCCGCAATGGGTATTTGTAATATGAGACATCTTTCTGATGAAATTAGAAAGAGAAAGAAAATTGTTGAAAGATATAGAGAAAGACTGGCGGGAATAGATGGTATAAAACTTTCTGCTTTACAAGAAGATGTAGAGTCCAATTATGCATACTTTCCAGTTGTATTTGATGGCTATAAATACACAAGAAATGAAGTGTTTGAAAAATTGGATGAGAATAATATTGTTGCAAGAAAATATTTTTATCCCTTAACAAATAGCTTTGAATGTTATAGAAATTATCCAACAGCAGGAAGCGAAAAAACACCCGTTGCACAGCATGTTGCTCTCAGAGTGTTGACATTACCTCTTTTTGCGGATTTATGTTTAGAAGATGTGGATAGAATTTGTGATATCATATTAGATTAAAGAGGTTTATAAAATGACGAGCTTTTATTCTGAAAAAGAGTTAAAACAACTTGGGCTGAAATCTTTTGGTAAAAATGTAAAAATAAGCAGACATGCCTGCTTTTATGGTACCGGTAATATTTCGATGGGGGATAATGTCAGAATTGATGATTTTTGCATTTTAAGTGGTTATATTGAACTGGGAAATAATATTCATATAGCGGCTTTTACCGCTTTGTATGGTGGTGAAAACGGTATTTTTATTGATGATTTTGCAAATCTTTCATCCCGTGTAAGTGTGTATAGCGTTAGCGATGATTATTCTGGGGAAACTATGACTAATCCAATGATTCCGGATGAATATAAAAATGTGAAAAGTGAATCAGTTCACATTGAAAAACATGTGATTATAGGCTCTACCAGTGTAGTATTACCAGGAGTACGAGTAAGAGAGGGGAGTGCTTTTGGTAGTTTTTCATTTGTAAATAAAGATTCTGAATCCTGGAGCATAAACGCTGGAATTCCATTTAAAAAAATCAAAGGTCGGAGTAAAAAATTGCTGGAGTTAGAAAAAAAGTTTTTATTAAATCAAAGCAATAGTACTGCTAATGTAGAAAATAATGGAAAGAATAATAAAAATGATAAATGAAGAATATAAAAAAGAAGTGTATGTTCCGACCACAGAACTCTATCTGCACGGACTTTCAGACCCAGTCTCACGGAGGATGAGACCCACCCTCACGGAGACTGAACCATTCAACTAACAACAGATATTTCTGATGTTATAAATTACAACTAAATATTGCTTTACCAACCCCAAAATTCTGGGAATGAAATGTTATGTTCTTTCAGGATGCTTTCAAGCCGATCCGTATGTTTTCGGAGCTCGTGATAATCCTGCCGGAGTTTAGCGAAAGCTTCTTCAGCTTCACGGATGGTCTCCTGAGCAACCATTAATTCGATTTCCAACTCGTGCTGTGTCATGATTTGGAGCCCTCCTTTTGAGAGGCTTTTAATCCATGACGTTCACGCATGGAAATCTTTCCCTGTATTAGAACATCTTAGGAGTTGTGTATAATCCGATCCACGATAGCTTCAGAAATCGGGTTGTCAACGTTAGGATCAGGAGTGATGCGTTCATACCATTCATCCGGATCATACTGTATACAGAAAATCATGGAACCTTTTTCACAGCGGGATTCTGCAATCTCAAGGAGAACATAGGATTCCTGCGGAGTGAGGGTTCTGATTAACCATTCATCCAGAATGAATAAATCAACCTTCTGGTAGGACTTGATGGTCTTTTTCAGGGTTCCGCATCCCTTTGCTACACTCAGCTCGTCCAGAAGCTCTGGCATTCGGATGTATCTTACGGATTTAAACTTCCTGCATACAGCATGTCCCAATGCACAGGCAAGGTATGTCTTCCCATTGCCGGATGCACCTTTCAGAATGATATGATGCCCGTCTTCAATGTACTTGCAGGTAGCAAAACGGAGAATCTCTGCCTTGTCCAGTTTACGGTCTTCGTAATACTCAATTCCTTCTATGGTGGCATTTGGTGCTGAAAAATGGGATGCCTTGATGTACCGGGCAAGTTTATTTGCCTGACGCCGGTTCCATTCTGCATCGACCAGTAACCCCAGACGTTCTTCAAAACCAAGGGTGCCATAGGTGGCTGAGTCTTCCAGTTGATGTTCGAGTTCAGCTGCCATGGCCGTTAACTTCATCGCCCTGAGGGAGTCGATTGTACTCTGTGTGATCATGCCTGCTCACCTCCCCTCTGAAAGTAAGCAGTGCCGCGTGTGATACCGTGACTCTTTGATGTCGGCACCGGTCTTTTTTGCATCGTTTACTTTATCCTGACCGTTTTTCAGTATGGTTCTGATGTTTCTGATGGCAGGCTGGGAACTGTATTGCAGAACACGCTCACAGGCGGCCTCAAGCCTTTCATGACCGTACCTGTCTCCAAGCTTGGTAAGACTGGCACAGGATTTATATCCCTGCTCAGGCTCCCGTCCGGCGCTTAGGAAGTGTTGAACTACCCGTGTTGTGTATTCTCCGACAGATTCTGCTCATCAGGTAAATTCATCTGCGTTGTACGTCAAATATTTACGATGCTCTATCGGCATATGTTCCGGCTGGGTAATCGGATTACGGAGCTGCTTGACTGTTCTTGGATGAGATGCCACTCTGGAGCCGTGATAGAAGACTTCAACAGTTGCTTTCGTCAGTCGGATGTCCACCTCATCTCCGATAAGATCAAAAGGAACGGAATATTTATTTTTTCCATCACTTATGACATAATCAAGAGGAACCTTTGCAGTGGACCAGACTGCCGGTTCATACGGGGTCAAAGGGAGCGGCTTCATAAATTCCTTTTCTTCATCGGTAAAGGCACTGTAGCGGCATCCCTCCCGTTTTTTGAAGGAATAATGATTGAGCTCTTCGAGTTTCTCTGCCACAGCAAGTTTGACTTCTTCAAAAGAAAAGAATTTACGGTTTCGCAGGGCTGCAATAATCCATGTAGTTGCAAATTTGACCGTTCCTTCTGCAAGGCTTTTATCCTTGGGATGAAGGACTCTTGCCGGAACGATTGCAGTCTCATAGTATTCAGCCATTTCCTGATAGCTTTTGTTGAGAATGGTGTCATACCTTGTGTTCTTTACCACACCGGTTTTGAGATTGTCGGGCAGTAATAAACGTGTTACGCCGCCAAAGTATTGATAAGCATGCACATGGCACATGAGCCAGTTCGTTGATTTCATATCATCGCAGGCTTCTGCATAAACATAGCAGCTACAAGGTAAAACAGCAGCAAATAAATATGAATCAATCAGCTCACCGGTGACGGATCCTGGTACTGAAGTGTGGTTCCGGCCCAATCAACCTGCATGACTTCACCGGGCTTGTGCTTAATACGCATAGTCGCTTTGGTAACATGTGCCCAATGGCGATACTTATCGCAAAACTGCGAATACATGTAAGGCGTTACGTCCTCTGCATTGCAGGTGTTGCAGTATTCTGTCCATAGCAGTGTGAGGTTTACACCAGGACGAGCCAGTTCCCTGTGAATGTAAGTATAATCCAGCTCCTTTCGTTTGTTTGCCATTTCCACTTTTGCAGGAAACAGTAAGGTTAAAAGCTCCTCATTTGTCAATGTGTCCTCAAGTGGCCATGTAAGCCCCTTCGTTTTTGACGCCTGAAGAACTTCGCGTATTGTGTTACGTGAACTGTGGACACTTGCAGCAATTTGATGCTGCGAATATCCGAGGCTATCAAGCCTAAGAATCTCTCGATAATTTACCATAATTATCGACCTCCTGTAATGATAGACACACATCTGTGTGCCAATCTCATTATAGGATAAATATATCTGAATGGCTCTCCCTCTCGTGAAGGTGGGTCAGTTCATTCGTGAATATGGGTCTAAAGGCTCGTGCAAGTAGGTGTCAGCAGTCGGAATATACATTGGCGGTCTGAAAAACTTGTATGATTCGGTTCACTTAATACGCGAGATATCGGAACGGCATATTAAAAAGAAGCTGAGTGATAAGTTTGGGAATCATTTCAGAGCAGATACTTATGTGATTACACCGCGAGAGGAAGATTACTGGCACTTTGAGAAACGGTACATGGTGGTACAGGGGAATGAAGAAAAAACGCAGAGGGATACATTTTCCTATTATCTGCTGGTTGCGAACATAGTATTGTTGGTAATCGTGGGGGTACTTGTGTTTGGGGCTGTTAAGGCTGTGTACTTTTGATTCCATTCTGAATTTGAACAGAAATTTTGGTTACTAATTACATGAAAATGTTATTGAACCTTGTAATAAGGCTAAATAAAAGAGGGGCTGCCGGTTTGGCTTAAGCCCTTTATAGAAAAGAAAGAATGACTACACTCCATAAAAAGGAGCTTCCGTAGGATAACGATACAAGTAACTGGAGATATGAGCAATGTACGATCCTGATGAAGAATGCAAAGAAATGATTGCAACAATAAAGAGACTCTGTGGGCAAAAGAATATGACACCACACGCGTTGGCAAAAGAAGCCGGGATATCGTCGTCCACAATAAGCTATCTGGTAAACGGAAAAACAAAGCCGCAAATTTACACTATTCTGTTGCTTTGTAATGTGTTGGGAGTGCGGATCAGCGATCTGTTTGATAATAATGTTTTATCCGCAGCAATTTCCGATTCGGGAATACAGTACATAACTTGTGAAGAAGAAAAGTTGCTTTATTGTTATCGAGGACTATCGGATAAGAAAAGGGAATTGCTGAAAATCTATGTGGATATGCTACGCTAGTATGAGATGAGTTGCTTGCCGAAAGATGATGAATAAATAGAGCGGATGATTTGTTTTTGTGGATGACTTTTCTTAGGAATATGTTTTACGACAATCTTGGCTGTAAGCATACAGGGGGGAAAATTATGGAGTCTAGAAGAGTTGATTATAAAGTAGTAAAGCAGGAGCGATTTAAAGAGTTTTTGTTTGAACTGTCTCAGGAGTGCCAACGTCAGTTCACTAGCATGGAGGTTGTACATAGAGATGGTTTCCAGAAAAGGATAAATTCTCTATTGAAAAAAAGTTTTAATGGAATATATGCTTACTTTGGTATAGAAGAATCGGTACATAAGTTTGTTAACACAGGATTGCGCACCATGAACCGTATGCGCGATGCAAGCCTGATTAATGACTTGAATGCATATAACTCCTCTGGATATAGGTGAAGCTTACAAAGAGCGTATGAAAAAGGATATCGTGCTATTATTGGCATTGCAGGATCCTTATTATTATACGCTTGCATGGAATGACAGCGAGAAAATCGACGGGGCATTCCATGCGGAGGCATACGAACATTTGGGGAGAGGATTTAGGACAGCGGTAAAAAAGCATAGTATAAAGGAGGGGCTTTTTGAGGCATGGTTTGAAAAATGGAAGGAGCGGTTTAGGCGCAGATCAAATGCATTACGAGATATAAACCTGATGCTTCTGCTTTACCTTTACAGCTGCTATCTGTCCTGTTCTGATATCCGCTATATAGCGGAGGTTCTCATCTGGCTGATAAATGTCGTTTATCAATGGTTTGCCATTCCAGAAGAACCGGAATACGATGTGTTAAATTTCTTTTTGGCAATGCGTGTTCCGGAAGTCGGTTTCAAAATACCTGAAAATATATACATGCTAAAATTGATATAACATATTGAGGAATATAAAGACACACTTCGAAGCCAGTATCCGAATGCACCCAAAACCGTTGTGGATTTTATAGATTGGGCATCAAAAATCGATGACAAATATGCCGGCTTCTTGAAAGATCCAGTATTAGAGGCGGCTCATAATAAATCTCAAATCTAGAGCCTGTTCACATAACCCATAACTCACGTCTTTCGGGCAAATTTTGCCCCGCTCTTCGTTAAAAATCCTTGAAATACGCAAGTATTCCCTGCGGATTTTTGCCTTGACCGGAACAAAATTTGCTCCAAAATCCGCAAATTAGTTTTATATGAACAGGCTCTAATGTTATTTGTCGAAAAATAGAACGAATGATTCAATAAAACGAACGGGTAAAAGCATATTTCATGTGTTAGAATGTAAGTGAAAAAGTTTATAAACCGTGTCCCGATAATAAAGGCAGTCTGCTATGAGGCGGCACTGGGAGGATGATTGTGAGTTGGAAATCTTCGGTGTGTCCAATCCACCGGCAAGAGTTTCAAACCCAGAAGCCTGTGGACTGCGACACTTGGCATTCAGAGTAGATGATGTGAAAGCTACGGTTAAAGAACTTGAAGCAAAAGGAATCGAATGTGAACCAATCCTTGTCGATACTTTTACCGGAAAGAAAATGACATTTTTCATGGATCCGGACGGGCTGTCGCTGGAGCTGCACGAATAAGAACAGGTAAGAGAAGAACCGATGAACGCATAGAAAAAATTGAGAAAGTCGGCTTCTCTTTAGAAGTCAATATATAGATTATAACGATTTGTTATGATAAATTGGAGAGGAAAAATGTTGAGAACCTGGCATGCCGCGAAGCCGAAGAAGAAACCAAATTATGATAAAGATGCAATCACAGAAGAACTGCTAGCAGCAGTTGTTGCAGTCTATGAAAATCTGGATGGGTGTGGAAACCATTCGTCGCTCCAGGTTATAGTGGATGAACTTGACTGCGGGGTGAATCCAATAAAAGTCCACAAGCTGCTCATTACAGCCGGGGAGATGGAGAAACGAAAAATATATGAATCCGCCACAGCGGATGAAGTGCTTTCATTGTGGAAAGCAGGAAAAGCATTTCATATTTTATAGATAGAGGTATTGAATAATAAAAATATGACAATTCGAGGAGGAATATGAATGGCTGTTTGGAGATTACAGGTAAACACAGGTGGTGCCAACATTGCATCATATTGCATTCAAAATCATGTTGCAGCAATGGGGTGGAGCTTGCGCGATTTACCTCAGGCAGACCGAGCAGGAATACAGAAATTTGAAGATTACTGTAAATTTGCAAAAACAGAGTATAAGAATTTTGATAGTGTTTGCCGTATGGTGGAAGATGTAAAAGTAAAAGACTTACTATGGATGCGGACGCGGGAAGGAAAGTATTACATTGCAAGAGTAAAATCAGATAGCGTCTGGAATTTTAATGAGTTAGCCGTAGCCATTGATGCAGCAAATCAGCTGACAAACATTGATTGGTATCCAGCATCTGATACGGCAGATGAGGAAGCAGTGCCAGGGGCAATAGCAACAGCGTTTATTAGAGGTTTTACACTGCAAAGAGTGAACAAAGAAGGCGTGGAAGAATATAGCCAGCTGCTCTACAATAAAGTTCATGATATTAATCGAGACATGTATATGTATCCGAGTCCGGACTTATCTTTGTCAGAAGGCTGCTTTTACAATTTACTGCAACCGGAAGATGTGGAGGATTTATTGGCGTTGTGGCTTTATGATACAAAGGGCTATATCTGTATTCCTTCAACTAATAAGATTTCAACTCCAAACTATGAATGTGTGTTGATTGACCCACAGGATACAAACAGAAAGCATATTTATATTCAGGCTAAAAAGGGAACGGTAAATCTGGATGCAGAAAATTACGCATCATTGAAGGGCGAAACATACCTGCTGACTACAGAGGGCCGTATTGACAACTTAGATAAATATGAGAATGTGTTTGAAGTGAAAGCAGAAATGATATTTAATTTTGCAACAGATCCGGCGAAAGTTCATATCATTCCGGAGAGTGTATTATATTGGGTGAAATTTCTGACTGAGGTAGAGAATTCTAAGATTCAGTTTGCAGGCTGCAAAGGAATTATGTTTGATACCAACAGAACGTATTCCGACAAGAATGAAGGTGAAATGATAGCACAGAACAAAATATCTGCATATGGAGACGCAAGAAAATACATCCGTTCTTTCGAGAAGGGGGATTACGCACTGTTTTATTCCAAAGGAAGAGGCGTCATTGCGATAGGAAAAGTCTTGACGGATGAGTGTACTAATGCTGACAAGGATGAAGCTTATAGGAAGGTAGAGATGATTACCCCGAAGAATTTTTCTGGAAATGCAGCTGAGTTACCGGCATTGTCTCCAACAGAAATCAAAAATATACTTGGTAGAAATTTTTATTGGGCATCTACCATTAAGACTCCATTTTTGACAGGTACACAGGTGGAGCTGCTGATACAGGCACTGAACAAAAAACAGAGATAAAGCAAGGGAGGAAAATCTGTATGGGAAATACATCAAAAGAACCAAGTGAGCATGATTACGATCGTAAATACTGAATTCAAGCAATTGTAAATGACAGCAAACTGTGTAAGCGACTGAATAAGGAAATCAATGGGCTGGAGAACCTCTGTTGAATTGGCCTGTTAAGCAATGAGGATTATGCTGAGTATAAGCTGAATCAGCAGGTAATGCCGGATAACCTTGGCATCATATATAAAGAAATTACAAGGAAGGATATTTGAGTGTTGGTCAACACAGCAGTTGCAGTGGAATGGAATTGCGGTCAGTGATGACAATATGGAATTTAGCATTACATTGAAGCAACTACTGAAGATCCTGTGGATGGCATCAAAAACCATGCCTCAACTATCACAAAAGAAAAATTTAAACTGATTAACTGGTTTATATCTCAGTTCGCATTTACCAAGGCAATATACATGTACTCAATCTTGAAATGGTGTGCATAGGCTTCAATGATAAGAGCCGGATCTAATGTCAGGTTGGAGCATACCAAAATAGCCGTGCTGTTATTGTACTTTACAAGCACGAATTGTAATTCCTGATACAGTTTGCTGCCCCTGAGCTGACTTAAGGAAAGATATTCGACTTCCTGTTCCGATATTGTAATTATACTCGTCAACCTGTGGACAGGCCAGTTTAGTATTTTTCGGAAAAAAGATGGTGACTATAACATTACCATTCCTTACATTTCCCCAACAATTTTAATCTCCCCCCTAGAATTTTTCTCCCAACTATGCTATAGTATCCAAGATAGAGCAATAAACGTATAAAAAATACCAGTTTTAAAAAACTAAGTAACAACCCTTGTAACATTTACCAATAAAAACCAGTCAAACCACCATTTGATTTGCCGTAAAATCTATTGACATAATAGAACATAACATCATATACTAATAATCAGAAATTTTACATATTTTCGTAATTTCCATATTTGAGCATTACGAAATGTACCTATATATAATAAGGAAGACAATATGAACCAACCCCAAGTCCCAAGTCATACCCCAAGATGGCTGCCACCCACAATGTGGGCCATTTTTACAATAATCCTGCTGGTTACATTAACATTGTCCTTCCAAACCGGCACTGCCACAAAGGCTCTGGAGAAGCCCCTGGTATCCCAGGTAACCAACACAATGACAACCCTTCCTTCCGAGGAAGCAATCCTGACAATCACCTATTACATCAGGCAGATAGGACGTGCTCTGTTATTTTTTTTGCTCGGCCTTACCGGAAGCTGGTCAATCCACCTTACCTTCCGCAAAGCTGCCGCCAGGAACCGGTTCTTTGGAACCGTTCTTATGTTGTTTATAATATCGTATTTCACAGAAAAAATGAAAATATTTATCCCCGGAAGGCACTATTCCTTCCCGGAATGCCTTGAAAGCTTTCTTTTCGGCATACTAGGCTGTATCTGCATAACCTTTCTGCTATACCATTTGCGCCGCATAGCAAGCCGGCCGCCGGAAAAGTAATATAAATAAAACTGCCTAAGGATGTGCGAAATATTATTAATGCGTCCGATATTATTTCTGTGTATACTGATTTTAGTTTCTATCACAGAAAACCAGGTACCAGGTTCCACTGGAGACTCATATTCGCAAAGCGGATATGGTATAATATCATCAGAACATCAGAAAGTATGAATTACACAATTAACAAAAACGCCACAGAAAATGCAGCATAAAATTCCTTTATTATTTTTTAGAACAAGAAAAAATTTCCCATCACAGGGAAATAAAAATCAAATACAAAAGCAGGTCACAGCGCATACTTAAATCAAGCACTGATTATATCCAACACATAACTTTCATTAATCTTCATTATGTCGGATTTAACCATACTTAAACCGCAGCACATACCGCATTACACAAACACGCAAAAGGTTCCCAACCCTGACACGGTTTCTAACCCGGCCCCAAACGCGCCGCCTGCCCCCTGGAGGAATATGTACCAGAAAAAGTCCAACTTACAAAATCTCATAATAATATCAATAGACTGCCTTGTCCTCGTACTAAGCTTGGGCATTGCCAATTACATCCGGCATCAGAAGTTCTTCAAAGGTCTAAACAACCCGATGGATATGAAGGTTCTGATTGCTATTTTTTTGGTGGTCTTTCTGATAATCAACCTGTTTAAGAACTGGTACAAGCAGATGCTTCTGCGCGGGCCGTTCCAGGAACTGGTTGAAATCATCAAACTCAACCTGGTCACCCTGGCAGGAGCTACCTTTGCCCTGTATTTCACCCGTGTTATCGATGAGTATTCCAGAAAGGTATTGTTTTACTTCGTTCTGATAGATGTGTTGCTGATGTTCATCGTCCATCAGCTGTATAAGAAGTACCTGCCGGTATTCTACCGTATGGCCGGCAATGCCAGACAGCTTCTGTTGGTAGCTACCAGCGATGAAGCAGACCTGCTCGTTTCCGAAATGAAAAACAGCAAGGACTACAGTTATGCCATCAAAGGCATCATACTCCTTGACAGCGGAAAGAAAGAAAACAGCAGCAGTAAAAGTAAAGGAACCCCTGACAGAAAAGAAGTAGGCGGCATTCCAGTAGTTGCTTCCAGCAGTGAGCTTGTGGACTACTGCCTGACCGCATCCCTGGATGAGGTAATCATCTGCGCCGACAGGAAAACCCAGGAAGAACGGAAAAACGATATGGAAAATCTTGCAGCCATGGGTCTTACCATCCATCTGCAGATTCCCGTCCTGGAGCTGGATGAGGCGCCGCAGCGGATCCTTTCCCAGTTCGGCCAGTTCCATACCGTAACCTATGCCAATAAGGTGGCGCCTTTCGGCCAGCTCATGCTGAAGCGCCTTATCGATATTGCAGGAGCGCTGGTGGGGACGATTGTTCTCATTATCCTGACCATTTTTGTCGCTCCGTTAATTAAGCTGGATTCTCCCGGCCCGATATTCTTTGCGCAGAAGAGGGTGGGACGCAACGGCCGTATCTTTAAGATGTACAAGTTCCGTTCCATGTACATCGATGCGGAGGAGCGGAAGAAGGAACTCATGGCCCAGAATGAAATGGACGGCCTGATGTTCAAGATGGAAGATGATCCCCGTATTACGAAGGTGGGAAAATTCCTGCGTAAAACCAGCCTGGATGAATTCCCCCAGTTTATTAACATTTTAAAAGGCGATATGAGTCTTGTTGGGACAAGACCGCCGACGCTGGATGAATTTGAGCATTACCAGTCCTATCATAAGAAGAGGCTCAGCTTCCGTCCCGGCCTGACCGGTATGTGGCAGGTAAGCGGCAGAAGCGATATAACGGACTTTGAAGAAATCGTAAGGCTTGACGTGGAATATATTGATAACTGGTCTGTCGGCCTTGATATTAAAATCCTGATTAAAACCGTTCTGGCCGTTTTTTCCGAAAGCGGAGCTAGATGATTTTTTTGTGCCCTGAACTCCTGTTTTAAACGGATATTAAGTTCTGTTTAAAAATGCCGATAAGCTATAAGGAGACAGGAAAACCAAAATAACGAATGAGGATAATTCTATGGAAAAAATGAGTAAAGCGGATCTGGAGAAAGAAGAGATTCTGAATCCGGAGAAAGCGGAGAAAAGACGGCGCAGAAAGAAAAAAGCCCGTATTATGGCTGTGGTGACTGTAATCTGCATGATTCTGGTGGTATGCTGCACTGGTTTTATCGTAGTCAGGGCTATGGGAAAGAACAGTATTATGAGTAAGGCAACAAGCCCGTCACCGTCGCTGTCCACGGATCTGAACGTAATGGATAAGGTGGAGCAGTGGCAGGACGGCTGGGTCGGCTACAACGGTAAGGTATATGAGTATAATGACGATATCATGACCTTCCTGGTAATGGGCATTGATAAGAAGAGTACTTCACCGCAGACGGGCAGCGGTATCAGCAACAGCCAGGCGGATGCCATTTGTCTGGTAGTGATGAATCCGCATACGAAAAAAGTCGATTTGATTGCGGTTAACCGGGATACGATTGCAGATGTGGATGTATATTCCCAGCCCGGCGCTTATGCGAATACGATTAAAACACAGATCGCCCTGCAGTATACCTATGGCGACGGCAAGGCCAAGAGCGCACAGCTGATGGAAAAAGCAGTTTCTAAGCTGTTTTACCAGCTGCCTATACATGGCTATGTGGCCATCAGTATGGATGCCATCCCTACGATTAATGATACTATCGGAGGGGTTGAGGTGCAGTGCCTACAGGATTTGACGGAGGTGGATCCCCTGTTGAAGCAGGGAGAGACGCTGAAGCTGGAAGGACAGTCCGCATTCTGGTATGTGAAATATAAAGATGTGAATGCTTCCCATGGAAGCAGCGATAGGCTGGAACGTCAGACACAGTATATCCAGTCGTTTGTAGGCCAGGCCAAGTCTGCATTTAAGGCGGATGTTGCCATGCCTCTTACACTGTTTAAGAAGCTCAGCCCTTACATGGTGACGGATATCAAAGCGGACGAGGTAACCTATCTTGTTTCAACAGCCGCTGCTTATAAGTTCAGCGGTGAGGTGCACAATCTGGCGGGAGAATCCAAAACCGAAGAAGGAAGCGAAGCCTTTTATGTGGATGATAATGCACTTTATCAGCTGGTAATTGATCTTTTTTACAATGAAGTACCACAATAAAATCCCCACAATACATTATATGACAAAGGTAAAAATAAAATGATACGAAAAAAGAACTGCCTGTTGCTAACGACTCTGATTTTGCTTTCAGCCGTACTTGCCGGCTGCGGCAGCACTGCCGTTCAGCCTGAAGAAAGCACGGTGCCGGCTGAGACTTCCCTGGAAGATTTTAAAAGCGCCGGCGATAAAACCGATATAGCCGCCCTGCAGCAAATCAATCCGGAGGCTTATGCCTGGCTGGAAATCACCGGCACGGATATCAGCTTTCCCATACTGCAGTCTGCGGAGGATGAAACCTTTTATCTGACCCATAATATTTACGGGGAAGAGGATGACAACGGAAGTATCTATACGGAGTATTACAATAATACAGATTTTGCCGATCCCAACACGGTTATTTATGGCCGCAACAGGGATGAAATGTTCGGCAAGCTCCATCAGTTCCAGGACAGGGATTTTTTTGATACCCATCGTGAGATAAAGGTTTACACGGCGGGCAAAACTTTGACCTATAAAATCTTTGCCGCGTATACCTATGATGACCGGCATTTGATTGCCACCTATGATTTCTGGGATCAGCTTGTTTTTTCAAATTACCTGGAGGATGTATTTGCGATTCGGGCGATGGATGCCTTTATCGATGATTCGGTGGAGGTGACGGCTGAAAACAAGATTATAACCTTATCCACCGGAGTGACGGGGCAGGATGACAAGCGTTACCTTGTGCAGGCTGTGCTGGTAACGGAATAGGCCTGGAAAGGCAGATGGCAGGAATGGAACAGAAGAAAAAAAAGAGAAAAAGAAGAAAAAAGAAAATGTCCGGTGCCGCAAAATTCGGCATTGGCGTACTGATAGCTGCAGGCATTCTGCTCATGCTGGCCCTGATTGTACTCATTGCCTATTTTTGGATGGACAGCCATGGGAAAAGCGCGTTTGCCGAGAAGCAGGAAGCGGTTCCTGAACAGATGCAGCAGGCTGCGTCTGCGTCGGATGTGTCGGGCAATGATGCGGATGAGGCGCTGGAGGCAGGAAGTATCCGCTATAACGGGAAAACATATGCCTATAAAAGCGATGTCCTGACCTTTTTGTGCATGGGAATTGATAAAACGGGGGAAGTAAAGGCCTCCAAGGATTTATACAGAGGCGGGCAGGCAGACGCGCTGTTCCTGGCGGTGCTGGATCCCGGCGATAAGAAAATTAATATCATCGGTATCAACCGTGATACCATGACTGAAATAAAAACCTTCGATCCCAATGGCTTATATGCGGGAAAAGAGGTGGCGCAGATTGCGCTTGCCCATGCTTACGGCGAGGGGCTGGAGGAGAGCTGTGAGAATACGGTGGAGGCTGTGTCCAACCTGTTTTACGGACTGCCGATTCACGGCTACTGCGCACTGAATATGAGCGTAATAAGTACTATCAATGATGCCGTGGGAGGCGTGGAGGTTATCATTCCGGAATCCCTGGCAGGCGTGGGAATGAAAATCAACGGGAAGGGCTATGGCTATAACTGGTCGGCAGGGGACAGAATCCATCTGCAGGGAGAGGAAGCCTATGTCTACATAAAATACAGAGACACCAGGGTAGCCCAGAGCGCGGATGAACGTCTGATCCGCCAGAAGACTTATCTGCAGGGCTTTGTGAATCAGGCCAAGGCGGCGGTGAAGCAGGATATGACGCTTCCGCTGAAGCTATATACGCAGGTTTTGCCATACATGGTAACGGATATTTCTGCCGATGAGGCGGTATATCTGGCCGGACAGGCTTTATCATACAGTTTTGATGAAAATGACATTTATACAATGGAAGGGCATGTGGAAATGGGTGAAGTTTTTGAAGAATTTTACCAGGATGACACCGCCCTGTATGAATTGATTTTAAAAATTTTTTACGATGAGGTGACTCCACCCGGTACTTCGTCAGGCAGTTAAATAATGGTATTAGCGTCCGGGCAGCCGGACGTTGATATATAGAAGCCACACACAAAAACTAAGAAAGGGGGATGATTGACATGAAAAAGAAAGTGGCAATTGTTCTTTCAGTAATTCTCGCATG
>PPYE01662191.1_pt1 | contig 17115 bp, 17 predicted proteins | sample 1559881 | NCBI WGS metagenome assembly PPYE01 (sample SAMN08240022, study PRJNA423297) | Human gut metagenome, whole genome shotgun sequencing project. | reverse complement strand
GCTCGATGCAGTGGATCATTTCGCCCACGGGGATGTTGGCGATGGGCAGGCAGTTGCCGGGCAGGATGTCGGCGTCGGGACCGGTCATGATGATGTGGCCGGACTTCAGGCCCACAGGAGCCAGGATATAGCGCTTCTCGCCGTCCTCATACTGGATGAGGGCGATGTTGGCGGAACGGTTGGGATCGTACTGCAGATTGATGACAGTAGCGGTGCCTTCCTTGTCGCGCTTGAAGTCGATGATGCGGTACTTCTTCTTGTTACCGCCGCCGCGATGGCGGACGGTGATGCGGCCGTAGCTGTTGCGGCCGGCATTCTTCTTCAGGTTCTCCAGCAGGCTGCGCTCGGGCTTGGCCTTCTTGTCGATGCCCTCGAAGGCGCTCACGGTCATGTGGCGGCGGGAGGGCGTAGTGGGCTTATAAGTTTTGATAGCCATTGTTCCTTATCCTCCTTACACCATGCCCTCGAAGAACTCGATGGTCTTGGAGTCCTCGGTCAGGGTAACCATAGCCTTCTTCCAGTTGGCGCGGCGGCCAGCGGGGAAGCGGCCGGTGCGCTTGGCCTTACCCTGCATATTCAGGGTGTTGACCTTGGCGACCTTCACGCCGAAGATCTCCTCGACGGCCTTGGCGATCTCGATCTTGTTCGCGCTCTTGGCCACCTCGAAGGTGTACTTCTTGGCCTCGGTCTCGGCCATGGACTGCTCGGTGATGATGGGGCGCTTGATGATATCATAAGCGGTGGTAGCCATTACGCAAACACCTCCTCGATGACGGCCAGAGCGGCCTTATCTACGATAAACTTGCCAGCGTTCACGATGTCGTACACGCTGAGGATCTTGGCGGTGGTGGTCACCACGCCGGGGATGTTGCGGGCGGACTTGATGACGGTCTCGTTGACCTCGGGGGTCACGATGACGGCCTTCTTGGCGCCCACAGTGCTCAGAAAGCCCTGCATGGCCTTGGTCTTGATGGAGTCCATGGTCAGGCTGTCCACAACCACGATGTCGCCGGAGGCGGCCTTGGCGGACAGAGCGGACTTCAGAGCCAGACGCTTGACCTTCTTGTTCAGCACGTAGCTGTAGTCGCGGGGCTTGGGAGCAAAGACGATACCACCGTGAGTCCACTGGGGAGCGCGGGTGGAACCCTGACGGGCACGGCCGGTGCCCTTCTGGCGCCAGGGCTTGATGCCGCCGCCGGAAACCTCGGCGCGGGTCAGAGCGGACTGGGTGCCCTGACGGCAGTTGGCCAGGTGGTTCTTAACCACCTCGTGGACAACGGTCTGATTGGGCTCGATCCCGAACACAGCTTCGGAGAGCTCCACTTCGCCGACCTGGTTGCCGGCCATGTTCACAAGAATTGCCTTAGGCATTTGAGTTCTCTCCTTTCTTACTTGTTACGGGCGGAAGCCTTCTGGGGATTGACGCGGGCGGAAGCCTTCTGCGGGTTGACGCTGGCGTTGGCAGCGGCGCCCTTCTCCTTGACGTTGATCACGGAGTTGCGCAGGTACACGATGCCGCCCTTGGGGCCGGGGATGGCGCCGCGGACAGCGATGATGCCCAGCTCGGAGTCAACCTTGATGACGTCCAGGTTCAGAACAGTGACCTGCTCGTTACCCATCTGGCCGGCGCCGATCTTACCCTTGAAGATACGGGAGGGATCGGTGCTGGAGCCCATGGAGCCGGCGTGACGGTGCACAGGGCCGGTACCGTGGGATTCCTTCAGGCGGTGAGCGCCGTGACGCTTGATAACGCCCTGATAGCCGTGGCCCTTGCTGATGCCGGTCACGTCCACGCGGTCGCCCTCGGCGAACACGTCAACCTTGACCTCGTCGCCCACGTTGAGGGCGTCGCAGTTGTCCAGCTTGAACTCCTTCAGGGTGCTCTTGCGAGCGTCGCCAGCCTTCTTCAGGTGACCCAGCTCAGGCTTGGTGAGCTTCTTCTCAGCTACGTCGCCGTAGCCCAGCTGAACGGCGTTGTAGCCGTCCTTCTCCTCGGTCTTCTTCTGCACCACGGTGCAGGGGCCCGCCTCGATGACGGTGACCGGGATGACCTTGCCGGCTTCGTCGAAGATCTGCGTCATGCCGACCTTCTTGCCGATAATGGCCTTTTCCATGTGTTTTCCTCCTTAATAAGGTTATTGGTTGGGCGAGTTACCCATTGGACTGGTATTGCTCGGCCAACTTGACCCGTCCGCCTCAAAACGCGGCGGACTGCGGTACAAACAAAGGAATGGATCGCTGTCTCTTACAGCTTGATCTCGATCTCCACACCGGCGGGGAGCTCCAGGCTCATCAGGGCCTCGACGGTCTTGGGAGAGGGCTTGAGGATGTCGATCAGGCGCTTGTGAGTGCGGCGCTCGAACTGCTCGCGGGAGTCCTTGTACTTATGGACGGCGCGCAGGATGGTGACGACTTCCTTCTTGGTGGGCAGGGGGATGGGGCCGGACACGGAAGCGCCGGTGCGCTTGGCGGTCTCAACGATCTTCTCAGCGCTCTGGTCGATGAGCTGATGATCGTAGGCCTTCAGACGGATGCGGATCATTTCTTTCTGAGCTGCCATGGTGTTTGTTCCTCCTTAAACATACGAAGTGGTGCGCTTTTGCCGGGTCCACGGGGCCAAAGCGCGGTGTCTTTCCTCGCTTCGTACGGTGAGAGATTTCAGTACACGTTTCCGTGCGTATCACTCCGTGACATGAAGAAAACCGGCACAAGCAGGCCGGTTTTACCCATACATGGCGATATACGCCGTGTACAGATCCCTCAGCCGCCCGATTCTAGCTCGGACATACTCCGCGGAAGTTACCTCATTGCTGAGCAATCTCCCGCATCATCGCAGACTGCGCCCCAAACAGGCGCTTGATTATGATACTCTAAAACCAATTCCCTGTCAAGAGCTTTCCCGGTTTTTTTGAAAAATTTTTGTCTCTGCCGGAGCAGGCAGGAAAAGGGCCGCCTGTCCCAGCAGCAAAAGCACGGGAATCAGGGAATAGTGGTACCGCCCCGCCACCTCCACCAGCATCTGGGCGCAGGTCAGCCCCAGCACATACAGGGGCAGCAAAACCACAGCGAAGCGCTCCCGGTTTCGCCACAGCCGGACCAGGGCACCTCCCGCCAGTACCATGGCTGCATAATAGAATCCGTTGCAGGCCAGGGCAAACAGCTTGGTATGCCGCACCACGCTGCCCACATAGCCCACGCAGGCGTGGTCAGAGCCCAGAAAAGCCCTCAGTTTATCCCGCAGCAGAGGCAGCAAGGCCACCTTCCCGGAGGTGATGCGGTCTTTGGCAGCCTCCAGCGCTCCCTCCTGAGCCTGCTGGGCGGTGGCCCCCGGCGCATCGCCGAGGGAAAAGAGCAGCTGGCTGTCCTCCTGGTTCCATGCCCCGCCGGAATCTTGGTTGAATCCCACCAGAACACTGTAGCCCGGTGTGGTGGAGGGCTCCTCCCCAATGCGGCGGGTCAAATTGGCCTGCCACAGCAGGCCGGTGACGGCATAGACCGCCAGCAGGGCGGCCAGCAGCCCCAGCCAGTACCGCCGGGATTCTTCCAGCAGCCATTCTTCCGGCTTCAGCACCAGGCGCCAGCTCAGTAGAGCAATGATCACCACTGCCGCAATGGGACGCACCCCGTTGAACCACCGCAGCACCAGCCCCGCTGCCACCCCCCGCAGGATGGGCCGTCTCCCCTCCCCCGCCGTCAGCAGCACCAAGGCTCCCAGCATCAAAGTGGTATAGAGGGGCTCGGACAGAACCAGACTATTATAAATGGTCTGGGAGGGACAGGCAATCCACAGCAGATAGGCGGAAATCCCGGCAGGCGGTCCCCACCACCGCCGCCCCAACAGGAAAAGAAAACTGCCGGAGACAGCGGTGAGGACCACATTGAGCATCTGGGCCAGCAGTTCCCCCGGCCCCAGCAGGCGGATAAACCAGCTGAGGAAGGAGGAGTAGCCGAAGATATGGGGAAAGAGGGCCATATAGCGCCCGCCCTCCAGTACCGGCTGCTGAGCCAGGGCATTGGCATAGCCCCAGAAGGTGGCGTAATCCCCGGATGGGGTTACCCGTACCAGGAGCACCCAGGCCCCTTTGACCGCCAGGCAGAGCAGGGTAAGTACCAGCCAGATCCTGACCGCCCCCAGTTGCTCCAGCCAACGGCACAGCAGCGGCAACCCCTTCCAGCCCGCTATCAGGACGGGAACTGCCAGCGCCAGGGCCTTCCAGGTCTCCCCATTCTGCTCCACCCCCAGCACCAGCCCGCCAACCAGCAGAGCCAGAGTCAACGCCAGCATGACCCGTGTCAAAAGGCCGGCCCCTGCCGTCAAACGCCGTTCCATCATCTTCGCCCCCTCCTGACCTTACATTTTTTAGTTTTGTCCTATAATAGGACAACTCAGGACGGTTTTCAGTATAACGTTGGGGTTGTCCTATGTCAAGACAAAAGGAGGTGTATTCTCATGGCCAGGATCATTGACGGGACTGCCAAAAACCTGGTGGGCGAGCAGGTGCGGGCCCTGCGCATCAAGCGGGGCATGAGCCAGCAGGCCCTGTCCGATAAGCTGGAAACCATGGCGATCTATGTCTGCCGGGGCTCGGTCTCCCGAATTGAGGACCGGCAGCGTACGGTCACCGACATCGAGCTGTACGGCCTGTCCCAGGTGCTGGGGGTGCCCATCTCCCAGCTCTTTGGTCCCGACGAGCAATAAAAAAGGAGCCCCCGACGTCCATTGGAACGTCGGGGGCTCCTTTCTACGTTATCTTATAGCACTTCGGCAATCCGCTTTTTCATCTCGGCGGCGTCAATTTCGGTCTGGGTAAAGTGCTCCAGAGCCAGCACCGCCTGGTTGACCAGCAGACCCAGCCCGTTGATGGCCTTGTGGCCCCGCTTTTTAGCCTGGCGGAGCAATTCGGTTTCAGCGGGAATGTAGATCAGATCCACCACCGGCACGCCGGGCTTCAACTGATCCAGGAAGGAGAAGTCGGCAAACTGTCCGGCGGTGTCCGCCATTCCCAAGGAGGTGCAGTTCACCAGCAGGTCGCACTCCCCCGCCGCCCGGGCCAGTTCATCCTGGGAAAAGCCCGCCGGATGAAGATGCTCCAGGTCGTGGTCACAGATGGCCTGAGCCTTGTCGAGGGTACGGTTGCACACGATGACCCCCGCTCCAGCCTGGGCCAGCTTGAGACATACCGCCTTGGCGGCGCCTCCCGCCCCCAGCACCGTCACCTTTTTACCCGCCGGATCGATGCCCTCGTCGGCCAGAGCCCGGAGGAAGCCCTCGCCATCGGTGTTGTAGCCGTAGGTTTTGCCCTCCCGGATGCAGACGGTATTCACCGCTCCGATGAGTCTAGCATCCTCGTCCAGCTCATCCAGCAGGGGCGCCAGCTCCTCCTTATGGGGCATGGTAGCGTTGAATCCTGCGTATCCGGCAAATTTGGCACACTCCAGCCATTCCTTGCACTGTCCCCGGGGCACCGGCTGACACAGATACACATAGTCCAGACCCAGAGCCTTGAGCATGGTATTCTGGATCAGAGGGGACTTGGAGTGGGCCACCGGGTCCCCAATGACGCACAGCTTGCGGGTGGTGTTTTTCAGTTCCACATTCATATCCATCTCTCCCCGTTCGCCCTCCGGCCGGTGGTCGGGGAGGGCGGCGTTGATTGCCAGGGCCACCAGCAATCCCACAATGGTCTCGATCATGCGGGCGGCGGCGTAGTAATACCGGGTCACGCCGGTGACACCGGTGATGAGAATGACACAGGGCAGGATGCAGGCCATGCCGCAGGCGGTGGGCCGCTTGATGAGCAGACACAGCCAAACCCCTGCCACACATACCACACCAAGAATGATGGTCTTGAGCCAGAAATGCTCCAGGGCCGGTCCCAGCAGCAGGGTGGCGGTACCCAGGGCACCGCCCACAATGACGCCGATGAGGCGGGAAATACCCTGGCGGAAGGTCTGACCCAGGGTGCTCTGGGTGCAGATGATGCAGGCGATACAGGCATACAGCGGCCCCATCTGCCCCAAAATACCTCCCAGCTCCTCCCGATAGGTGAGGCCAAAGGGAAGGAACAGCGCATAGGACACCATCACCGCCACAGCGGTCTTGATGACCCGCATTCCGATGCGGGGCAAGGGAACGGAAGGATGTTTCATAATCTCTCCTTGCTCATTTATGGAAGCTCTCTTCGGTTACATCTCTCCGGCGAGAAAGTAACCCATTGCTGCCTCGTAGCCGTACAGCCCCAGGCCGCAGATCTGACCCACACAGGCGGGGGCGGTGACACTCTTGTGCCGGAACTCCTCCCGCTGGTGGACGTTGGAGATATGGACCTCGATGCAGGGCACATCCACTGCTTTCAGTGCGTCCAGAATGGCGTAGGAGTAGTGGGTAAAGGCCCCCGGATTCATGACGATGGCGTCATACGCCCCGTCGGCGGCGTGGATGGCGTCGATGATGTCCCCCTCGTGGTTGGACTGGAAGCAACGGGCGGTGGAGCCGTGGGCGGCGGCAAACTCCTCCAGCCGCTTGCACAGGCTCTCATAGGTGTTCTCCCCATAAATACCCGGCTCCCGCTTGCCCAGCAGGTTCAGGTTGGGCCCGTTGATGATGAGGAATTTCATTTCAGCACCTCCAAAATCCGCTGGACGGTCTCCGCCGGGGTGGCCTGGACATCCACCACATGGTCCGCCCACTCCAGGTAGATGGGCTCCCGTCCGGCATACCGCTCCAGAAAGGCCTCTCTCCCCTGCTGGCCCAGGGGGCGGCTACCCATAGACACATTGTCGTAGATCTCTCCCGGGTCCCGCCGGAGGAAAAGCACAGTACCACTATATTTTAGAGAAGCGATGGAATCCGCCCGGGTGGGCAGGCCGCCGCCGCAGGCAATGACCTGACTCTTCCGCTGGGCCAGTTCCTCCGCCGCGCCCAGTTCCCAATCCCGGAAGAAGGCCTCCCCCTCTCTGGCAAAAATATCAGGGATGGACCGGCCCAGGGCCTCCTCAATATATTGGTCGGTATCCACGAAGGTGAAGCCCAGCTCTTTGGCCAGCAGACTCCCCACCGTGGACTTGCCGCAGCCCATCATACCGATGAGCACCACGTTATCCCTCATGCCTGCTCCTCCCAGGCTTTATAGTTGCCCAGAATGCGCACCTCGGTGGCCAACTGGCTGAGCTCGTGGAGTACCCCGTCCATGCCGGGGGCGGTGAGGTCGCCGGTGAAGTCCAGGAAGAAGAGGTACTCAAAACCCCGTCCGGGGATGGGCCGGGACTCGATCTTCAGCAGGTTGAGACCCTGGACGGCAAAAATGGTAAGGATCTCATGGAGGGAGCCGCTCTGGTGGGGCAGACGGAACACGGCGCTGATCTTATTGCGCTCCGGCCGCAGTTCAGGCACCGGGGACACCACCGCAAACCGGGTATGGTTCATGGTATTGTGGTTGACCCGTTCAGCCAGGATGTTCAGGCCGTACAACTGGGCAGCCCGCTTGGAGCAGATGGCGGCAGCGGTGTGGTCTCCCTTCTCCGCCACCAGCTTGGCAGAACCGGCGGTGTCCAGGGTGGGCACCCGCTTCCAGTCCCGATGGGCATCCAGATACTTCTCGCTCTGCATCAGCCCCTGCTCATGGGAATAGACGGTGGTAATCTGGGACAGTTCCGCCCCAGGCAAGGCAGCCAGGCAGTGCTCCACCGGCACCTGCCACTCTCCCACGATGTAATAGCGGTACTGGGCCATCAGGTCGTATACCTGCCGGATGGACCCGGTGGAGGAGTTCTCCACCGGTAGCATGGCGTAATCCACCTCACCACTCTCCAGCGCAGCGAACACGTCGTTGAACCAATTCTTGCCCACGCTGTTCACGTCCCCGCCGAAGAAACCCACGGTGGCCTCCTCGCTGTAGCAGCCCGGCTCCCCCTGGTAGGCCACCCGGGGATTGGCCACCGGCTGACGCACTCCGGCCAGGTCGGCCAGATAGGCGGCATAGCCCGGGTCCTCCGCTCCCTCCTTCACCAGATGGCGCTGCTGGCGGCGGGAGATGGCCATGATGCTCTCATAGAGCGCCGCCAGATCCGCCTTCCGGGCGGGATCGTCGGTCAGGGCCGTCTTGGCGGCAATGACCTGCTTCTCCCGGCTGGCGTCCAGCACCGGGATGCCCTGGCGCTGCTTGTATTCCCCCACCTTGCCGGTGACGGCCATCCGCTCCAGAAAGAGTTTGACCAGTTCCCCGTCGATGCGGTCGATCTCCTGCCGATATTGCTCCAGTTCCGTCATATCCATCGCTCCTTATCAGATGCCCAATACAGCGCAGGCCGCCAAGGCCGCCGCCGCCTCGATCACCGGCACCGCCCGAGGGACGATGCAGGGATCATGGCGGCCGTGGATCTCAATTTCCGTCTCCTCCCCAGTCCGCAGGTCCACGCTCTCCTGAGGCAGAGAGATGGAGGGAGTGGGCCGGATGGTGACCTCAAAGGTCACCGGCATCCCGTTGGTGATGCCGCCGTTGATTCCCCCGGCGTGGTTGGTCTTGGTGACCACTTTGCCGTCCTCCACGGCGAAGGGGTCGTTGGCCTCGCTGCCCCGCATGAGGGAGAAGGCCACACCGGCGCCGAACTCGATGCCCTTCACCGCAGGTACGGCAAAGAGATACTGGGAGAAAATGCCCTCCACATTGCAGCCGAAGTCGGGGGCGCCCAGCCCGGCGGGCAGGCCTGTGACGGCGCACTCGATGGCGCCGCCCACGCTGTCCTGCTCCCCCTTGGCCTCCAGAATAGCCTGGCGCATCTCCTCTCCCTTGCTGTCGTCCAGCACCGGGAAGGCCTTGGCGGCCACACCCTCCAGCTGGTCGGTATCCTCCAGGGCGGCGTCGCAGATGCCGTAGATGGAGCTGATGTGGGTGCCCACCTTCACGCCCCGGCCCGCCAGCACCTGCTTGGCTACCGCGCCGGCGGCCACCAGCGGGGCGGTGAGGCGGCCGGAGAAGTGGCCGCCGCCCCGATAGTCCTGTGCGCCCCTGCTCTTGATAAACCCGGCGTAATCCCCGTGGCTGGGCCGGGGGGTGTACCGGATGGATTCATAGTCCTTGGAGTGCTGGTCGGAGTTGCGGATCACCATAGCCAGAGGGGCCCCGGTGGTCTTGCCCTCAAACACCCCGGAGAGCACCTCCACCAGGTCGCTCTCCTTCCGGGCGGTGGCGGTGGGATCCTGGCCCGGCTTGCGCCGGTCCAGTTCCTTCTGCACCTGCTCCAGATCCAGCTCCAGCCCGGCGGGTACCCCCTCCAGCACCACGCCGATGGCAGGGCCGTGGGACTCCCCGAAGATCATATGTCGCATATCAGTTCTCCTCCCAATCTGCGGTAATCCTCCCAGAACCGTGGATAGGACTTCTTGACGCACTCCGCACCAGTGATGGTCACCGGCGCTTCACACCGGATGGCGGCAATGGCCGCCATCATGGCAATGCGGTGGTCATTGTGGCCGGAGACGGTAACACCCCCCGCCAGCTTCTCCTTCCCATGGATCACCAGGTAGTCCTCATATTCCTCTACCTGGGCCCCCAGGGCGTTGAGCACTTCGGTCACGGTAGCCAGCCGGTCGCTCTCCTTGATCCGCAGCCGCCCGGCATTGACAATGCGGGTGGTCTCCCCCGCTCGCAGGGCGGCCATGGCGGCCAGAGGGGGCACCAGATCGGGGCACTGGCTTACATCCAGATCCAGGCTGCCGGTCCCCTGCAGCTGATCATAAAATCCGGCAATGGCCCGGTCCCCCTGAACGGAGGCCTGATCCAGCCCGCCGATCTCCACCGGGCAGCCCAGGAATTTAGCTCCGTACCAGAAGGCGGCGTTGGACCAGTCGGCCTCAATGGCCAGATTCTGATGCTGGTAAGACTGATTTCCCGGCACACGGAAGGTGCGCTTGCCGTCGTATTCCGCCTTTACTCCAAACCGTTCCAGGGCGTCCAGGGTCATGTCCACATAGCCCCGGCTCTCCAGGCCGGTGGTGAGTACGATTTCGCTGTCCCCCTCCAGCAGGGGCAGGGCGTACAGCAGGCCGGTAATAAACTGGGAGGACACGTTGCCCGGCAGGGTGTAGACGCCGGGGGCCAGCTTGCCCCGCACCGTCAGCACCCCGTCCTTCTGCTCATAGAAGATGCCCTTCTCCCGGAAGAGAGCGAAGTAGGGCTCCTGGGGCCGCTCCATCAGCCGCCCGTGGCCGGTGAATTTGCCGCCCCCCTTGAGGGCCAGAACCACCGGAATGAGAAAGCGGAGGGTGGAGCCGCTCTCCCCGCAGTCCATCACCTCGGGGGCGGGCTCCTCATGGCCATCCACCAGGTCGGCGCCCCGGATGATGGTGCCGTCGGCGGAGGCGTCGGCGTCCAGGGTGCGCATACACCGCAGGGTGGCCTGGATGTCCTCGGACAGGTCCACGTTGGATAGCTTGCAGAAGCCGTCGGACAGAGCGGCGGCAATGATGAGCCGATGGGCCTGGCTCTTGGACGGGGGCGGCGTCACCGTCCCTTTCAGGACCGCCGGCGTAATGGTCACATTCATTTCAGTTCCTCCAGCAGTGCGGCTTTGGGCATTTTATGGGGGATGGCCCGGCCCATCTCTTCCAGCAGGATCACGCTGATGTCCGCCCCCGCCCCCTTCTTGTCCAGACCAATGGCGGCGGCATACTCCTCCGCCGTACAAGAGATCTCCACCGGCAGATCCAGAGCGGTGAGAACGGCGGCAATCCGGTCCGCCGTCCCCGCCGGAGTAATCCCCAGCCGCTCCCCCAGTCCGGCGGCCTTCACCATACCGGCGGCCACCGCCTGACCGTGGGTCCACTTCTCATAGTGGCCCGCCTTCTCGTAGGCGTGGCCCAGGGTGTGGCCGAAGTTGAGCAGCATCCGTTTTCCCGTGTCCCGCTCGTCCTCTTCCACAACAATTCGTTTTAAATTGCAGCAGGTATACAGAACGTGTTCGATTTCCGCCATAATTTCCTTTCGGCTGGGCCGGTGGGCCAGGAAATCAAAGAAGGTCCCGTCCAGGATACAGCCGTACTTGATGACCTCTGCCATACCATCGGCAAAAGTGGCGTCGGGCAGGGTATCCAGGGTATCCGGGTCCATCAGCACCAGCTTGGGCTGCCAGAAGGCACCGGCCAGATTCTTGCCCGCCTCCAGGTCGATGGCCACCTTGCCTCCCACAGAGGAGTCCACCTGGGAAAGCAGGGTGGTGGGGATCTGGACGAAGTCCACCCCACGCAGGATAGTAGCTGCGGCAAAGCCCGCCAGATCCCCCACCACGCCGCCGCCCAGGGCCACCACGGCGTCAGTGCGGGTGAGCCCGGCGGCCATCATGGCCTCCCACAGCCCGGCCAGCTGACCGGCACACTTGGAGGCCTCTCCGGCGGGCACAACATGGACCGTCACAGAAAACCCGGCGGCGGTGAGGCTTGCCTCCAGCCGGGGGGCATAGAGGGGGGCCACATTGGAGTCGGTGACCACAAAGAGCCTGCCCGCCCGGGGCAGGGCCTTCCGGCAGTATGCTCCCGCCTGGTCCAGCAGGCCCCGCTGGATCAGGATATCATATTCCCGCCCCGGCAGGGCAACGGTGAGGGTCTTCATGGGCACTTCGTCCTTTCCATAATACCGTAGGAGCAATCTTTCTGGCCACCCCTGCGTCATTTCTTTTTATTTTACCAACTTTTTCTCCACCAGGTCAACCAGCATTCCCACCTTGTGCATGAGGGCGTCGAACTTCTGGGGGGTAAGGGACTGCTGGCCGTCACACTTGGCGTGGGCGGGATCGTTGTGGACCTCGATGATGAGACCGTCGGCGCCCGCCGCCACGGCGGCCAGGGCCAGGGGCTCCACCATCCAGTACATACCGGCAGCGTGGGAGGGGTCCACGATGACGGGCAGGTGGCTCATCTGCTTGACGGCGGGGATGGCGGACACGTCCAGAGTGTTGCGGGTGTAGGTCTCAAAGGTGCGCACGCCCCGCTCGCACAGGATCACGTTCTCATTGCCCTCGGCCATAATATACTCGGCGGACATGATCCATTCCTCGTAGGTGTTGGACAGGCCCCGCTTGAGCAGGATGGGCTTGCTCATCTTGCCCACTTCCTTGAGCAGCTCAAAGTTCTGCATATTGCGGGCGCCCACCTGGACCACGTCCACCTCCCGCTCAAAGAGGTCGGCCATCCGGGGGTCCATGATCTCGGTGACGATGGGCAGACCGGTCTTGGCCCGGGCCTCCACCAGCAGATCCAGGCCGGGAGCGCCCATGCCCTGGAAGGAGTAGGGGGAGGTGCGGGGCTTGAAGGCGCCGCCCCGCAGCATGGCCGCGCCGGAGCGCTTCACGTCCTCGGCTACGGCGCAGATCTGCTCCTCGCTCTCCACCGAGCAGGGCCCGGCGATGACGGAGAAGTTGCCGCCGCCGATCTTGGCATTGCCCACGGTGACCACGGTGTCCTCGGGGTGGAACTTGCGGTTGGCCTTCTTGTAGGGCTCCTGCACCCGCATGACCCGCTCCACGTTGGGGTTGATGGAGATCTTGTCCATATCCACGGCGGTGGTATCGCCCACCAGGCCCAGAATGGTGCAGCCCACGCCGTTGGTAATGCCCACTTCCAGGCCCAGCTGCTTCAGTTTATCTGCCAGATGTTGAATATCCTCCTGCCGGGTACCGGGCTTCATGACGACTACCATATGACACGCTTCCTTTCCAGTGACAAAAATAGGCGCTCATTGATGAAATCAATGAGCGCCCTGTCTGTGTTACAAGGTAATATCAGGCCCCATAGGGCCCACCCATTTACTCCATCCTGCTATTTTCCCATGCCAAAAAAGCCGGTGCCCATAAATCGAGCCCAGCCAAAGGAAAACAGGAAGGATGCAGTTGTGAGGGAACGTCTGGTCATGCCTGTACGCCTCACTTTTCTGGGTTGGAGTCATTATACCCTCTTTTTCCCGTGATTGCAACGGGAATTGTGTACAAATACCGCCGGAGTTTTCTCCACTCTCACTGTGTTTTCCCCCTGTCCGGTCACATGGGCGCGCTTTGCAGCTCGCCGTGGGGCATATGCCGCAGCAGCTGCCGCAGGCAGAGGGCGAAGAGCACCGAGCTGATGGACCAGGTCAGGGGATAGGCCCAGTAGACCACCCGGATATCGGGAATCACGCGGACGGTAAGGGTGATGTAGGTGATACGCAGGGCGCACCACACCGTCAGCATAATGGCCATGGGTACGATGGGCCGCCCCATGCCCCGCAGGATGCCGGCGCAGCAGTGGGAGAAGGACAGCAGGCAGTAGAACAGGGACACCGTACGGGCGTAGGCCACACCAAAGGCCACCACCTCCGGCTCGCTGTTAAAGGCGGCCACCAGCAGCGGGGAGGCCAGGAAGATGATCCCGCCAATGGCCTCTGCCAAAATGGGGCTGCACACCAGGCCGAACTTCATACCTGCCCGCACCCGGTCGAAGCGGTGGGCGCCCAGGTTCTGGCTGATAAAGGTGGACAGGGCCAACGCGAAGCAGGTCACCGGCAGGAAAGCAAAGCCTTCAATACGGCTGTAGGCGCCGCAGCCCGCCATGGCAGCGGAATCAAAGGAATTGATGTTGGCCTGGACAATGACGTTGGCCAGAGAGACCACCGAGCTCTGCACCCCCGAGGGAATACCCAGGGTGATGATCTGCTTGAAGGTGGGTCCCTCGAAGCGCACCCGCCGCCAGTTCACCCGATAGCCCGCTTTGGTGAGGGTCAGCTTGCGGAAAGCCAGAAAGGCGGACAGGCACTGGCTGAGGATGGTAGCCAGGGCAGCGCTGCCCACCCCCATTTTCAGCACCGCCACAAAGAGCAGGTCCAGTACCACGTTGGCGAGGGAGGCGGCGATGAGGTACTTCATAGGGCTGCGGCTGTCACCCACCGACTGGAGGATACTGGCCCCCATGTTGTAGAGCACCACAGCGGAGGAACCGAAGAAGTAAATGCGGAAGTAAAGAATGGAGTTGTCAATGACGTCGGCAGGGGTGCCGATCCACTGGAGGATCTGGGGGGTTAATATGACCCCCACTACCGTCAGGATCACACCTGCTGTCAGACCCAGGGCCACGGTGGTGTGGACCGCCCGCTCCATATGGTCGTCGTCCTCCGCCCCGTAGTACCGTGCGATGAGCACGCCCGCACCCAGGGATACACCGTTGATAAAGCCCACCATGAGCAAAATCATGCTGCTGGAGGAGCTGACCGCCGCCAGAGCGGACCGACCGATGAAGTTGCCCACAATGAGGGAATCCACCGCATTATATAATTGCTGAAACAGGTTACTGAAAAAGATGGGCAGGGCGAAGGCCAGCATCTTTTTGGGGACGCTGCCTTCGGTCAGGCGATTTTGTTCGTTTCGGTCCATCGGGTCCATCTCCGCTCTCTCTTGATCTGTCTTTTTATTATTAGCCTGTTAAAGCAAAAAGTCAAGCTGTGCCACCCAGTCACCCTTTTCCGGCGGCGGAATAGGATGGAGCAGTCACTGGGAACGGAGGGCTTACCATGAGACATGAACTGAACCTGTGGGTGGCGGGGGGCGATTTGCGGCAGGCCAAACTGGCGGAGCTGCTGGCCGCCGACGGCCACACAGTACATACCTGGGCCCTGGAGGGCCACGGCCCTCTGACGGGGGTACAGATGGAGACCGACCCGGCGGGGGTGGAACTGGCCGACTGCCTGATCCTGCCTCTGCCGGCGGAGGAGGAGGGCGGCCTGCTCCACGCCCCTCTGTCCAACCAGCCCCATAAGCTGGAGGAGCTGCTCTCCCCTCTGCGGCCCGGCCAACTGGTGTGCGCCGGGATGGTGGGCCCCAATCTCACCGCCCTGGCCGCCCAAAAAGGACTGGTCCTTCAGGACTACTTCGCCCGGGAGGAGCTGGCGGTGGCCAACGCGGTGCCCACCGCAGAGGGTGCCATCCAGATCGCACTGGAGGAACTGCCCATCACCCTCCACGGCGCCCGGGTGCTGGTCATCGGCTTCGGCCGGGTGGGCAAGGCCCTGTCCCAGCGTCTGGCCGGCCTGGGGGCCAAGGTGAGCGTGGCCGCCCGCAAGTGGGCCGATCTGGCCTGGGCAGAGAGCTGCGGCTACTGCGGGGAGCAGACCGAGCACCTGGCGGGCTGGCTGTGCGGCTACGACCTGGTAGTCAACACCGTCCCCGCCCCCGTGCTGGGCCTCACGGAGCTTTCCGACCTGAAACCGGGCTGCCTGGTCATCGATCTGGCCTCCAAGCCGGGGGGCGTGGACTTTGATGCGGCGGCCCGGCTGGGGGTCAAAGTGATCTGGGCCCTCTCCCTGCCGGGTAAGGTTGCGCCGGTGACGGCGGGCCAGTGTATTCAGACCACCATTTACAACATACTGCGGGAATTGGGAGTGTGAGCATGGAACAAGCGAAGGTTGGATTCGCCTTTTGCGGGTCCTTTTGTACATTGAGTATGGCTATGACCGCCCTGGAGCAGGTGAAGGCCCGGTTCGGGGACGTGACCCCCATCGTGTCGGAGGCCGCCGCCGCCAACGATACCCGGTTCGGCCCGGCCCATGAGTTTATGCGGGAGATGGAGCGCATCTGTGACAAGCGAGTCATCGACTCTCTGGTGAAGGCGGAGCCCATCGGGCCCAAAAAGCTGCTGGATGTGCTGGTCATCTGTCCCTGCACCGGCAACACCCTGGCAAAGCTGGCAAACGGCGTCACCGATTCCACTGTTACCCTGGCGGCCAAGGCCCATCTGCGCAACGGCCGCCCCCTGGTGATCTGTCCTGCCACCAACGACGCCCTGGCCGCCTCGGCCAAGAACATCGGGGCCCTGCTGGACAAGAAGCACGTCTATTTCGTTCCCTTCCGGCAGGACGATCCCCAGGGCAAGCCCACCTCAGTGGTGGCCGACTTCTCCCTGGTGCCCGACACCATTGCCGCCGCGCTGGAGGGCCGCCAGCTCCAGCCCCTGCTGCTGGGCAGCCCCGCCTGAGATCGCGTCAGGCATAAGAAAAAAGGACTGCTGTATCACAGCAGTCCTTTTTCCTGTTTCATTCACTCCAAAGGGATGAGGCCCCGGTTGATCTTGAAGGTGAGAATGCGCTGTACGCTCTCATCCAGCCGCTCCTCCGAGATGGAGCCGTCCTCCACCGCCGCCTCCAGGGCCGCAATGGTACCGTCCAGATCGCCGGGACACAGCAGGATATCCACCCCGGCCTGAATGGCCATCACCGCCGCCTGACCGCCGGTATAATACTTGGTAAGGGCAGACATCTCCATGGCATCGGTCATGACCACCCCGTCAAAGCCCATCTCCTCCCGGAGCAGACCGGTGACGATCTCATAGGACAGAGGGGCGGGCTGATCGTCCAGATCGGGGACGATGAGATGGCCCATCATCACCGCATCCGCCCCCGCCTCGATGCCCGCCTGGAAGGGGATCAGCTCCCCCTGCCGCAGCTGGTCCAGGGTGCGATACAGATAGGTGGCCCCGTCGTGGGAGTCGGTGGAGGTACCGCCGTGGCCGGGGAAGTGCTTGAGCACCGCCCCCACGCCGCCGTCGTGGAAGCCCTCCACCGCCGCCGCCACCAGCTCCGCCGCGGTATTGAAGTCGGTAGAATAGGCCCGGTCGCCGATGACGGTGTTCTCCGGATTGGTCCACACGTCGGCCACCGGGGCCAGGTCGGTGTTGAAGCCGCAGCTGGCCAGATCGGAGCCGATGGTGTAGGCATTGTCGTAGGCGGTCTCGGGGCCCTGGTCCTCATAGTCCAGCATGGGGCCCACCCAGGTGGTACCCACGGTGCTCATGAGGCGGGTGACCCGTCCCCCCTCCTCGTCGCAGGTCAAGATGAGGGGGATCTCGGAATAGCTCTGGCTGTTGTCCAGCATCTGCTTGAGCTGGCTCTGGCTGAGCATATTGGGCTTGCGGTACAGAATACCGCAGATAGGGTAGCGATCCAGCCCCGCTTTGGTGGCCGCACCCGCCTGGGTGGCAGTGCTTACGCCGGTAAGATCCTCGGGAGATACGATGATAAGCTGGCAGATCTTTTCATACCGGCTCATCTCAGCCGTCATCTCCGCCGCCAGAGCTGCCGTCCGCTCCTCCACCGTGGGGGT